>Ga0268262_10000033_pt1 | contig 154090 bp, 149 predicted proteins | sample TergutNc150P3_FD_190354 | JGI IMG/M metagenome (GOLD analysis project Ga0268262, IMG submission 190354) | Nasutitermes corniger P3 segment gut microbial community from laboratory colony in Florida, USA - Nc150 P3 (SPAdes) (version 2) | ecosystem: Host-associated > Arthropoda: Insects >...
CTATAAGCAGATACACATTTTCACGGTTTTGGAATTGCCTGATTACTCGATAATTTTCAAAAGCATGACGAATATCCGCTTCCGTAACATTATGCTTAAAGGCTGACTCACGAAACCTGAATTGCAACAGTATACACTATAATTATATTGAAAAAAAGCCTGTTTTTTCAAAAAAAGGCTTTTTCCTAACCCCTACTTTATATAGATAAATGTATGCCTAAAGATTTTATTTGGGGTCGCGGACATGGTACTGATGACCGACGAACCTTCAAAGTTGGCGCAAGCCGTTGATATATCGCGATTTACCTGTAAAATAGTAACGCAAAATATTATTTTTTCGTTAGGCGTAAAAATTATTTTCCTTGTTTTTGGCGCGTTTGGAATCGCCGCTATGTGGGAAGCCGTTTTTGCCGACGTGGGAGTCTGCCTATTGGCTATTCTTAATTGTATGAGGATATTGCGGGTTAAAAGTAAAGTAGGTATGTTTTAAAAGTTTGTGTATTTGTTATAGCTTATAGCGGGCTTTGTGGCTTTTTGTTAATTTTTATTATCTTGTGAGGGATTTCCGCTTAATAAATAAACATCTCCGTACCGTTTTTCCATAGCCTTGTCCAAAGCGTTTTCCATAGCCCGATCCATATTATCTAAAATCTTCTGTTGTAGTTGTTCCATAGCCCTTTCAGGTGAAACATTAACGGAAAACAACTCATGGGGATTTATATTCAATGCCAATGCCAGTCGTTCTAACACATCAGCGGTAGGAAAATTACGAGCTATTTCAATCATGCCAAGATAATGGGTAGACAAACCGGCTCGTTCCGCTAATTCAGGCTGTGTAATACCTAGCCTCCGTCTGTTTTCTTTCAAATTTTGAGCTAGAATTTCCTTCAAATTTGCCATTTTTATTGCCTTTTTACCTATCTTTTAGGTAATTATAATTACCCTTACTTGCTTGACAAACTACACAATATACAGTATTTATACTGTAATAAGTAATTTTATGTATTTTCATTTATTTATTAAGAGAAATGATGAATGAACAAGAAAGATATAAGAGCTTGTAATGTTTTTATAAATTATAGAATTAACAAGGAGTAGATTATGTCTAATGTCCCAGTACCTTCTTACTATAGCGAGTATACCGCAAAAGAGCGTTCATATGTTGAATATATGGGAGAAATTAATAAATCCATTAGTTCTGAAATAGAAAGTAATTCCAATAGACAGATCGCCGCTAGTGCGTTATTTGCCGGGGAAATAAAATCGACGCTTATAGACAATCAAATTGCGACCGAAAAAGCCTTATATAATTATACGCAACAGCTTGACGGCTCACTCCAGGATGTTTCAAGGCAATTAGGATATATGGGTTCCAGCATGAGTATGGGACTTGCTCTTTTAAATAGTACCGTACAGGAATCCTCAAAAGCGATTTGTAATAAATTGGATGATATTAATAAAACTCTCAAAAATCCATTATTCAATCAAGCCAGAGAATTATACGATATGGCATTAAAAAATTATGTTAATGGGTTTTATAAAGAGGCTTTGAAAGCTTTACTTGAATCGATTACAAAAAATGAAACTGACCCTTTTTCACATTTTCTTTTGGGTCAAACTTATTTATTTGGAATAAGTGAGTACGACAATGTGATCGATTTAAATGCTGCTATTGAGTCTTTAAAAAATGCCGTAAAATATATAACACCTGACGCTAAAAAATATAATGAAGCACGCCCAATAGCCGCTGAAATTTTGTTTTATTTGGGATTGGCTTACCATGCTAAAGCAAATGATGATCTTCATAATTCAAATAAAGCAGACTATGAAAAATACATAAACGAAGCAAAAACAGCTTATGGGAAATCATGGGATTATTCAAATAATATGCTGGAATCTCTGTATAATCTTGCCAAAAGCAAAGTATTAACCAATGATGAAGCCGGAGCCATAGAGGATTTAAAAAATGTGATATATGAAGATCACGGTTATTGTATAAAAGTCTCTACTGATTCTGATTTTAACAATGCGCTTAAAGATAAACTTTTTAATCAATTAAAAAAAGAGTTATACCCAGAAATTAAAGATTCTTTTATTGACATAAAAAGCATACAAAAGGAATTTCAAAGTCCATACTCTAATAATCTTACCAATCTTATTAATGAACATCTTCCCAAAAATTTAATAGAAGATATGCCTCCATTCGACATGTTGGAAGCGACTATCTATTTCCCGGAAATTATATCGGTTCTCAAAAGAGAACAAAGCGCCTATATAAAAAAATGCAAGGAGCAAGAACAGAAAGATCGGGAAGCTCGTATCGAACGTGAACGCATAGCAGAACAAGAAAGGAAAAATCGGGAAGAAGAAGAACGCAAAAGAATTGCAAGAGAATTAAGTGATGCAATGTGGGCGGCAGAAGAAAAGCGTCGCAAAATTGGACGTGCTATTTCCGTAATTTTTGCAGTACTTGCTACTATCATGGTTTTTATCATTGATTATAGTATTGATGGTTTAGTAACATCTATTATATTTGCAATAATAAATTTAATACCTTTCGTGGTTATATATAATTTAGATAGTGATAGTAAAATAACAAAGGTGGTATTATTATGCGTTTGTATTTTAATTAGTCTACTTGGTAGATGGGCAGGTAGTCAAGAAGGGAAATCAATGCCTTCTTTTGTGTATTTAATATTTAATCTGAGCTCTTGTGTTACAGCAATGATTTTTCCGAAGAAATAATATTAAGTATGTACATATTTTAATACCTGTTATTAAATTTCCATAGTATTTTATAACAGTTAAGTTTTACCACGAGAGTGATAACGTGTAATTCTTTTCACCTAAATTTTATAGTATTACAAGTATAAATATACACGCTCTATATGGTGTGTACATTTCTATTTGTTATAATGTCCCTATGCGCTTGAAGATGTTTGCCCTGCCTACGGAACAAACTTTTTAGGTATACATCTTGCCTTCAAATTGTAATAAAGCAGCAAGTAGATAATATACTTTTATCATTCTTGGTTCGCTCTTGTTCGTGTGGTTCGTGGTAAAAATCCTTTTTTCCTTTTTCATGTTCTTCTCTTTCTTCGTGTCCTTTGTGTGAAATCTTCTTCCAATACTTGACAAGAAAAAATTCTTTAATATAATTAAAATATATTTAATTTTGTTGAAAAAATGAATAGTATAAAGGACTCAATTCTTAAATTTGTTCCGGCAAAATATATCTATTTATTTGGTTCCTATGCTTATGGAAATCCAACCGAAGAAAGCGATATTGATTTATATATTGTAACCTCTGATAATATAGGTAATTTTTCAGAAATATATACAAAAATAATGGTAGATTTAAGTTATAAAAAAATATTTTTTATTGATTTATTATTAAGTAAAGAAAGTGTTTTTAATTCACGAAAGGATAAAAATATATTTGAAAAAACAATCTCTCAAAAAGGTAAAATAATTTATGAACATTGATGATGTAAAGGAGTGGATTGAAATTGCTGATAACGATTTTGATTCAGCAATATTGTTAAATGAGGCGGTAAGGTCAGAAATTTTAAGCAAATAAATGATTTAAGAAATATTATCAATAATGAATAAAAAATTCTTCACTCTTTGTGTCCTTCTCTTACTTCGTGTCCTTTGTGTGAAATCTTCTTCTATAAATAATCCGTACTTAAAACCCCGTCGTCATTTGTAAAACCAAAACAACCACTCCCAGCACTCCCGTATAAATCGCGAACCCAAAAAGCGATTTCTCCCTAATAATCTTCAACATAAACTTAACGGCGAAAAATCCGACGACCGCCGAGGAAACCGTTCCAACAATAATCGCCGCAGTTCCAAAGTGTGCGCCCTCTGTCGAGCCATGCTTAACCAAATCCTTGGTCTGCATAACAACAGCGCCGAGGATGGCGGGGATAGACATTAAAAATGAAAAACGCGCGGCAAAACCGCGGTCAAGTTTGCAAAATAGCGAGCCGCTGATTGTTGCGCCCGAGCGCGAAATACCCGGAGGAATGGCAAGCGCCTGTATTACGCCGATAAATAACGCGTGTAGCCAAGTCATCTTTGCGCCGTTTTCGTTCTGTCCCTCAACAGCGGGATTTGCGTTTTTATCGCGTCTTGAAAGTAATTCCGCCGTAACCAAAAGCGCGGCGGTTATTAAGAAACAAATGCCTAACAATTTTCCCGAAACAAAAATATCCTCTATTGCGTCCTTAAAAAGAAGAGCCGCGATGACGGCGGGAATCGTCGCCAAAATAAGGAAGCCGGTCAGTTTTTGAATCGGTTTTTTTAAAATTTCAAAAATGTCTTTCCATAAGACTGTTACAACGGCGATCAATGTTCCCACATGAAGCATCGTATCAAAAAACAAGGAAGGTTCCTGTATTTTAAATATTTTTTGTAAAAGCACGAGATGTCCCGAACTGCTGACCGGCAGGAATTCCGTCAATCCCTGAACAATACCAAGTATTATAGCGTTAATAATATTCATATAAACTCCGTTTCATTTTGATGGTAATAACATTGTATGCACTTTTATATTTTTTTCTATAGCGGCGTTCTCCGCCATTTCTTTTGTAATCTTCCCCCGCGGTTTCGGATGAGGAGGCGCGTCTCCAATCAAAATCATTATTCTGGACTGCGCTTCCCATTTAAATTTTGTCGAACCTTCGTATAACGCCTCGTATACGGCTTCGGGTATGTCGCCGCCGCCCAGCACGCTAATGGCGTTTAAGTCGCGCTGGAAATGCGTAAAATTATTCGTAAAAGGAATTACCCTTGTCAAATATGATTCATTATAATCTTTAAATAGAACCATGCCAATCCTAAAAGACGTGAACCTGCTTAACATTTCTTTTAACATCGGGATAAGTTTAAGGCGGACGGGATCGATATATTTTTTCATACTGCTTGTCGTGTCAATGCAGATGACAAGATCGAGAGTTTTGCCTTTTTCTTTTTCAAGCGCGTTTCTGATAAGTTCCACTATATCGTCGGGACCGCGGGATAAAATCAATTCTCCGTTACCGGATTTTGCGATTTCCGCGAACGCGTCCAGGGTTTCCTTTATGTACTCTCCCTCGGTGGGGCCGGGCGGAGGCTCTTGTATCGCTTCGAGAATAAACGGGTTGTCTTTAAAAGCGCCGCGATAATCGGCGTAGGGCAGGGAGAAGGCGCGAATGTTCATGAAAGTTCCGTTGGTCAGATAAACTTCCCCGTGGCGGCCCGGCGCGTAACCGTAATAAAGTATATAGGGAATATATATATGAAACGCCTGTCCCAAAACAGGGTGGGTTTCGACCGTGGAAGAAACAAGAGAATAGATTTTGCTTTCCTTTGGAATAGGAACGCCGTTTAGAATTCGTATTTCATCTCCGTTAACGGCGTTCCATTCTCCGGCTCGGTAAGCGTAATTTTCGGCTTGCATAACAGGATCCTTTGTCGTCTCCGTCAAAAGTACGGAGGCGATACCGGGTTTCTTTTTTATAAATAGATGATAACCGCCGTCAGCCCTCAATTCCAAAAGTAAATCCCCGGAAGAAACGGTTAAATCCTGCGAATACAGCCCGAAGTTTAGAATATTAATGAAGATAAAGATGAAAATACATTTTTTCATAGGGTGCTTTTATTATCGGCATATACGGGTAGAGTTAAATAAGGACTATATTCTCTCCCAAATAAAACAGCATGCGGAAAGCGAAAAAAAGGGCGTTTACCTTAAAAGGTATAAAACGCCCTTCCAATTCCCGATAATTACTCAAATGCTAGAATTTTATGCCAATACCTATAACGGGCTTAATTCCCCAGCTAATGACAAATTCATGTTCAGATTTACTCTGGGCGGTATTTGTACCGGTGCCGGTTCCGTCATCAGCTATATAATCTATCTGATGCCATCTGAAAAAATCCATGACTATATTGGCGCGGCTGAAGATATAAATACTGTCGTTAAAGTGGAATTGGATACCAAGGGTGATTCCGGGACCTAATTGAAAGTCTCTCCGGTTAACCCAGTATCCGTCGTTATTTTGAGAAGTAGGATTCTGCGGATCATAACCCGCAAGATTAGGCATCCATAGATCATCGCTAAAGTAATACAGGTGAATGCCGATCGCCAGCGGAATCCTTAGGAAATTGTTGTTGTACAGATAAAATACCGGCCCCGTAAAGAGATTAGCTCCGAACATGGAGATATAATCCGATGTTGGATTGGAAAAACCCGCTATTTTTGCCCCATAAAAGAAGTCGGTATCCAGGTTAAGTCCTATTACTCTGTTAATGTTAAAGTTCATGGAAAAGCCGATGGCGGTATTAGCCGTTACCGATTTATCTTCCATGGTATAACCGGGATTAAACCAGTAAAATCCCTGATCATGTTTGGTATTGGTCCAATGGATGGGAAAACCGGCGTTAATTTCCAGATCAAATTTTTCAATCGCCGGGCGTTCGGACTCTGACCCGTTAGTCTGGGCAAAACAAAGACCGGCAGCCAAAATTAAAACCATCGGCAATACAATAAGTTTCTTCATAATTTTTCTCCTTCGTAAAATTTTAAGGAATATTTTTCCTTTTCTGAAAAGAACAACTGTTCTTTTATAATTATTTTAGAAAACAATGACATATCGAATTAAAGTTCGTCCGCGCGTTTCCTAAAGCCGTCCATTAAACCCTTATTGGGGTTTTCCTTATTTTTTTCAATGTTGGCGAATCCGTTAAGGCAATTTTTCATGCTTTTTTTGCTGTTGGCGTTGGCTTTGTTTCTTTCGAGATCGGGAATTGTCAACTCCATACCGGGCTGAATTTTGTCAGGATTTATTACTACGCCCCGCGAAGCGAGCATAATGATGGGATAATAAAAACCATCATTATAAGCGTGCCTTGAAATATCCGACAATGTATCGCCTTTCTTTACCGTATATGTGCCGGCTCCGGTTAAATCAAGTCCGGTGTTAGCATCATATAAATTTTTGTACTGCTCATCCATGTCCTTTGGAGCGGATTTGCAGGACACCGCCAGCATTACGCTTGTAATTACTAATGCTGTAATTAGAATTTTCTTCATAACATTTCTCCTTGCTTAATAATGTATGAATAAAATATAATTAATATTTTTAAATAGCTTTAAAATTATTATTTGTTATGTGGTAGTTTCCGCTAAAATTCCATGTAGGTGGACGGTCACTTAAATTATGTATATATTTAGAAAAACGTTATATTTCTATTATTATTCTTAATAAAAAATGATATTTTTAAAATTATTTTAAAATTTTAAATTAAAGTAATATCGGCTTTGACAATTCTTATACTATGTCGTATACTACACCGTGGAAGGGTTACGAATGGCATCCGGCAATAAATATATGTTTTTAATACACGGCGATGAAGTATTTTTTAAAGACTATTCGGTCTTTTTACAACACAAAGATTGGGCAATGAGTTTGGGTATTACCGAGGATGAATTTAATTACACGATACGCGGGTCATGTACAAAAATTGACGGGAAATGGTACGCTAATTTTTATTGTGAATATGACAGGGAAGACGGCCGGTGTGCCGCGGCCGCGCGTAAATTCGCCCCTGTAATTATGAAACATTGTAAAACAAACTCTTTGGAAGTATCCTCGGATGAGGAACCGTTCACTATTCATAAATAGAATGATTCTGACAGTTGCAATATTTTTAAATAAGTTGTATATTAATATAATGGCTGTCGAGAAAGTTATTTTCATGATTTATGATGATAAAATAATGTTTAGAAAAAACTACACATCTCATGAAGAATGGGCCAAAAGTTTGGGTATCAGCGCCGAGGAATTTGAGTTTATTGTCCGCGGTGTCGCAATCAAGGACGAAGGGCATTGGTCCGCGTTTTTCCATTATGAGGATGAACAAAATGACGGCAGAAGCGCGGCGGCCGCCAATAAATTCGCGCTAGAACTGATGGATTATTGTCAAACCGAAACATTGGAAATTTTTTCGGATGAAGACCCGTTCATCATACGAAAAGCCGATCTCCAACGTACCCGTAAGAAATCGTAAAACAAGAGGATATTATGGAATTTATAATTGATAATTTTATGTTAATAACGTGGAAGCACCTTGTAATGTACGCTGTCGGTATAATATTGATTTATTTGGCGATTAAAAAAGAGTATGAGCCGGCATTGCTCTTGCCGATGGGTTTCGGGGCGATACTTGTAAATCTGCCCATTAGCGGCGCGATAAATCAGGTTATGCCAGGAATTGGAAACGTTACGGGACCGATAGAATGGCTTTATAATACGGGCATTGAAGCGTCGGAAATAATGCCCCTTCTGCTTTTTATCGGTATCGGGGCGATGATAGATTTTTCCCCGCTTCTTTCAAGACCGGTTTTCTTTTTGTTTGGCGCGGCGGCGCATTTTGGCATTTTCGCCGCGATAACGCTTTCCGTACTTATGGGATTCAGTCTTAATGACGCGGCCGCGATAGGGATAATAGGAGCCGCGGACGGACCGACGACAATCCTTGCCGCCCAAGTGTTAAAATCAAATTATGTAGGACCGATTTTAGTTACCGCCTTCTCCTACATGGCGTTGGTGCCGATTATCCAGCCCGCTACCGTAAAATTGTTAACCACCAAAAAAGAACGCATGATTCGCATGGCTCCCGTGGAGGACAGGGCAATCTCCAAAGCGTTGAAAATTATTTTCCCGATACTGGTAACGGTTATCGTAGGAATTATCGCTCCCGCGGCGGTTTCATTAATAGGCTTTTTAATGTTCGGCAATTTAATAAGGGAATGTACGGTGTTAAACTCCCTTTCGGAAACCGCGCAAAAGACGCTAGCGAATATAATTACCCTTTTATTGGGATTGACGGTCGCCTTTACCCTGAAAGCCGATAAATTTATTCAGGTAGAGACGATAAAAATTTTATTTTTAGGATTATTCGCCTTTGTCGTAAATACGGGAGGCGGCGTAATATTCGCCAAGATATTAAATCTTTTTTTAAAAACAAAAATAAACCCGATGATAGGGGCCACGGGAATATCCGCGTTTCCCATGTCCGCGAGGGTTATTCAAAAAATGGCGTTAAAAGAAGATCCGGATAACATTTTTTTAATGCACGCCGTAAGCGCGAATGTTTCGGGACAGATAGCGTCGGTTGCCGCAAGCGGTTTGGTTTTAAGCCTTATTATGCGTCATTTAGGTCAGTGAGGTGGATATGAACGTACCGGATTTAATCACATCGTTAGATGTCATGTGGAAAGGGATGGTCGGTCTCTTTGGCGTTTGTATATTTATTATGCTGCTGGTTATGCTGATACACAGAATGACGTCAAAAAAAAGATAAGCGTAAAAATAAATGCTTAAACTGTATAATTTGCTTGAAAATATACTGCTTGATATTGAAAATGGGATCAAAAACAATATAAATGTATCTGTTCTTTCCAAAAAATACGGTTTTTCGGAAGGTCATTTGCGCAGGTTATTCAGTTTTGCCTTTAAACAGGCCATCGCCGCGTATGTACGCTCCCGCACGTTGGCGGCAAGCCTTAACGATTTACTGGATACGGATGCCAATATTGTTGAAATCGCGGATGAATACGGTTTTGAATATGAACAGTCGTACATTAGGGCTTTCAAACGCGAGTTTGGCATAACGCCCGGCGATTTACGTAAAACGGGAAAGATTATTAAAATCAAACCGCCGCTTCATCTTTTCGACGAAAACAAGTTAGGCGATAATGTTTTCTTTGGACCTGATATTGTGATGGTTCCGCAGTTTCACGTTATAGGGAAATATCATAAGGTGTCGCTCAGTAACTCAAGAACGGTCATCGCCCGACAATTCTGGAATAACGAACATATGATCATAAAGTCAACGATAGACCCCCATGTGTTTATCGGCATAACGCGAAACTTTGACAGAAAAACAGGAATGTCCGAATATATACCGTCGGTACAGGTTAAAAATTTTAAAAATATTCCGCAAGGATTCTGCAAAGACACTTTTGAAACCTCATTGTGCGCTAGATTTCGTTACATCGGACAGCATCATTATTCTGACATTGATCGTAATATAGTAGGCTCGATGTATAGCGCGATAAATGTTATAAATAAATCTTCATATAATAATCTTGTTAAATATGAATTATTAATCGATAAGGTTTGTTTTGAAAAAATTGACACAAAACTTTATGATGGAACCTTCTGCCAAATGGAATGGTATACTCCTGTCTGTGAAAAACAATAAAATGATCAAAATTGTTAATTTTACCTCGGTAATTATTATTAATTAAGCGTAAAAATGATCAATTTTGTTAATTATTTTTTGTTTGTTTTTGATACTTTATAATTGAAATTAAAGAGTACCCGTATGTATTGTTCAAGTATGTTTCGGCTACCGAATAAATAATACGGGGAATACGCGGCAAAGTTATGCCGGTTTATTACGCCGCGCTTTATAACCGGCCAATAATTTGGCATACTTTTTACCTTCCAACTTTAATTTTAGCAGTGTCAAGGCAAAGCAGATAATGAAGCAGGCAATGGTACAAAGCGCGAAACTAATCCACCCTTGAATATTATCATGGGGAAACCAGTTGAAAATTTTCGCGAAAATTGAAACGGTAACCAGTGTCGCAAGTAACAATAAAAAACCTCTAAATAAAAATCGAATTTTTATTTGTATATGTTCGGAAAATAATAACACGGAGAAAAAGGCTATTATTAATGAAAAGCCGGCTACTTGCAGGATAGTGTCGTATTGTAACCCGCTGTTAAACGCGAATAAAGTTGACACGTCGCGCATATCCTGTCCGCTAAGCCTGATTAACATTCCCGCGATAGTTATGGCGATTATTGATAATGAAAAAATAACCGTAAACCTTAGGGCGAACTCTATTACAAGCGTGACACTATATTTTTTTTCAATCATAATAAGCCTCCAATTTATCCTTTACCGCCGCGGCATATTGACGCGATACTATCAGTTTAATATCGCCCGTCATTGATAAGATAAGCCTGCGATCAAAATCAGGCTCGATTGAATGTATATGTTTTATATTAAAAAGACTGTTCTTGCTCGCTCTTAAAAAATCACGGTCGGCCAGTTTTGTTTCCAGCTCATATAATTTAAGGGAGCTTTCATATACGCCGTTTGAAGTGTAAAGAAACGTATGTTTGTCGATACTGTCAATATATATTATATCAGAGGCTTCAAGGATATATTGCCGCCCGTCTTTATTCCCTGTTAGTTTCATGTCCAACAACCGTATGGCGGCAAGCAATTTATCAATATCATCACTCACGCGATTACAGTTGACCGTAATTTCGGTTTCCGTATATCGTTCGTCAGCGTTAATAGTAATCTTCATATTTAATATTTTACGCCTTCCACCGCGTTCACTCAAGCTCATTTTTTCCGACTTGCCGAAAATTACGCTTAAGTTGCCGTTCGTAAAGCTTAAGTTTCATTGAAAGTCCGGATATCAGTAATTATTCTTATTTACTATGGAAAAGAAATTTAATATGATTCAATATTTTTGGCGGATAATTTACGCCCATACGATAGCTTATTTTATTGCCGGAATATTTGCGGTTGCGGTAATTAATTATAGGGAATTATATTCAACGGATATAATATCGTCATTTATGCGTCCCATTGATACGCCGATAGTAGCGTTAGGACCTTTTTTGCAGATATTTAGAGGAATAATTATCGCGTTGATTTTATTGCCTTTACGGAAAATATTTTTTGAAGAAAAAAACGGTTTGATAAAATTAGGGCTGATAATTATCGGGTTATCATTATTATCAACCATCGGGCCGACAATAGGTTCATTTGATGGATACATTTACACAAAAATACCGTATAAGTATCAAATCTTAGGTTATCCGGAGGCGGTTGTATATGTATCGCTACTTATCGGGATATTGCGGATTTCAATAAAATATTCACATAAAAGAATTATAACTATACTGTCAATAATAATTGTAGTATTAATATGCTTAATGTGCATAATGGGTTATGTAGCGGCATTAAAATAAGGTTTAGTAATTTGTAAGAATGAAATAAATTAAATATGAAAAATATAACTTCTATTCTATTTGCGATGTTAATTATTTTCTCTGTTTCCTGTCATAATAGCGGAAATAGAGAACGGTTGACAAACCATATGTCGTCTGTCGAAAGAAAAAGCGTCGTATTGGGCGCTGTTTCTAAAAATCAGAAGTATTATGACGAAGTCGCCGATGTGGCGGAGTATATTCAGGAAATGTCGATGTACGATGAAGAACTTGACAGGACTTACATTATTCATATAACATTACCGCCTGATTATGACAAAGACAAATCATATCCGATGTATATGATGACCGATGGAATTTGGCGGCTAAGCGATCATGCCGAATTAAGACCTCTAATGGTTAATGGTGAAATTGAAGACATAATATTGGTCAGTATCGGCTACGATTACGGAATAAATGCGGAAAAGACAGAAACCCGTCTTGTTGAATTAGCCCGGAAAAGCAATCTTTTCCTTAATTTTATAACCGATAATCTCGCGCCTTATTTGGGAGAGCTTTACAATATTAATTATAAGCGTTCCGCGTTAATGGGTCATTCTTTGGGCGGCTTGTTCGTATACTATGCGGTGTTCAATCATGATAAATATAAAAATGCCCCGTTTAATTATTATGTAATCGCAAGTCCTTCCTTTTTTATGACGAATAATCAATCAAATTGGAAATACGGCGATATTGAAAAAGATTATTTTAAAAAGAATAAAAAACTGGAAAAGGAAATATATCTAACCGTCGGCGATAAGGAGTACGGCGATATATTACCGAATATTAATAATTTTTTACAAAGATCAAAAAAATATGGAATAACGACGTTAGATTATGAAATATTTGACGGCACTCATTCCGGCTATGTAAAACAAATGTTGCGTAAGTCATTATTGATATATTACGGTAAGGGGATCCGTTAATAAATAAAATATTTATATCAGGATAATGAAAGGAGAAAATTATGAGATACAGAGAAATAATTATTGAAAATATTCTTAATGACAATGGAATAATAAACAATATGGTAATTTTAAAATACATATTACCGGACATGAACAAAAAAATGAAAGGCGGCATTTATTTGAGGTTATAAGTTGATGAACTAGTTCAATTATGAATTAAGATTTTTTGAATAATAAAAAAGCAAAAAATCGGCGCCTAAAACAAGTTAGGCGACATTATTTTTACAAATAATTAAGGAAGTAGAATGAAAAAGTTATTATTTTTGTTGTTATTAGTCTATATGGGCATATTTTTTATGTGTTACAATAAATAAGTTCAGTCCATAATGAAATATCGAGGAATAATATGAAAGAAATAGGATTTAAGGAATTATACGAAATTGCGAGAAGTAAATGTAATCCCAGACAAATATCTCCATTAATTCAAGCCGGAGAAGTATCTTCGGCGATATTAACTGAAAATGGTAATGTTTATACCGGCGTATGTATAGATACGGCAAGTTCTTTAGGTATGTGCGCCGAACGAAATGCTATTGCGAATATGATTACAAACGGTGAAAGTAAAATAAAGAAATTAGTCGCTTGTATCGGTGATAAAGTCGGTATGCCTTGCGGCGCGTGTAGGGAATATCTTATGCAGCTTGATAAAGACAGTGGGGAAATTGAAATTTTAGTAAATTTAGAAACAATGGAAATTAAAAAACTAAAAGATTTTTTACCGATGTGGTGGGCTAATGAATATTTTAATTAAGAATAACCTTCGCAAATAAGGATTTAATTAAAACGCAAAAAAGGATTTAATAAAAAATAAAACACGGATGAAGAAATCGGATAGGCTCTACGTATGTCCATCGCATAATAAGGACTATACGCTTCGTTGCCTTAATAATATATGCGAGAAAAATGTCATTGTGGATATATAAATATATGGTATAATAGCCAATAAAGGAAAAAAACATGATTTATCGCGAGATTGGAAAAACAGGTAAAAAGGCGAGTATAATCGGGCTTGGTTGCGAGCATTTGGATTTAAAGCCTTATGAACAGGTTAAAAGCATAATAGACGCGGCGCTTGAACACGGCATTAACATTTTTGACGTGTTTATGCCGGGGAAAGAGGTTAGGGAGAACATATCAAAAGCGTTAGGTCCGCGCCGGAAGGAAGTTATGATTCAGGGGCATATTTGTTCTACAAATGTCGGACAGCAGTATGATATAAGCCGCGATATGCCGACGGTTCGACGATTTTTTGAAGAACATCTGCGTTTATGCGGCGGGTATATGGATTTTGGGATGTTATTTTTTATAGACTCCGACGATGATTATAAAAATGTTTTTGAAACAGAAATTGCGGTTTATGCGCAAAAATTGAAGGAAAAAGGCGATATTGGGCATATAGGTTTTAGTTCCCATAACCCGGTTACCGCGATAAAAGCAATTAACACCGGACTCCCCGAAATAATGCTTTTCAGTATAAATCCGGCTTTTGACATTATACCGACTGAAGAAAGTATTTTTACCCACCTTGAGAACGGTTTTAACGCGGAAAGTTTTACGGGAATCGAACCGAAGCGCGCACAGTTATACAGGCTTTGCGAGCAAAAAAATGTTGGAATAACGGTGATGAAAACTCTTGGAGCGGGCAAGTTAATTTCCAGCGAGCATACTCCGTTTTACAAACCTCTTACGGTTTCACAGTGTATACATTACGCTCTTTCAAGACCCGCTGTTTCAAGCGCGCTTGTCGGCAGTAAATCGCCGGAAGAAATAAAGGAGGCCGTAAAATATCTTGATCTGACCGACGCGGAACGCGACTATACGGAAATTTTAAGTTCCATTCGCGGCGGATTACATGGCAGTTGCGTGTACTGTAACCACTGCCAACCCTGTCCTTCTGAAATAGATATCGCTATTGTTAATAAATACTTGGATATAGCAAAACTGGACATTAATAATATTCCGCCTTCAATCCGTTCTCATTATAAAAATATGGCGCATAAGGGAGATGAATGTACGGAGTGCGGGAGTTGTGAAAACAGATGCCCCTTTGACGTACGTATAATTGACAATATGAAAAAAGCGGTTGAGCTTTTTAGTGTTTAGGAGAGGAAAATGTTAAAGACATACGATTATATTATTATCGGAGCGGGGATTGGCGGTTTAAGCGCGGCAGGTTTTCTTTCTAAGTACAACAAAAAAGTATTAATATTGGAAAAACACGATAAAGTGGGCGGATTATGCACTTCTTTTATGAAAAATGATACTCAATTTGACTGTGGAATTGAAGGATTGCATGAATTGGAGCCAAAAGAAATAATACCGCAATTTATTACATTTTTAGGCGGAAAAATTGAAAGCGAAACCAGGGAGGAAAATATATGTTGTCATATTAATAATAAAAAATATACATTTAGGTCTAAATGTATTAAAGAAGATTTTATTTCACAGTTTCCCGATGATAAAGAGGATATAGAAAAATTATTCTCCGTTTTTTATGGAATTATGGAACAGGCGGTGAGCGTCAATGGAGCCCCGATTCCGCCTTATGATATGAGTATTATAGAATTAATAAAATTCGGCGTTTATAATATGATTAAAAAACCGCTCTTAATGAAATATGGTTTAAGAGATTTTAATAAAGTAATTTGGAAATTAACGTCAAATAAAGAAATAGCCGATATTATTTATTCAAAAGCGCTGGCAAATATGCTTTTTTTCGGATATGCCTACCGCTGGTGGGCAATAGATAAAACGTATTATCCCGTAGGCGGCATGCAGAAAATCGCGGACACTATGAAACAAATTGCCCTGGATAACGGCTGTGTTATTCTTATTAATGCGGCGGTAAATGAAATTATAATTGAAAATAATAAAGTACGGGGTATAAAAACAAAAGGCGGAGATGTTTATTATGCGGATAAAATCATATCAAACGCTTCCCCGATATTTACCAATTCCATAATTTCATCGGAAATTAAACCAAAATTAAAAATGGATAAAATTTATAATAAAAAAGATATATTTCAAAGCGTTTGCATATTATTTTTAACGGTTAAAGATATTAGTTCTCTTGAAGGAAATAATTATATATATATAGGTTCCGGTGATTGCGTAAAAATACCTGAAAAATCATATAATCCGTATAATGCGCCTATCGCTATTCAAGTGGCAAATAAAAAGCCCAACGATAAATTTTATGCCGTAACGGCATTAGCGCCGATACCTTATGAATATAACAATTCCTGGAATACCTTCGACGCGAAAGAAAGAAAAAAAGAATACTATAAACTTAAAAATGAAGTACGGAATATATTATTAAATCGTATTTGCGAGAAATTAGGGGATAAATTTAAAAATAGTATAACTTATGCCGAACTTGGAACGCCGTTGACTTTTGAAAGATATACCAATAACACAAAAGGCTCATTTATGGGATTTGCATATAACCGAAAAAATTACGGGAAATTTCTAAAACAAAAGACTGAAATTCCCGGACTGTATTTGGTGGGACAATGGACTTTTCCCGGTTTTGGAATCGCGGGGGTAATGGCAAGCGGATATTATTTAGCGAAAGAATTATTAAAAGAGGATAAAATTGATCTTGAAAAGGAGTATGTTGAATATTTTAAATAATATTGTACGAATATATCTCGCATAACAATAAATATAGGGAGGGATTAATGAAAAATAAAATTTTAAAATTAATACCATTATTGGGTATACTCTCGGTAATTTTTTATTTTCTCCATGTGATTCTAGGGGAAGTATTTTATGAAGGCTATAACCCTTTTGCGCAGGCGGTAAGCGATTTAACCGCTTCAAATTCGCCGTCGAAAAATATAGCGAGACTATTTTCAACGCTTTACGGTATATGCGCGGTAATATTTTCATTTGGATTTTTTATATATTTAAAAAATAAAATAAATAAAGCGGTAACTGTTTCCTCATTTATTTTTTGTATAATGAATATAATATCATTTTTAGGGTATATGTTCTTTCCATTATCTGAATCGGGCTTTGCCGGTACTTTTCAAGATAAAATGCATATGGTTATCACCGTATTGGTAGTATTATTAACGATAATTTCATTAATATTATTTTTCATCGGGTTTGTCAGGGCAAAAGGGCATAAATGGCTTGGCGTTGTTTCAATAAGCGTATTATTGATATTAACGGCGGGCGCGATGTTAATAAATATAATGCCGAAAAAATATTTTGGCGCGGCGGAACGGATAAACGTATATTCAATAATAATATATACGGGAATACTGTCATTGTGGATGAATAAATATATTAAAAATAATAATGTACTTACAAACAACTAATAACGTTAAATGCCATTTATTTAAATATTTTGTAATTTTAAATAAAACCGTATATTGACATATTTTTAATATATCGTTAATATCTTTATAGGAGGGATTTATGGTAGAAATAAAACATTCAGCGTCTTTACCGTGGTGTTGTTATAATAAATATTCAAAAAAAATATTGATTAGGATTATTACAAATGTTGACGTAAATGATATAAACATAATTTACGGCGATCCGTTTGATTTTATCAAAGATTCCCGCGGTGAATATTCATGGTGTAGTAATGAAGTCGTACTGAATAAAAAATATATATCCGAAGATTCCATTCTTTGGCAGGTTGAATTAGAGCCCCCGAAGTGGAAACGTATGAAATATAAATTTAAATTAAAAATTCAAGAACAGAATGAATTAAAATTATATTATTTATCCGAGAATGGGCTTGAACGGTTTTCAGAAAATGAAATTAATGATACGTATGATTATTTTTTCTTTCCTTTTATACATGAAATTGACAGCCCTTGTGTTCCGGCATGGGCGGTAAATACCGTATGGTATCAAATATTCCCCGAAAGATTCAAATCGGGAGACGATTCAATTTCACCCGACGGCTGTTGCGATTGGGAAAAAGATAAACCTAACTTCAAGAATTTTTTCGGGGGCGATCTTATTGGAATTCGCGACAAACTTGACTATTTAAAAGAATTGGGAATAACAGGAATATATCTAACGCCTATATTTACGTCACCGTCTAATCATAAATATAATACGACGGATTATATGAATGTCGATCCTCATTTCGGAGGTAAAGAGTCGTTGAAGGCTCTTGTGGAAGAGGCCCACAAACGGGATATTCGTATCATGCTGGACGCGGTATTTAACCATGCCGGCTCGAAACATCCCTTTTGGCGGGACGTGTTAATAAACCAGGAAAATTCCCCGTATAAAGATTACTTCCACATTCGGAGTTTTCCGGTAAGCGAGCGTTATTTGGATTACAAAGCGAAAAACTTTGACACTTTCGCCTTTGAGGAACGTATGCCGAAATGGAATACGGAGAATAAAGCGGTCAGGGACTATCTTATAGGAACGGCTTGTTACTGGATTAAGGAATGTAATATTGACGCGTGGCGGCTTGATGTCGCCGATGAAGTTTCGATTGATTTCTGGCGCGAGTTTTCTTCGGCCGTTAGGAAAGAAAAGGATAATTTTTATATTGTCGGCGAAATGTGGCATGACGCTACGCCGTGGATAAACGCGAATTGTTTTGACTCCGTAATGAATTATCCGTTGGGTTTTGTTATACGTGATTATTTTCTAAAAGATAATATTTCAATTGGGGAATTTAACCGCCGTTTGTTTTATTCGATTTCACGGTACAGCAAGATGCATACCGAGGCGGCTTTTAATTTACTGGATTCACATGATACGTCCCGTATTTTAACAATGGCAAACGGTAACAAACAGGCGGTTCGTAACGCGTTAACTATGCTTTTTATGCTTCCCGGTTCTCCGTGTATATATTATGGTACCGAAATAGGCATGGAAGGGGACCGGGATAATGACGAATGCCGCCGTCCGATGATATGGAATGAGGATAAAATGGATAAAGAAATGTATAAATATATTCAATTTTTATCATACTTTAGAAAACAAAATATTAATTTTATTAATGAATGTAATATAGAATTTCTCGCTTCGGAAGGAAAAAATGGCAAATGGATATTTAAATATGAAAATAAATATATTATATTGGAATATGTTGATAAAAAAATAGAAATAGAGACTAATTTAAATTAAATTTTATTGGAAAAATAAAGGATATAAAATTAGGAAGGAATAATATGCGGTATGACAATTTATTTATTGAATTAGAAAATAATAAAAATCCGGAACAGGCGATAAAAATGGCCGCTTATATGCAAAATAAATTTGTATTTTTAGGCATACCGAAACCAAAATTGAAAGAAATAATAAAGCCTTATATAAAAGAAGGTAAGAAATACGAACTTGATTGGAAATTTATCAATATATGCTGGAAAAAAGATTATCGCGAAGCGCAATATGTCGCTGTAGAATATTTAGACGGTTTAATAAAATTATTAACAGATAAAGATTTACCCAATCTTAAAAAACTTATTGTAACTAAATCCTGGTGGGAAACCGCCGATTCAATAGACGCGATAGTAGGAAAAATAGTATTAAGTTACAAACAGCTGGAAAAAGAAATGCTTAAATGGTCAAAAGATGAAAATATTTGGGTAAGAAGGGTCGCTATAGATTTTCAACTGCAATACAAGGAAAAGACAAATCAAAAATTACTTGAACAAATTATAGTAAATAATTTAGGAACAGATGAATTCTTTATAAATAAAGCCATCGGTTGGAGTTTAAGGGAATATTCAAAAACAAATAAAAAATGGGTTAAAGATTTTATTAATAAATATAGAAATCAACTTCACAAATTGAGCATAAAAGAGGCGTCAAAGTATATATAGTATGAATAATATTCTCGTATGCGGTTTAACAAACATCGAGACAACCGTTAAATTAGATAAATTTCCAATGGAATATTCCCCTATTGAATATAAATTCTTTGGCGTTAATAGCTCTGTTTCAGGGGTCGGTTATAATATTATAAAAGCGCTAAAAACATTAGGTAACGATCCCATATTTTTTTCTATAATTGGAAATGATATATACAAGGAAATCATTCTCAATGAGCTGGAAAAAGACGGGATAAAAACAAATTATGTATTACCGTTGTTGGAACAAACAGTTCAATCCGCTATACTAAATAACGGAAATAAAAGAAAAATAATATTGGATTTAAAAAATATACAGGAAATAAAATATCCGATAGATTTAATGGAAAACGTTATCAATCAAATAGATATAGGAATTATATGTAATATAAATTTTTCAAGAGATTTTTTGAAAGTTTTAAAAGATAACGGAAAGACGATAGCTACGGACATACACGTTTTAAAAGATATAAACGATGATTATAATAACGATTATATAAAATATTCCGACATATTATTTTTAAGTAATGAAAATATTATTGGAAATGAAAATGATATGATTGTACGACTGTCTGAGAGTTTCAATCATGAGATAATTGTAATTTCAATGGGCGAAAACGGCTTATTAATTTATGTAAAAGAAAAGCGAGAAATAAAACATATTAACGCCGTAAGAACACGGGAAGTTGTAAATACGATAGGAGCGGGTGACGCGTTATTTTCGTGTTTCATTCATTTTTATCATAAAACAAAAGACCCGTATTATTCAATTCAATTAGCCGCTCTATTCGCGTCATACAAAATTGGCGAAAATGGCGGCGCTAAAGGTTTTTTAACGGAAGAGGAATTATTTAAATTAAATAATTAAAGATAAAAAAAATAAAAATATATGGTAAAATAGCCTAATGGAGGAAAGAAATGATTTCGACCGTACTTTTAATAATTATATATCTATCGTTTATTAGTTTAGGACTTCCTGATTCATTGCTTGGATCGGCATGGCCTTCAATGTACGGCGGATTAAATGTTCCCCCGCATTATGCCGGATATATTTCAATGATTATAGCGGGCGGGACGGTAATTTCAAGTGTTTTCAGCGAAAGAATGATCAGGCGGTTTGGAACGGGCATTGTTACCGCTTTTAGCGTTTTAATGACCGCTGTCGCGCTCTTGGGATTTTCTTTATCTTCGGCTTTTGCGTTGTTATGTCTTTGGGCCATTCCTCTGGGGTTGGGCGCTGGTTCGGTTGACGCGGCTTTGAATAACTATGTCGCGCTACATTATAAGGCGAAACACATGAGCTGGCTTCATTGTTTTTGGGGCGTCGGGGCTTCAATAGGGCCTATTATTATGTCATTTTATTTGATAAATAAAAATTCATGGAATCTGGGATATCGCTCGATAGGATTAATCCAATGTTGCCTTGTGGCGATACTATTTATCACTATATCGTTATGGGGAAAAAATAAACCTCAAAATAACAATGAGAAAAATGAATCCCCCAAAGGAATAAAATTTAACGAGCTATTTCAAATTGCCGGAGTAAAACAAATTTTAATCGCGTTCTTTTGTTATTGCAGTCTTGAAACCACGACCGGATTGTGGGGAAGCAGTTTCCTGGTTATGGAAAAAAACGTGCCGCCTGAAATAGCCGCGCAATGGATTTCTTTATACTATATCGGCATAACATTCGGACGCTTTATTTCAGGCTTTCTTACAATGAAATTAACTAATCGTCAAATGGTTCGATTAGGGCAGGTTCTTGTCGCCTGCGGTATTGTCGCGTTAATGTTGCCCCTTGGCGGAATAATGTTATTGCCGGGATTCTTTATAATTGGTCTTGGATGCGCCCCCATATATCCGAGTCTTTTACACGAGACTCCGAGAAATTTTGGCGGTGAAAAATCGCAGGCGATAATGGGAATACAAATGGCGAGCGCGTATATCGGAACCACATTTATGCCTCCGTTATTCGGACAGATAACGTCATATTTTAGTTTTAATATTTTCCCGTTATTTTTAGGCGTTATATTGATACTTAATATATTAATGGTTGAATTATTGAATAAAAAGGTGGATAAAAATAAAGCGTAGAAATCGAAAGTACCGGGTATAAAGGTATTTAAATGAAATAATTTTAGATTTATCCGGTAGATATTTATAATAAATAAAATATTGACAAAAAAGGTTTTTTTTATTATTATTGAATATCATGCCGCATACAAAAGAAAAATTTAATGATATGGATGAAACTTCCCGGCAAAAGATAAAAGCGGCGGCGTTGTCGTTGTTTGCAAGGAAAGGTCTGTCGGTAACTATTGACGAAATCGCTAAAAAAGCCGACTTGAGCAAAGATATATTTTCCGGCTATTATCCGTCCAAAGAAGAATTAATTGCCGAATTGATACAGCAGGCAGCCGTTATTTCAGGTAAAAGCATAAAAGAAATAGCGGGCAGGGACAGCAGCGCCGCCGTGAAAATAAAGCAAATAACCGCCATGATGTGTGAAATGCTGTCGAACCACTATGTCGGAATAGATTATTTTATGTTCATAATTCAAGTGAGTATGAGCGATTTTAAAATGCCGGATACCGGGTTGTTTTCGGCGGAAATGCCGAATCCGATTGAAAGTCTTACGCGGATTATTTACCAAGGACAGGCGGAAGGTTCGGCGGTGAATGGCGACCCCATGCGGCTTGCGGCCGTATATTGGGCGGCGATACAGGGACTTTGCTGTTATGCTATAACGGGCATACCATTGTCGCCGGATCCTGAAATATTATCACGAATAATATTAAAGGATTAATGTCACTATTTCGTGACAACAAAGGGATTATGTTATTAAATCTTGAACAAAGAAAAACGAACAAAGACATCGAAGTATCGATTATATACTCTGAAAAAAATAAAACGGTAGAACGGCTTGTCTCATTTATCAATTCACTCAGTATTAATATAGAAGGTTATGCGGAGGACGGCATAAAACATGTAAATGTGCCGGATATTTTTTATATAGAAAGCGAGGATAAAATAGCGGTAATTTTTTGTGAAAAGGAATATTACAGGACAAAATACCGCCTATATCAGATTAATGAAAAACTAGCGGGATTCGGTTTTGTTCAAATCAGCAAATATTGCCTTATAAATATAAATAAACTTGATAAAATAATTCCGTTATCCAACAGGCGCATGGAAGCGATATTAAAAAACGGAAAACGTGTTTTTATTACAAGAAAATATCTTTACAGTATAAAAAGGGCGTTACAGGAGAATCTTGATGAAGACTGATAATTTTAAAAAAATTATTTTATATGTATTTACCAGCACCGGTGCGGTGTTGTTTCTTTTGGCGATTTTTGCCATGTTCCAGGAATATAAAGCAATTAACGCCGATACCGTTCTGGAGATTACAGGCGCGAATATTGTGATTACCATCGGTCTCTCTTTGACCCATAAAATTGAATTTCGTTACGTGATTCTTGAATTTCTTCTCGATATTGGTTTTATGGTAATTGTTATTGTTTTATCCGGAGTAATATTTAATTGGTATTCCAGTATACCGGTATGGGTTCCCCTGGTCATCGTGCTTTTAATTTACATATTATTTTATTTGCTTGATATAGTCAGGGTTCAAAAGGATATTAAGGAAATCAATCGATTATTACAAAAGCTAAGGGAAAAAGAAGACAATAACGCGTCTTAGTATTATATTTATAATTATAAGGAGAAATAAGCGTTGATTTTCGCGTTAATATATTTTGTTATTTCCCTTCTTGTACTTTTTCAGGGCATATTTCAAATTGTAGGTAAAAATAAACGTAGCGCTTTAAACTGGTACTTTTTTGCCATTTGTGCGGTAGTCGCGATTTCTACTTTTAACAGCGGCTTTATGTATTATATAGCCTTTTTAAAAAATGAAAATCGGGACGAAATAGATTATGTATTCAGCACGGCGAACATTATTTTTTCAACAATAAAAATCATGGCGGTTCCGTTTCTTTTCGCGTTTATCCTTAATCTTTCAAAAATCAATTCCAGAAAAATAAAAATATTACAGTTTGTCTTACTCTCCGCCAATATACTTACCATTTCCGTGATATTTATTATTATAATTATATCTGTTAATGCGATTAGCATTTTTTCTTCCAATTTTTTTAATATTTTTGTTCTTTTAATTGTCATTTTCTCTTTCTGTTGCCTGATTTTTCTGTTGTATAAATGGATAAAAACCGCGTCTCTAAAACGCGACCGTTTACAGGCAAAAACAATATCTATAGCCTGCCTGATATCGCTTCTTTCTCTTGTCTGCCTGTTATTTACCTTTAATTCAAATTTATATTTTATAGAACTTATCCCTTATTTAGGAATAGCGACATTTATCTTTATCTGCAACCATTACGCCAACCAATATAACAGTTTTAGTTTTAACGTTTCCAATCTTGCCGCTTATGTTTATACGGCGGTTAAATTACCGGTGCTTATTCTGGATGATACGGGTAATATCGTACTTTGCAATACGGCATCGGAAAGTTTTTTTAAGAAAAATGTCGAACAGCTTACCAAACTAAAATTGTTTGACTTATTTAATTTTACGGAGAATTCGTTATCAGACGTTTCATTATCTTTACATCGCCATAAAAAAGACGCGTCTGTTTTCAACTGCGACGCCGTATGTAATGTTGAGGGGCAGAAATGCCAAATCTCGTTAAATTACGTTTATGACAAATTCGACGAAATGATCTGTACCGTCGTGATAGTAACCGACATCACTGAAAAAGAGGATTTGATACGCCAGCTTAATGAATCTCACGCTAAAATTGAACGTTTTAACAAGGAATTACAGTCGGAGGTTGACAGGCAGACTGAAAGCATACGCAATCTTCAAAAGGCGATTGTATATTCGATGAGCGACTTGATAGAAAAAAAAGACGGCTATACGGGAGTACACACAAGACGCGTAAGCGAATATGTCGCCATTTTACTGCGCGAATTGGTGCGGCGGGGCTATCAATTTACCGAATCGGAAATTCAAAGAATAGCGGAATCTTCCCTGTTGCATGATATGGGGAAAATAGCTATACCCGACAGTATCCTTCTTAAAAACGGAAAATTAGACGACAATGAGTTCGGCGTAATGAAAAGCCATAGCACGACGGGGGCCGATTCCTTGCAGAAATCAATGCAATTCGCCAAGGATGACGACTTTTTAAAGAACGCGTTCGTAATGGCAAAACATCATCATGAAAAATGGAACGGCGAAGGTTATCCCGACGGTAAAAAAGAAAATGAGATACCTCTTCTAGCCCGCGTAATCGCCATAGCCGATGTTTATGACGCGTTACGTTCGGAACGTTCGTATAAAAAGCCGTTCAGCAGAGAGAAAGCTAAAGCGATTATATTGGAAGAAAACGGGCGGCAATTTGATCCGGAACTGGTTGACGCTTTTCTGGCGGTAGAGCCTGAGTTTGACGAGTTCTGTAAATCGACGCAAGTTGGTTATTTTGGTTTATGAACCCCTATTAACAGCAACAGTTTTTGATCAAAATTACCTATTTGCAGAGGTTTTACTATGAATCTTATATAATCATTAATCGAAGGATCATATTTAAATCCGCTGTAGATTCTCCTATTCTTCATCGCCTTGTACATCTCCTTCATGCAATAACTTAATTCCATATCGACATCAAACATATTCCTGCCTATACGCTCCGGTTTTAAATGCGCCAGAATCGTTCCGTCTTCCGAATAAACGGCCATAAGGGAAATGTTATCGTTTGTTTTTACGGTATTTTCCAATACCTGCTGTATCACATTCATAGTCGATAAAGCTCTGATATCTCCGGCTGTTTCGCCGTTATCGGTATATATAATCGGAACCATCGATTTTTTAAGCTCCTTGCCGGTTTTGTTTACGTTCCATAATGATAAATTATTAAAACGGTCTTTACACATTCCGCAAACGGAAATATGCGCTACTAAAATAGACATGGTAATCCCTATTACCGCGACGGTTATGATTACGATCATCAAAATTTTTAAGTTTAAATTAATTTTCATATTTTCCTCCTTATCCGTAAAATTTCCTAATGTTTATACGGTCTTATATTTTAAAAATAGGAAAATAATTTAATAAAATACCGCAAAAAAAAAGGAAATATAAATCGCAAAATACACCCTAAAATGCGCTTAAACCTTCCGCCGCCCCCTTGCCATAACCCCCCGTTTTTGCTATCCTAAACCAAAGCTTAAACCTCATTTTAAGCTATCCCTCTTTTCCGGTAATTTACCGGACATAAGGCCATAAGGAGGAACTATGCGCCGATATGAATTAACGGTTATCTTCCCTCTGGAAGAAGACCAGCACAGGGTGGGACGGGAGCAGTTGCTTTCCGACCTTACCGCCAACGGAGTCGAAGTCGAAAAAACCGATGAACTCGGGGATCGAGACCTCGCCTATGAAGTTAAAAAAAGAAAACGCGGAAAATACGTCCTTTTTACTATTAAATCCGACCCGGCGAAGATTACCGTTCTTGACCGTATTTTCAAGCTCAACGTCAATCTTCTTAAATTCCTTTTTGTAAGGAATGAGGAATAGGAGAGGAATATGGCGGATATCAATCATGTGGTTTTAATCGGGCGGCTTACAAGAGACGCTGAATTAAAATATACGGCGGGAGGACAGGCGGTTTGCAAATTTTCAATCGCCGTAAATAGAAGAAAGAAGAACGGCGATCAGTGGGAAGATGAAGCGAACTTTTTTGATATTGTATTGTGGGGCAAGCAGGGCGAGTCTTTGCAGTCGTATCTTGTTAAAGGAAAGATGGTGGGCGTGGACGGGGAACTCCGTCAGGATCGCTGGCAGCAGGACGGGCAGAACAGGTCTAAGGTTGAGATAATAGCCAATTATATCCAACTTTTGGGCGGAGGCGGCGCGGGCGGCGGAGATAGGCAGAACCACAATAATTCGTCGGGCGGCAATTCGCATGATACGCAAAACTACGCGCCTTCCGGTAAAGACGACGGTTTTACGGACGATATACCTTTTTAAATAAATTCTATTATAAGGAGATTTTTTATGTCAGATGATAAATATTTTGATAACGAACAACATTCCCGTCATGACAGGGGAATGGATATGCAGATGGACGACCGCGACGGCGATGACCGCGGACGCGGAGGCAAGGGACAGAAGGTTTTTTTCAAGAAAAAGGTTTGTAAATTCTGCGCCCAAAAAATGAAGATAGACTACAAAGAAGCCGATACCCTTCGCAGATTTATTACCGAAAGGGGGAAAATTCTTCCCCGCCGTATTACCGGAACCTGCGCGAAACATCAGCGCGCGCTGGCTTTGGCCATCAAACAGGCAAGAAGCATCGCCCTTCTTCCTTATGTAGCGGAATAAACCATGCTTCAGGAAGAAGAAGAGGTTTCCCGACAGGAAACAGTTTCCTCCCGGGAAACGGTCTCTCCGCAGGAAACGGACGGCTCCTCCGTAGCCGAACGGGGAAGACTTCCCGGCATTAATAAATACTTTCCTCTTGTTACATCGCTTGTTTGCGCGGCTCTTAGCGTAATATTTTTAAAAACCGGTCTTCTTTCGCTGTTTTTTCTCGTGCCGCTTGGATATGTAATAATAATATCAGGCTCATTTATGCCGATATTTATAATAGCGACAATCGCGAATATCACGCTTATTATTGTTCAATCATTTTTTAAACTTGATATAAGCGATATGTTGATAGAAATGTTGTACTTAACAACAGTTTTGTTCGGTTTTACATGGATAATGGGCGGAAAATTTATGAGAACGGCATACCGGTTTGTAATCGCATCGTCAGTTTGCGCGGTAATTTTTCTTATTTTTATTAACAGCCCGAATTCCGCCTTTTTTGAAATGTTTTCCAAAACCATTGAAGATTTATTCGGTAACGGAGCCGATTCCGAGATACGTGTTAAAAATTTATTATTTACTCAAACTTTTACGCCCGCGCGCCTTACGGAACTCGCAAAAATGTTTCTTTTAAGGGGCGGCGCGTTAATCAGTATGTTTTTCCTGTTTTTTGTTAACCGTCAGGTGGCGATTAGCGTCGTTTCCTTGGTTAAAAGGCAGAAAATCGATCGCGGACTGGCGGCGTTTTACGCTCCCGCAAACGCCGTTTGGGTGTTATCAGGCGCTTTGGCGACTATCGTATTAGCCGGTATTTTTAAAATGAATATATTTGCGATTTTAGCGTGGAACGTATTTGTCGTATGCGCTATTATTTTTTTGGCGCAGGGTGCCGGGATACTGACGTATTGGATGTCGCTTCGTTCAAACGCTTTCCGGTTAATAATAAACGTATTGATTATTGTAGTATTATTCAGCCCGTTAAATTCATTTGCCATAGCGGCGTTGGTTTTATTGGGAATAATAGATAATTGGCGACCTTTTCGAATCGCGAAAAGCGCCTAAGTAACTGCCGTTTTAACGGCAGTTACAAGCCTCTACTCCGGGGCAAACAGTTGCTTTTTTGCGGCTGACATTAAGTAGAACTCCGTAAAACTTTTCGGAGTGTTTATCCCGCGATACGCGGATAGAAAGGAGCTTGGCATGAAAGTTATTTTAAACAAGGATCTCGCGACTCTTGGCGAGGAGGGAGATGTAAAAGAAGTGGCGAAAGGTTACGCTCGTAATTATCTTTTCCCAAGGGGAATCGCGCTGCCTTACACGCCCAGAATGATTAAATTAATCGAAGGCCGCAGGGCGGAAATAGAGGCTCGTAAAGAGCAAAAACGCATGGACGCGAGAGGGTTAAAAGAAAAACTTGACGCGTTTGAACTTTCTCTTACAATGCCCGCGGGGGCGAACGGCAAACTCTACGGGGCGGTGACAAATCAAACCATCGCTGACGAACTTGCCAAAAACGGATTCCAGATTGAGCGCAAGCGCGTTGAAATTGCCGGTAACGGGTTTAAGAACGTAGGCAAATACAAGGCCGTAATTAAGCTCTACGAAAACCAGTCCGCAGAAATTACGATTACGATTATCGCGCAGGAAATAAAAACCGAAACTTCCGCTTCCAAGCCGGCTCCGCGGCGCGGCAGAAAAGACCGTCATGAAGCCGAGGCGCAGGAAACTCCCGCCGAAGAAACTTCCGCGGTTCCTCCCGCTACTGAGGAAAAAGCGGAACCCAAAGCGGAATAGCAGGGCAGGGAAACAGCCATAGTGGCGCAGTCAGTAAGGGATAAAACACCTCCCCACGACGATGAATTGGAAAAGGCCGCGTTAGGCAGTCTGTTGGCGGATAACGAAGCCATATCCGCCGCGGTTCAATTCCATCTTACCTTTAATGATTTTTATTCCCGCGCGAACTCCCGCATTTGTGAAGCTATCATGAGTCTTGATTCAAAAGGACTGCGTCCGGATATTCAGACCGTAGTTCAGGAATTAAAACTTATGGGGAAACTGGACGAAGCCGGTGGTGCGTCCTATGTTTCAAGCTTAACAACGGTTATTCCCTCAAGCGCGAATATTGAATATTACGCTCAGATGGTTAAAAACTACTCCGTTAAAAGATCGCTATTAAGCGTAGCGTCGGAAATAGGGGTGGAAGTTTACGATGAATCTAAAGAAGCGGTGGAAATACTGGAAGACGTTCAAAGTAAGATTTTTAAATTAAGCGATGAAAGGCAGGTTTTTACATCAAGAAAAATCAGCGAAGTTTTAAAAGAGACAATCTTAATCCTTGAAAATGTAATTAAATCAAAGAATCCTATAAACGGCATTTCAACGGGCTTTGAAAAACTGGATAGGTTAACGTCGGGTTTCCAGCGCGAAGAGTTTATTGTAATCGGGGCGCGGCCTTCCGTAGGGAAAACGGCCCTTGCGCTTAATATGGCTTCTAATATAGCGTTTCACCAAAAAATCCCCGTAGCGTTCTTTTCTCTGGAAATGTCAAATATCGCGTTGGCGCAGCGTATAATAAGCAGTGAAGCCGAGGTCAGGGCGCAAAATTTAAGAACCGGTTTTTTATCTACGGACGAATATAGAAATATAGTTAATGTAATGAGTCTTTTGTACGACGGGCCTTTTTATATTGTCGATATACCGAATATGGATCTTTTAAGCCTTCGTACCCAGGCGAGGAAATTGCGTACCCAACAGCAGGTTGAGATCATATTTGTCGATTATTTGGGACTTATTGCCTACAAAAGCAGTATTAAACAGCGTTTTGAGCAGATTTCCGAAATTTCACGCGCTTTAAAAAGTCTCGCGCGAGAACTGCATATCCCCATAGTGGTTCTTTGCCAGTTAAACCGCGACGCCCAATGGGAAACCCCGACTTTGGCAAATTTAAGGGATTCAGGCTCTATAGAGCAGGATGCGGATTTAGTGTTGCTTTTACACAGGGAACAGCCGAAAAGAAATAAAAAGGATAAAGAGGAAGAAAAACCGGTTTATATTGATAATATCCCGACCGATTTGCATGTGGCAAAGCAAAGAAACGGCCCTACAGGCTTAGTTAAGCTGGAAATGATTGCAAAATACGCCAAATTCGCACCTGCGCCAAAAGACAATAATACAGAACAAATTACTTGAAAAAAAATAATATTTTTGATATAGTATAGATATATTTACAGTAGGGGTGGAGAATATGGGGTTTTTAGAAGAATATGATTTTGATTTATTAAAGAATGAAGCTGAAATTTTGGTTATCCGCGAAGTCGAAAACCAGTTAAAAAGCGGTCATGAGGATATGTGCCGTTGTAATGAATGCATTGTAGATATTGCCGCAATCGCGTTAAATTCGGTTAAACCATTGTATCGTTTTTCACTGCTGGGCGCACTTTACGCGTCTCAGGCGATGACGGAACAGTCTTATGCGGATAGCGTAAAAAATGCGGTTACGCAGGCGATAAAGAAAGTAAAGAAAAACCCGGCTCACGATTAACGTATATTATCCGATGTTTTATTTTAACGCTTCAGACCGTAATAAATTTTGGACGGACATATAAGAGCGGACTCGAAGTTGCGGGAAAATCCCGCTTTTTGGGCTTTTTTTGTAATCTGTAAGAAATTTATTGTACAGTTCCGGCGGGATCCTCATTACGGCGACTTCTCCCCGCCTTATTCCGTCAAGATGAAATTCTACACCGTCCGGACTATTGGAGTGATACCATGCGTTTATATCCTTATCAGGGTAATTTTCCGCGGCTTTATCCAAAAGGAATGATTTTAAAGTTTCTATAACGACGGGTTCAAGACCGTCGTTTATTACGGCAAGGCGGTCCGCCATTTCCGGGTAACTTATAATGGTTTCAAATTGATAATTTTCTTTTTTATTTCGGTAGAATTCGCCGCGGTCAAGTTCGGGAAGCACTCTCATTTTTAAATTCTTGGATTTCCACGTAATGTTAATAGGATATTCAGGCTTGTTTTTTTTCTCGCAATATGTACATTTATAACTCATAAACGTTCCGTTTAAAATACAGGTCAGGTTTTCCGGTTTCTGATCCAAATCAATTTCTTCTTCATAATCAATTAAAATATTATTTCCGCACATACAGGCGATGTTCTTTTTCATGGTACCTCCCTTCTAGCGCCTGACAAAATAAAGGATGTCCCCGAACAGCGCGAAAGCCATCAATGTAAAAATAATGACGGTTCCGCAGGTTTGAAAAATTGATATCGCTTTTGGGTGAGCCGGCTTTCTGCGGATAATTTCAACAAGGAAAAGGATTATCATGCCTCCGTCAAGAATGGGCAGAGGCAGCATATTCATTACGCACAGGGCGATGGAAATAAGGGCGATAAAGTCGATAAAATACCTGAACCCGGTCGCGATGTTCTGCCCAAACCCCTGGGCTGCCATATCTCCCATCATGTAAGTTATGCGTACGGGACCCGAAACCGCTTTTGTAAGATCGATTCCCTTAAAAAGAAGTTTTAAGCTTGTAACGGATATCGCTAAGGTTTTATAACCTTCTTTAAAACCCTTTGCTACGGCCTGCGGGATTGAAAGATTCGGAGTGCGGTAAGTTATGGCTTTCCATAAAATGCCGACATCGTTATCAGAATCGCTAATATCCAATAAAACCCTTTCCGTAGAGCCGCCCCGGGAAATTTCAAGCTCCAGATGATCCGGTTTCTGTTCCAATATCTTCATTAGATCAACCGTGTTTCTTACGGGCGTGTTGTTCGCGGCTATTATTATATCGCCGCCTTGAAGCCCCGCTTTTTGCGCGGGACCGCCCTCCGTTACATTGTCTATTACCGTATCAGTCCAAAAATAAACGCCGATTTTTCCCGCTCCGCTCGATTTATCAAGGGCGGGCGTCACCTGTAATTTAAGAATTTTTCCGTTTCTGTCTACGGTTATGGGAAGCTTCTTTTCCGCGTTTACGGCGATATTTTCCTGCACCTCATGGTAATAGGAAATTTCATTGCCGTTGATATTTATAATACGGTCGCCCGTCTCTAATCCCGCCTTATCCGCGGGATAAACATCATCGGAAAATTCAGAGGCAAGAACAATTCTGTTGTCGAGGGTTTTCATTTCAAAACCAAAACCCCAAAGGAAACAAAGAAGAACAATGGCGAAAAGTAAATTGAATAAAGGGCCGCCTATGGCGACAAGTATCCTAGCCGCCGGGCTTGCGGCAAGGTAGGAGCCTTCCTCCGGTTTTATGCCTTTGCCGGTATTTTCCCACGCTTCGTTATAATCGGTCTCCCCTTTCATTTTGCAGTAACCGCCTACCGGAAACATTCCAAGCCGGTATTCTACGGAGCCGATTTTCTTTTTTAAAAAAGGCTTTCCCCATCCGATAGAAAACGCCTCCACGTCTATTTTTACAAGACGCGCGGCGAGAAAATGCCCAAGTTCGTGAAAGAAAACCACTATTCCAAGCCCGAATAACCCAAGCGCTATTTTTAGTATAAACATGGACTTATGATAGCATATTTTAAGTATTTATTCCAGACGAATATCAAATTTCTCCCAGGCTGAAGTCCCCTTGAATTTTAAAATGATTTCCATCGCGCCGGACGATAAGTTCCCGTTCGGGAAAATGAAGAGGCAAAAGTTCGCTGATTTTTTCCGCCGCGGTTTCGTATATTTCACGGCGCGCGTTATCGTCTATTTTTTCAAGAGTGGATATTGATACGTCAATAAGGTAGCCGCGGCCGAGTTCCGATCTGTAGCCGGGGGTAAAGTTGGCGCCTATGTTGAAAAGGCCGTCCGCCTCAGGATTGGCAGTCTCGCCGCGCGCGGGACGCATGGGATGTAAAGGGTATCTTTCCCCGTAAAGGTCTTCGATAAAATTATCAACTTCATCAAAAAGTTTTTTCATGCGGTTATCAAATTCTATAATTTTTGGATGCCACATTCAACCCTCTGTCTCGCGTCAGCGTCCGCTTTAAGTACCGTCTCCAAGTCCAAAGAACCGCAACTCCAATCCGCCCGCATGATATGTTCCGTTATTTTTGGAATATCTAAAAATTTAATTTTCTGTTCCAGAAACGCTTTGACCGCCGTTTCGTTTGCGGCGTTGTACGCGCACGGGTACAAGCCTCCGAGCCTGGCGGCTTCCCACGCGTAGGTCAGCATGGGGAATTTTTCGGTATCGGGTTTTGAAAATTCAAGGGTGAGGGAATCGAAACAGATCGGCTCAAGGGTTGATTTGGTTGTTACAGGCCAATATAGCGCGTCGTGAATCGGATGGCGCATATCAGGCTTTGAAAGTTGGGCGTAAATAACGCCATTCCTAAGGCGGATCATCGAATGGACTATACTTTGAGGATGAATTACAACTTTTATTTTTTCGCTCGGCATGTTAAAAAATACGCAGGCTTCGATTATTTCCAGTCCCTTGTTCGCCATCGAAGCTGAATCGATTGTTATTTTCGGTCCCATGCTCCATGTGGGATGGGAAAGCGTGTCCTTTACTGTTACTTTTTCCATATCTTTAACGTTAAAATTCCTGAAAGGGCCGCCTGATGCCGTTAAAATTATTTCGCTTACATTTTCTTTTTTTTCACCGTCTTGCCCCGCGAAGAAGCGAAGCAGGTGAAAAACCGCCGAGTGCTCTGAATCGACCGGGATAATGTTTACATTTTTTTTCTTTGCCGCGCGAATAACCAAATCGCCCGCCATGACGATTGTTTCCTTGTTCGCGAGAGCCAAATGGGAGCCCGAGTTGATTGCCGCGAGAGAGGGTTCAAGTCCCGCCGCGCCTGATATGCCGTTTATCGTTATGTCGGGTTTTATTTTGGTTATGGCGGATAAGAGTTTTTCCTTGCCGTCGGTTTCATCCGCGAGTACGCGAACGGCGGAAGGGAATTGTTTTGACAACTCTTCAAGTTTGTCACGGCTGGAGCGCGCGGTAAGGAGGACCGCTTCAAAGTTTTCCCTGTCGCGTGAGATTATGTCGAGGGAACTTTTTCCGATGGAGCCGGTTGCCCCGAGAACAGCGACGCGTTTTTTCATCAAACTCTGAAAAATATGCTGAACAGGAGAAAATATACCGGAGCGGCTACGGCAATGGAGTCAATCGAATCAAGAACGCCGCCGCGTCCGAGCATTAAATTCCCGGAATCCTTAAAGTCACAGCTTCTTTTCATCGCCGACTCGGCAAGGTCGCCTAATGAAGCGGCGATTCCCGTGCATAAACCGAGAATAGCGGCCATAATCGCCAATTTATAAAAAGGGATTTCAAAGTTTAAATAAATAAATATACGGGGAAAAAATATTACCGCGCCCACGGCTATGATTATGGAACCGAATGTTCCGCCTATATATCCAGCGACGCTTTTGTTGGGGCTTACGGGAATTATTCCCCTGTTGTTCGCCCCGAATAAATTTCCAAAAAGCCATGCGACTGAATCGTTGCCGAATGTTATAAATAAGAATAAAAGTATCGCGGCGGGATTTTCCCAAGCGCTCATTATTACTATCCATGAGATAAAAAGTCCGGGATAAATAAGTAAGGAAAATTTGCCGATTATTTGTACGGTTATTGATTCTATTTCCGAGGACTTGGAAAAAACTTTCGATAATAACACCCATCCCGCACCTGCCGTTATTAATACGGAAATAATCCATACTGGCAATTCCAAACTTATAGCAAGGGTAAAAGCCAGCGGAATTACGGCTCCTAAAATAAAACTTTCAAGTTTAGAAATAACTATTTTCTTTTTTTCAAGCATGGAAGAAAATTCGACGGCTCCCATCGCGGAAAAGAAAATAGCGACTATATTCATGGCAAGGTTACGATAGAAGGGCAGACAGATTACAAGAGCGAAGACGGCGGGAACCCCGATTATAAATACAAGTAACCGTTCTATCAATTTTTTCATGAGTTTACCCCGCCGAAACGCCTGTCCCTGTTTTGATAATCGGAAATTGCCGCCTGTAAATCCTCTTTGTCCCAATCGGGCCAAAGTTTTTGCGATACGTACAATTCCGAATACGCCCCTTCCCACAATAAAAAATTACTCGTTCTGTATTCGCCCGCGCTTCGGATTATTAAATCAGGATCGGGCACGTCCGGGTTGTCAAGAAAGCCGCGAATGTCGTCTTCATCGATGTCCGCCGCGTTTTCCCGCGCGGCGCCCGACTGTTCGCGGTATAACCGCTTATCGGTAAGTTTGCGTAATGCCCTTACAATCTCGTCCCTGCCGCCGTAATTAATCGCGAGAATAACCTGCATTCCTTCAAAACTTGCCGTATCAGACATGGAATCGGATAACTCTTTCTGAATGTCAGGCGGCAATCCGGCGAAATTTCCGGCGTGACGGACGCGGATCCTGTTTTGTTTACTGAAATCAAACTCCGCCCTTAAATACTGTTTTATAAGACCCATTATAAAGCCGACTTCTTCGGCCGCGCGTTTCCAGTTTTCCGTTGAAAACGCGTAAAGAGTCAGATACTTTATGCCTAAATCACTCGCGGCTTTTACGATACGTTTCGCCGTCTTTAATCCCTCAAGATGTCCCTGCGTACGGACAAGTCCGCGGCTTTTCGCCCAGCGTCCGTTTCCATCCATGATAATGCCCACATGGGCAGGGATATTTTTACCCATTATACGTCCATTATCTCTTTTTCTTTTTCTTCAAGGATTTTATTTACCTGCCCCACGTAATTATCGGTAAGTTTTTGCAGTTCTTCCTCTCCCTTGCTTTCGTCGTCTTCCGTGATCTTTGCCTTTTTATCCTTTAAAAGTTTTTTTAACTCTTCGTTGCCGTCCCTGCGGATGTTGCGGATTGCGACTCTTGACTGTTCCGCCTGATTTTTCGCTAGTTTGACAAGCTCTTTGCGCCTTTCCTCGGTAAGCGGAGGGATTGAAACGCGGATTACCTTGCCGTCATTTGACGGATTTAACGATAGTTCCGAAGAACGAATCGCTTTTTCAATCTCCGTGATAAGATTTTTATCCCATGGTTGAATAACGACAAGGCGCGCTTCGGGAATTGAAATATTCGCGACCTGGTTAATAGGCGATTTTTCCCCGTAAGCGTCAACTCGAATCCTGTCAAACAGGGCGGCGGAAGCCCTCCCCGTCCTGAAAGCGGCAAAAGTATCTTTAAGACTTGCCACCGTTTTTTTCATCCGTTCTTCGTTAGACGAAATTACATCTTGCATAAAAACCCCTGATTATTCCGCGCCTACCCTGTAGTAAACGTACCCGGTTACCGCAAGTTTGGCTCCTGTCTTTTTCCCGCATTCTTCAATCGCTTTCGCGACTGTGATTTTCTCGTCTTTTACATAACCCTGTTCCAAAAGACAAATCTCGCTTAAATACTTTGTCACCTTGCCCTTAAGAATTCCTTCAAGAACTTTTTCCGGCTTTCCTTTAAGTTTTTCATCCTGCCCCATTTGAACGCGGAAAATTTCTTCCTGTTCCTTGAGCCACGCCTGATCTATTTTTTCACGGTCAATGGCGATTGGATTAAATGCCGCGATATGTAGGGCAAGGGAGAAAACAAAGGATTTTACTTCCTCATTTTTAAAGATTTCCGGTTTGTCGGATTCGCATTTTACGACTACGCCGATGTTGCCGTCCCCGTGAATGTACCGCGTAAGGTATTCGTTGGAAGACGCTTTTACCAGACAAAGCCTTTTAAGCCCCATGTTTTCGCGGATTTTAGTCGCGAGATCCTGTACAAGGCCGTTAAGCTCGTCATTGGGGGCGTTTAAGCCTTTTTCAAGGGCGTTGGCCGCTATTGCCTCTCCTAGGGTGATAAAATCGGGATTTCTCGCGACAAAGTCGGTTTCAGCGTTAAGTTCAACCAACACCGCCGCGGAATTGTCGTCTTTCATTTTAATAAAAACTTTTCCGTTATTGGTGGCGCGTCCGGCTCTTTTTTCAAGGGCGGCAAGACCTTTTTCCTTTAAGAGTTTTTCCGCTTTGGCAAAATCGCCCTCCGAAGAGACAAGCGCGTTTTTACATTCCATCATTCCGGCGCCGGTTTTTTCCCGGAGTTTCTTTACATCCGCCGCTGATATTTCAGCCATATTTAATCTCCTTAAATTTTTTATTATTCGTCTTTATAGACTTTATCGATGTCAACTTTTATCTTGGTGTCGTCTTCATCGTCTTCAGGGACTTCTTCGTCCGCTTTCGCGTCCCTAATCGCCTCTTCCGTGGTGTATTTTTCATAGTCGAGTATTTCCCTGTCTTCCTCTTTTCTTGATACGTCGTTCATCATGCTTTCCATATCCTCGTCCTCGTCGCCGAGTGTTTCGATGATCTTCAGCCCGACTTCGTTATCCGCTTCTACGACGGCGTTGGCTACAATTTGGGTAAAGAGGGTAATCGCCCTGATCGCGTCATCGTTGCCCGGAATGGGGTAGTCGATGCCGTCGGGGTTACAGTTCGTATCGACAACCGCTATTATAGGAATGCCCTGCCTCTGCGCTTCGGCTACGGCGATGGCTTCCTTGCGGGTGTCGATGATAAAAAGGATTCCCGGAAGCTCTTTCATCTCTTTGATGCCGCCGAGGTTTTTTTGCAGTTTAATGCGTTCTTTTCCAAGCGAGGCGATCTCTTTTTTCGTGAGATTTTCGAATGTCCCGTCAACTTCCATTTTTTCAAGTTTTTTCAGGCGCAGAAGCGATTTTTTAATCGTCACGAAATTGGTAAGCATTCCGCCAAGCCAGCGGTTGTTTACATAGTACATCCCGCAACGTTCCGCTTCTTTCTGGATTGCCTGTTGGGCTTGTTTTTTTGTTCCTACAAAAAGCACGGTTTTTCCGGCGGCTACATTTCTACGCACGGCTTCGTAAGCGTCCTTGATAGCCTGAATTGTTTTTTGCAGATCGATGATGTGAATCCCGTTCCTCTCGGCGAAGATGTATTTCTTCATCCGCGGATCCCAGCGTTTCACCTGGTGGCCGAAATGTACTCCTGATTCAAGGAGATTCTTCATTGTTACAACAGCCAAAATTTCCTCCTAACATCGGGCTTTACCTGTCGGCCTGTTAAAAACCGAGCGTCTGGTTTGAGTAAAAACCCTGCCGTCACTATATCTCACTGTTTGAAGGCAAAGCCTTAAACAGCGGAAAATCGGCTCCCACAGCCATACAGGCTGGGAACTTACGCTCCGTATGGGTAGCCGTTATCTCTAAGCATGACATAAAATTCGCGCAATGGCAAGCCCGCCACGGCGCTTGATGTGCCTTCTATCCTGTTAATAAAGCAGGAAGCAAGCCCTTGAATTCGGTAGGCTCCCGCTACCCCCTGCCATTCGTTTGTTTTGAGGTACCAGTTAATTTCCGCCTCCGTCATGAGGTCAAAAACGACCGCGCAGGAGACGGTACGAGAATCGATATTTTTTTCCCTGCCGTTGTAAAGGGCCATAGAGGTAATTACCTGATGTTCCCTACCTGACAGCTCTTTTAGCATACTTGCGGCGTTTTCCCTGTTCTGCGCCTTGCCGAAGATCTTATCTTCTATGGCGATAACCGTATCAGCCCCGAAAATCCACCACGGCAGGCGGTTTCTCATTTCTTCCAGGACTTTTTCTATCTTTTTAACGGCGAGTTCGGATGTTAATTTTTTAGGGTCTTTCTGTTTACAGAGGCTTTCATCGATTCTGGCCGGCATAACGCTGAATGGAAGCCCCAGCATTTTGAAATATTCCTGCCGCCGTGAAGAGCCGGAAGCGAGAATGATTGGTTCCATGAGAAATTATATCATGGTTGGTGAAGGAGAGTCTATCTTACGGTAATTATTTCGTCAAATTTACCGATTTTTTCATCGTATATGTAAAAATTGATCTAAAACAAATCATAATAAAAAACTAGCATTTTTTGAAATTGTGTATTATTATTAAAACATGAATATAAAGTTATGGTAGGTTGATGCATGAAAATGCGTTCTTTTGATCAGAGAAAGCGAATAATACTCACTCGATATATGCAAATATTGTATGTGGTAATTGCTTTTACGCTGATGGTTATCGCAAGCTATATATTTGTAAGCGATATAGAACGTAGGCATTTAAGGAGAAATGTTAGAGACGCTATTTCATATACGGAAGCCAATATTAAGGCCGATATGCTGGAACCTGAAACCGCGTTAGCCTCCATATCGGAAACCGTCCGCATAATGATTCTGCATGGGGATAACGCCGAAAAGATGCGCGAGTATATCCAGCTTATTAATAATTATATGCAAAGTAACGAAGAAAGACGTCTTATGGGCATAAATGGTTTTTTCGGATTTTTCGACGCGTATGGCGGGCGTTTCATTACGGGAGATATGAATTGGGTTCCGCCGCAGGATTATATACTGAATGACCGTCCCTGGTATAAGGCGGCCGTAGAGGCGAACGGGGATATAGGATTCACTCAGCCGTATTTTAATTTGGCATCCGAAGAAGTTACCATTACATTTGCCCGTCGTATATTTGACAATGATAATAATCCGTTGGGTGTCGTATGTTTAAATATTTACCTCGACAGGATTAGGCAGCGCGCCATTGATACCCAGTTTACTAAAGACGGCTATGGATTTCTGTTAAACAACGACATGGAGCTAATCGCCCATCCTGAGCCGTCGATGCTGGGTATGCGCTTACGTAATGTGAGAAGCTATATCGCGACTTACGAGGATGAATTGAGACTGAATGGTCATATTTATGAGATTGTAACGACTGATTATCGCGATATCAAATCCATTGTTTTTATTGAAAAACTCCAGAACGGCTGGTATATGGGAATTGTAACGCCCAGGGATAAATACTATCAAAGCACAAGAAATATGGCGATAGTCCTTACCTTAATGGGCGCGGTACTGGCGGTGATGTTGATTGCGATATTACTGATACTGTTTAGTCAGATGAATAAAGAACACGAAAAATCCCAAAAAATGGCTCATTGGTATAATTCATTACTCAACGCGATACCGTTGCCTATAACCGTCACAGACGAGAATACAAACTGGACATTTATAAATACGGCAGTTGAAAAGTTTTTGGGTATAACGTTGGAAGAGGCCATAGGCAAGCCCTGTAGTAATTGGGGATCCAACATCTGTAATACGCCGAAGTGCGGCATCGAATGTATAAAAAGGGGTATTAAACAAACATTTTTTACAAAAGGAGACTCGTCGTATCAGGTAGATATAACGATACTTAAGGATTTAAAAAATAAATCAATTGGGTATATAGAAATTGTACAGGATATAACCAACCTGCAAATAATGGCAAAAAAACAGGCCGACGCGGAAGCCGCTAATTTCGCAAAATCAGCTTTTCTCGCGAAGGTAAGCCACGAAATACGCACGCCTATGAACGCTATTCTCGGTATTACGGAAATTCAACTGCAAAACGATACGTTGTCTCCGGATATTCAGGAAGCTATGGATAAAATTTACAATTCAGGTTATCTTCTGCTTGGGATCATCAACGACATACTGGACTTGGCTAAAATAGAAGCCGGCAAACTGGAATTGTTCCCCGTTGAATACGATGTTCCAAGCCTGATTAACGATACGGTTAACCTAAATGTCGTACGGTACGAAAGTAAGCCGATTAAATTCAACCTTAAAGTTGATGAAAATGTTCCGACGACATTGTTTGGAGATGAACTGCGAATAAAGCAGATTCTAAATAACCTGCTTTCCAACGCGCTTAAATACACGGCTTGCGGCGAAGTTTCAATGTCGGTAACCGCGGAATCTCGGCGGGAAGAAACCGGTAAAATAACGATCGTTTTTCGCGTGAAAGACACCGGACAAGGCATGACGGCAGAACAGTTAAGCAGACTGTATGATGAATATGCCCGCTTTAATACGGAGGCCAACAGGGCGATTGAAGGGGCGGGTTTGGGCATGAGTATTACGAAACAGCTTATCAAACTGATGGACGGCGAGATTCATGTGGAGAGCGAACCCGGAAAAGGTTCGGAATTTACCGTACGGCTTACGCAGGGAATTGTCGCCGGTTCGGGTGTTTTAGGCGGTGAATTAGTAAAAAAAATCGGACAACTGCGTCGTAACAGAACTACTAATACGAAGAAATCGCCTGTTATACATGAGTATATGCCTTACGGCAGAGTATTGGTCGTAGACGATATAGAAACGAATTTATATGTTACAAGGGGATTATTAACCCCCTATGGTTTGTCCGTTGAAACCGCCACAAGCGGCTATGAGGCGATTGAGAAAGTCAAGAACGGCGCGACATGGGATATTATTTTTATGGATCATTATATGCCGGGAATGGACGGTATTGAGGCCGCGAATATTATACGCGGTTTGGGATACAAGAAACACATTGTCGCGTTGACAGCTAACGTTCTGACCGGACAGGCGGAGATGTTTTTCGCTAACGGTTTTGATGATTTCATTTCCAAACCCATAGACATACGCCAACTGAATGCCGTACTGAATAAATTGATACGCGATAAATATCCTATTGAAACGGTTGAAGCCGCCCGACAGTTAAAAAACAGCATGGTAAAGAACTCGGCCCCTAAGCTGTCCGCAAATTCTGAAATCGCGAAAATATTCACGCGGGACGCTGAAAAATCCATCGCGATATTGGAAGCGATTTACGAAAAGCGTTACAATTACACGGACGAGGATATACGGTCATACGTTATAAATGTCCATGCGATGAAAAGCGCCCTGGCGAATATCGGGGAAGCGAAACTTTCCGCTGTCGCTATGAAATTGGAAGAGGCGGGACGACAGCAGAATATAGCGGTAATAATGGATGAAACGCCGACGTTTTTGGCGGCGTTGCGGAAGGTGATTGAAAAAATCAACCCAAGTACAGACGACATTGAAGATGAAGTTTCAGTTGATATTAATGACGATGACAAGGCGTATCTGCTTGAAAAACTGGCCGCCATACAGAAAGCCTGCGCTGAATACGACAAAAAAAACGCAAAAAACGTTTTGGCGCAGCTTCGGCAAAAGACATGGCCTCGTACGGCCGCGGAACTCATGGAGAAAATAGCCGAACATTTGCTTCATAGCGAATTTGCCGAAGCCTCAAGTACGGCGGAAGATTGCAAGAAAATTTTAGCGAATTATTAATTATTAAACGAAGATAACTCTTCCCTTATTTTTAGCGTAAGTTCCGCGGCGGCTTTATTAAGCGGTATATTGCGGTTTTCTTTTTCACTTCGCTTTTTAATCTCTATCTGCGGTTCGCTCTGCGCCAATCCCTTGTCGCCGATTACCGCGCGCCAGGGGATGCCTGTAAGATCGGCGTCGTTAAATTTTACTCCGGGGCGTTCATTACGGTCGTCTAATAAAACCTCGATACCGGCTTGTGTAAGTTCCGCGGTAAGTTTATCGGCGGCTTCTTTAACTTTACCGTCATACTTAATCGGAACGATAATGACATGATACGGCGCTATTGATATGGGCCAGATAATTCCCGCTTCATCGTGGTGTTCTTCGATTACCGAGGCAAGAGTACGGTCAACGCCGATGCCGTAACAGCCCATTACGGGCATTTGGCTTTTGCCGTTTTCATCAAGATATGTTACGTTCATTGAGCGCGTGTATTTGTATCCAAGTTTAAAAATGTGCCCCAGTTCGTTTCCCATTTTTGTATACAATTCGCCGCCGCACTGCGGACAGAAATCGCCCGCCTTCACGGTGCGGACATCGACGGATAATTGACCGTCAATGTTCCAGCCTGTAAAATCGCGTCCGTAAGCGACGTGCTTGTAGTGCAGATCTTTCGCCAACGCGCCCGTAACAGCGTCATTCATTCCCGTAACCGTATGATCGATAATAACAGGCAGGCCCGTTAATCCGACAGAACCCGCGAAACCTACGGGCGCGTTGGTAAGGCGCGTAACGTCGGTATCTGAGGCGAGTGCGACTTCGCTTGCTTTTAAAACGGACGCGAGTTTTATTTCGTTCACGTCAAGGTCGCCGCGGATTGCCACGGCGAAAAAAGCCTCAGGGTAGACGGCGGGCGCGTTAGGCGACGGTTTTTTTCGCTCAAGTTTGGCGCAGCCCGGGGCGGAAGAGAGATCAAGCTCGACATTAACGGCGCGGTATATTAAAGTTTTAATAAACGCCTGCGGCTCAGTTTTTAAAAAAGCGCAAAGTTCTTCGATTGTTTTCGCGTTAGGGGTGTCTATTTTTCCAAACGCCTGCGTTCCTTTGGCGTTGTCTTTTGCGGCTTCTATCGAAGTCTGCGCCGTAAAATCGTTTTTACAGGCGGCTTTCTCGACATTGGCTGCGTAACCGCAGTTTTTGCAGAGAATCAGCGTATTGTCGCCGATTTCGCTTTCTACCATAAATTCTTCCGAACCCGAGCCTCCCATCGCGCCTGAGTCGGCTTTTACGGGAATTACGGAGAGTCCGCAACGTTTAAAAATTCTTCGGTAAGCGCGTCCCATCGCCTGATATGTGTCATCGAGACTTTTGTCGTCGGCGTGCCATGAGTAGGCGTCTTTCATTATAAATTCGCGTCCGCGCATTACCCCGTAACGCGGGCGTACTTCATCGCGGAACTTTGTGTTAATTTGATAAAGGGCGATTGGCAGTTGGCGGTAGCTGGAAAGCTCATCTCGCACGATGGCGGTAAAAACCTCTTCCGCGGTGGGGGAGACCACAAAGTCGTTATTAAGCCGGTTTTTCACGCGAAGCATTGATTCGCCGATGGAGTCCCATCGACCTGATTCCTTCCATAGTTCGCCGGGAACGACCACGGTCGGTTTTATTTCCAGCGCTCCCGCCGCTTCCATTTCTTCGCGGATGATCCGTTCAACTTTACGGAAAGAACGCAGTCCGAGCGGAAGGTAGGCGAAAAGCCCGTTGGCAAGTTTGCGGAGAAGTCCCGCGCGGAACATCAGTCTATGGCTTGCGATAACCGCGTCCGCCGGGACTTCCCTGAGTGTGGGTATAAAAGCGCTGGAATAATTCATAATAAGGCAAGTTTATCAATTTTTTTGACCTTTGAAAATGGCAATACGGCTTTGTCGAATTGCACTTGACTAAAAACCGGATTTTTGATAGTTTTTAAAAAATTGGGGGCGTAGTGAAGCTGGTTTATCACGCTGGCCTGTCAAGCCGGAAATCGCGGGTTCAAGCCCCGTCGCTCCCGAAAATAAAAATGTCAAGTGCGTTTTTATTTTTTTAAATTAGAAGTCGGTGATTAAAGAGTTCAACGGGGCTTGAACCGAAGCCCCCGCCGAAGGAAAAGGCGGCATGGATGCCGCCGACAGGGGGCTGAGGCGGCCTGTAGTGAGCAAACAGGATGTTTGCGAACGGAAGGCAAGCCCCGTCGCTCCCGTAAAAACCCGTCTTACGGACGGGTTTTTTTGTGTAAAACACGGGCAGTAGCGCAGTTGGTAGCGCGCTTGGTTCGGGACCAAGAGGTCCCCGGTTCAAATCCGGGTTGCCCGAAGATGTTCTTTTTCGATAATTTTCTGTAATTAATAGGCAATAATTTTCTTTATGGCTCTGGCTTCTACTTCTTCGGGGATAACTTCTTCAACAAGAAAATCATCGAAAGAACTGCCGATAAATTTATTCATTATTAGCTTTAGGTATTTTCCCAATACAAAAATCATAAATAACCTGTGCTTTTCCTATAGCCATTTTTGCAATTACTTCGTCAACTGCCAATTCATTAGGATAACGGACTGCAACCCCATAAGGGGTTAAATCGGCGCAGGCATCCAATATGTCTGAAAACGAATTATCGTGATTTGTACATATTTGACATAATTCAACTAAATTGTGTGTTTTGGGCGGTTCCATATCTCTGTAAAGTATATATCCTTTTAGCGCTTTCTCTGCACATTGTTGACTGAGATAACAGGCAACTTCTGTTTGTTTCGGATGTAAATCTTCGTATAGATGCTTTGCTGATATTAGATCATTCTGAGAATATTTTATCCATTGATACACAAGATTAATGTCGCTCATATAGGATTATCCCATCATTCGCTATTCTGCGTTCTATGGTTGGCTGTGTACTACGCCACTCAAAGCGGGATTTATAATTGGCAAGTACATCAATAGACGGTGTCATTGGTCCTTTAGCCAAACTGCGGTAAATTTTTTGGAGGACTAAGATAGGTTTTTCTGTATCATCTTTTAAAACAACGAAAAAATCGTAATCGCTGTCTTTGCGAGGGGTTCCATAGGCACGGGAGCCAAATAAAATGATTTTTTCACAAGTTTCACCGACAGTATTGAGGATGTTATCTTTGATTGCGATAATATCGTCGTTTACCATGCCTTTAAGCTCCTTAATTAAGTATAAACTGAAATATAATTTAAGAAAAGAGGTGAATTTACCCGGTTTCCCGTTTTCAAAAAGCGCAATAATTACTTATTTATTAACCCTGATTTTGTTTAGTAGTTATATCCGCATGGCAATCTTTACACAGCATTTGACAATAACCAATTATTGTTTCTCCACCATCGGCGAAAGCAATTTTATGATGGGCTTCCAATTCTTCTTTTTTAAATTTCTTTTTACAAATAGCGCATTTTTCGCCCTGTTCTTTAAAGATGTCAATTTAAACGAAGTAATCTCTCTTTATAAACAACTGCACCCCAAACTGCAAAAACTTGTCATAAAACAATTAAAGGTTTTGCTGGAAATGAACAAGATTCCCAAAGACGATGGATGATAATTCCCCCAAAATAATATATAATTCCCTATCCATAAGGAGCCAAAAATGAAATTTTTTTTACCAATTTTTCTCGCTATAATTTGCCCTAATCTAGTTACATGCGTATCATCAAAATCAAACAGCGAACCCGTAGACCCCTATCTTGAAAAAATGAAATTACACGGCGGGAAAGTATTTTCCGGGAACAGTAACGGAAATCGTTTTTTATATAATACTCCCTATGGTTATGAGATATGGAGCGCGGGAGGAAGTAATAATAGGCTGATATGGTATGGTCCCGAATACGGAGGCGGCGCGGCTTTTAGGGCCGAATGGAATTATCCAAATGATTTTTTGGGGCGTGTAGGGTATTTTTGGAATACGGGCAATCCTTACACATATTACAAAAATGTATACTGTGATTTTGAATATACCCGATCCGAAAACGGTACAGGGGGAAATTATTCATATTTGGGAATTTACGGCTGGTCAAAAGACCCGATGATAGAGTGGTATATTGTTGAAGACTGGTACGGGAATGGGGTAATAGGACCCTCAAACATCGGAGGCGGCGCGAAGAAGAAGGGCGAATTTACGATAGACGGCGAGAAATATTTTATTTATGAGGCGACAAGGCCCGCCGGTTCCGGCAACATAGAAGGAAAGAATGTCTCTTTCCAGCAATATTTCAGCGTGCGGCAAACCCGCCGTCAAAGCGGGACAATTTCCATTACGGAGCATTTTAAGGAATGGGAAAAAATAGGAATGAAACTTGGCAATAATATGTATGAGGCGAAGTTCCTGGTTGAAGCCGGCGGAGGCATGGGCTGGTTTGACGCTTCGCGTATTTCTTTTTATCAGAAAGATTAGCGAATAGCGCTTTTATAGCATCTTTTCCAGTTCATCAACTAGTTTGCCAAAGACACGGCAGGCTGCGTTTACGGGTTCGGGACTACTCATGTCTACTCCGGCTACTTTTAATGATTCGATGGGGAAGCGCGAACCGCCGGATTTTAGGAAGGTAAAATAGTCCTGTCTTTCTTTTTCACCGCCTGATAGAACACGATCCGCTAACGCGAGGGCGGCGGAGACTCCCGTCGCGTATTTGTACACATAAAAAGCGTTGTAGAAGTGGGGGATTCGCAAGCCCTCAAGATCGCTTACCTCTTCAAGCGCCATTTCCGGTCCGAAATATTTTTCCAGTAATTTGCGGTACTCGTCGCGAAGAAGTTCGACCGTCAGCGGAGTGCCGCCTTCTTCAAGCTCATGGGATATTTTTTCAAATTCGGCGAACATGGTCTGACGGTACAATGTGGCTAAAAGGTCGTCGGCGTGTTTGTTGACAAGATAAAGACGCAGTTCCTTGCTGTCCGCGCGTTTTTCCAAATAGCGGAATAACAGTTCTTCGTTAAATGTGCTGGCTACTTCCGCCTCAAATATCGTGTAATTGTAGTGCGGGAACGGATTGTTACGCGCCGAGTACCACGAGTGCATTGAATGGCCGCCCTCGTGCGCGAGGGTGAATACGTCGCGGATTGAGTCTTCTTTGTAGTTCATCAGAATATAGGGGTCGCCTGTAAAACTTCCGGCGGAAAACGCGCCTGAGCGTTTGCCTTTGTTCTCGTAACGGTCGGCCCACCTGCCAAGAAGCCCGCCGCGCAGGACCGAGACATATTCGTCACCTAACGGAGACAGCGCGCCGCTTACAAGATCGACGGCCTCGTTCCAATTTGTGGTTTTTTTAGCGGCGGGGACGAGAGGCGCGTATACGTCATAGTGGCGAAGCTCCTGTAATTTAAGCGCTCGTTTTCTAAAGCCGTAATAGCGGTGTAATATGTCAAGGTTGTTATTGACGGCCGTTATAAGATTATCGTAAACGGTCTCGCTGACATCATTGCCGAAAAGGGAAGCGGCGCGCGCGGAAGGGTAGCCTCTTATACGGGCGTTGATCACGTCCTGTTTTACGGAGCCGGAATAAAGGCTTGCGATAACCGTTTTGTGCGCTTCAAAACAGTTGTAGAAAGTCCGATACGCGCGTCGGCGCAGATCGCGGTCATCGCTTTCCATGAATACCGAAAAAGACGACTGCGACAGGGGGCGTTTGCCTTCAGGAGTTTCAATCACGCCGAAGTTAAAATCAACATTTGTAAGTACGGAAAAAGCGTCGCTAACCGCCCCTTCCCCCTCCGAGTGAAGCGCTATTATGCGCTCTTCCTTATCGCTTAAAATATACGGTCTGTAACGCAGGATTCTTCGCAATGAAATACGGTGATCCGCCAATCTTTCATGCGATAAAAAAGCTTCCATGTCTTTTTCGGGAATGGCGAGTATTTCCGGATTATCCCATGAAGAAGCGGCTCCGGCTTTTGCGCCCGCCATAGTTATTTTTCCGACCATCGTGCGGGCTTGTGCCCCTCCCTCATCTTCGCTTTGCCTTAAAAACGCGTAATTGCCGAGCCTCTCGCCTAAAAGGTTAAGACCGCAGGAAAAATCAAGATAATCCGCAAGATGTGATGCGGATTTTCCTAACGTTTCTTGAAACGACGGTATTTTTTCTATCATTTTTTCAAATTCCGCAAGAGACTTGTTCCATTCTTCATCATTATTAAAAAGTTTCGACAAATCCCATGTATCGGATACGGCAATCTCTTTTCGTAAAGGTATGTTTACTTCGTTATCTGACATATTTTTTTCCTTGTAATTACGTTATTTTGACAATGCGGCGACCGCGGCTCCGAAAAGGCTCGCCTGTTCCACGGGAGAGACTATATACGGACGCGGTTTTTCCCTGAATAGCATTTGATGAAGATACGATTCAAGGGAGCGGCGCATTCCTTTGTAAATAATGTATGTAGTTCCCTCCACTGCGACGCGGACGGGAGAATACGGTTCATATCCGCCGTCGGCCTTGATGATGGTTGCGGCTAACACCGCCGCCGAAAATAGAGCGCCGCGTTCGGTAACTATCGACGTAATGTATTGGACCGCGGCAAGGGCCGCGCTTTCGTCCGCTCCGAAGAGAGAGCCTAACGGTCCTTGATTTGAGAGGGGAGAGTGGGTAAACTCATTTAAAATTCTTGTTTCAAGATGGGTCATATTTAAAAATTCATCTGATTTTCTAAAGCGTAAAACTTTATCTTTTATCGCCTGTTTTAAAATATGTAATGTCAATGGGCCAAGATACGCTCCCGCCGTCGCTTTTTCAAGAAAGTATCCGTTGGGGTTTTTTGTCGCGTTGTCAAATTCTTTATCAAGTTTACCGCGGTATTTGACGTTGAAATTTCCGCTTTCACATACAACGATTTGCGGTGAAGACGGGGAATTAAAGCCGATTTTCGGAATGACGGTTTCCGTGTAAGCGGTGTTAAATCCTGTTCCTAAAATAAGTCCGATAACGGGACCGCTTTTTACGCTAAAGTCAAAAGTTGTCCGCGAGGCTTCTCCGTCGGGGGAAATTGAAACAACGCCGGAGAGCAGGGTAGCGACGGTATCGTTTAATAAAACGATCGGACCTGAATACTTACAGCCCTTTGCCGCGAGAGCGTCGCGCAGTCCTTTGCCTATCGCTTTTCCGATTACATCGGGAGCGTCCACTTCCTTGCTGAAGGATAAAAGAATTCCGTCAGCGTCCTGTGTGATTTCCATCGGATAGGAAAAAGTAAAACCGATGCCTTCAATTTTAATGTTATTTAGCAAAGGTAATGTAACATTAGCGATTGCCTCAAAATACTGCTGGGCGTTTACATGGCCGTATGTTCCCGGCATCGGAATCTTGTTTGTTCCCTGCGGGACGGCTTCGCCGTTTTCTTTAAAATGAACAAGACTTGCCCTTAAATTGGTTCCGCCGGCATCCAGCGCTAGGACCGTCTTTCCCGGGGGAATATTTGTAATGGGAGAAATATACGACGGAATCATGGGTAGGCTTGATTTTTTACCGTTAAGCCCCCTGACCATCTCCGCTAATACGTCCTTTATAAGCGAATCCGGATTTATATTTTTATAATGAAAACCGTAATGTAGCGCGAAATCGGACAATTCTTTCGGATTAAAATTACCCATTGTATTCTCCTAAATTATTTGAATTGTTCGGAAACCCGGGTTTCCGAATAATTACATTATAATATGTTAAACATTTTTAAACAACGTCAATTTTCAAAAGCTTTTTCTTCAATATTAAAAATTTTCACTCTTTCAGTCATTTCTACCGCATGGCCGGTTCTAAGGTAGTAAAGCCAAATACGGCATTCTTTTTTTACACGGGCGGCAAAAAGGTTTGAAATAGCCTGATAATAACAGGCCATCTGCGCCGTATGCTCCCAGGGTTTTTCGGTGCTGTCAGTTTTAAAATCAACTATATGTACCGCGTCTTTATCTACAAAAAACAGGTCTACGGTGCCGTTTATAAATATTTCTTTTCCTTCTTTACTTTTTAACAAAGTCCTGAACGGAAACTCATTTTCCCGGAACTTAGCCATTTGCGCTATTTTTCCCAACGGAGAAGCCACAAAACGGCGGGCTAATTTTTTCCCGGCTTCAAGCAGAATATTAAATTCATTTTCATTTAAAAGTCCTGTAATATTTGACGGGATTACAATCTCTGTTTTTTCCAAAAGCGCCTCAACGCAAATGTGCGCGATTGTTCCAAAACTGCCCGAATTAAATTTTTCCGACGCTTCATCGTCGCTTTGCGAGAAACGTGACAGTATTGAATCTACTTTTCTGAAAACATCTTTCGACTTAATACCTGAAAATTCTTCATTAACGGACGTTTCTTTACCCTCGGTCTCTTTACTTTCTTCATCGATTTTTCGCAATGATACCGGAGTTATGTGATTTTTACGTAAAAGGAGAGTTTTAATAATTTCCTTTCCCTTATAAAACGGAGAAACTTTTTCTAAAAATTCATTTAATCCGTTTTGATCGTTTGTTATACCGTAAAGATAGGTTTCCTGTTTCTTTAAATCTTCTTCCGTTAAAATAGGTATTTCTTCCAGATTAAAAAAACTTAGATCCTGTTTTAAACCGTCATCGGGAATATGAGATACGATTGACGGTAGAAGAAGTCCGAATATCGTATCGTTATCCAAAATGGAATCGCCTTCAATATAATTTTCTTTTCCCTCGCATTGTTCTTTTATATATCTTTTTAACAAAAGCGAGAAATCGTCTGTTTCCCCTTCGTTATCAATATTAAGCGAGCCTGTTATATACAGTTCCTTTTCCGCCCTTGTCATAGCTACATATAAAAGTCGCCTGAGTTCCGCCGTTCTTTTCCGTTTTGTTTCTTCATTCGCCTGTTCCCAGAAAAAGTTTTTACGTTTTCCTGAAATTGAACGGCATTCAGGCGGCGGCGGAGGGCTAAAAACAAGACCGGCCGTATCGGAAAGATATACGTCATCGCAGATATCGATCTGGCTTCTTTTACCGCAGGAACAAAGAAATACGACCGGAAATTCCAATCCCTTGCTTTTATGTATCGTCATAAGTTGGACCGCGCTTTTTCGTTCCAAAGGAATTTCAATCTCGGTAAGCTTTCCGCCTGAATCCCGAAATTCCATCATTGAATCGGTAAAAGAGGCCAGCCCCCGATTCTCGGCGTCCGCGTTAGCCGCAAGATGAAAAAGATAATCAAACAATTCGCGGTAAACGCTCGTTTGCGGGTTCCATTCCGTTTCGTACCGGTATCCTTCGTTGTACCATAATTCGCTTACAAGTTCGCTTATTTTTTTTACTTTTGCTTTTTCGCAAATCGACGAATAGACATTTTTTCCGCAAATATATTTTTCCCTGTCAACATAGTCGAGAGAATCAAGAGGTTTATCGTCAAACGGCAGGGAATCATCGGGAGTTTCACGGTAAACGGAAAGGCATACGGCGGTTCCGGAAAGAGAAAGTCCCGCAAAAGGCGAGCGAAGCATCTCGGCGTAGGCGGCCTTATCCATGGGGTGGGCCGCCAGACGAAGAACGGATAAAATATCATTTACGGGGCCGCCGTAAAATAAATCGTTAATATCCTCGCAAGCGTATGGAATTCCGAGGGTTCTTAAATGTTTTTCATATAAATGTTGGGTTGAGCGCGTACGAAAAAGAACGGCGATGTTGTCCGGCTGGTATTTTTCCGACAGTAATTGTTTTATTTTTTCGGCGACGAATCGCGCTTCATTTTCATCGGCTGATAGCCTATCGTCTTCTTCCTTATCAGTTTTTTTATTTAAAATATAAAGTGATAAATTTCCGCCGCCGGAACCTCCGGCGAGAAGCGAGGTATATTCGGCCTCGTAGAGGGGCAGGGTTTTTGAACGCGCGAAAACTGAATCGTATTTTAAAGGCGGGGTTTTTTCGCCGGAGTCGGAATAAATTCCGCCGAAGATAGCGTTGAAAGCGTCTATTAAGCCCGCGGACGAGCGATAATTTGTTTTTAACGGAAGATTGTCGCTTTTTATTTCTTCCTTTAATTTGCGAAAAACGGACACGTCCGCACCCCTGAAAAGATAAATCGACTGTTTCTCGTCTCCGACAAAAAATAATTTCCCTTCGCATAAATCTTCCGCGGGGGGAACGCCTTTATTTAATTTATTCCGTTTTTCGGCAAGAAGAAAAAGAATGTCTTTTTGCAGTTCATTATTATCCTGAAACTCGTCTATCATTATTGATTTAAAAGTATCTTTTTCGCTCCGCCTAATGTCGGTTTGCTCTATTAGAATGGTTCTGGAAAGACTTGCCACATCATGGAAAGTAAGAACGCCCTCAGTACGTTTTCTTTCAAGATAACGTTTTTGCAATTTAGCGAGCAAAGACATTATCGAAATAATAAAGCCCGCCTGCATGCACGAAATTGTTAAAGATGAAAAGGAATCGTAAATATCGCGAAGAGAATTGATATTTTCCTTTATAGGGTTATCATATCTTTTTCCTCCTCTTAAATTTAATGTAGTTATCGTTCTTAAAAAAAACAAGAAATTTAAAAAAGATTTTTGCAACGGATGAGATTCAGCTTCCTCAATTACGGATTCTACCGGGGTATCTTTTAATTGATTAAAATATTTTTGTATATCGGCGCTCCAGGGTATGTAAATATTATCATTTCTTTCCTTTTCAATTACGGGAACAAGTAAGGGAAGAAGCGTATTATCTCGGTCTATGTCGAACTTAATTTCGTCTAACAATTTTCTTATTATTTTAATATGGTTATCCCACTGCGAACAAAGAGTGTTAAATTGAAAATTTAAACCTGCTAAAAAATCATGCGGCTTGTCAATTAAACTGTAATTAAATAAAACGTCGGCAAATATATTGTGAACAATACTGTTAGGACGATTTCCCGAATAAAGTCTTTTTACCGCGGGATGATGACGGTGCGTAATAAAAAAAGGATACGAAACTTCCAGAGCGATATTATAGCATCTCTGTTGATCAATTTGAAAATCAGGCCTTATTCCGTAACGGGGCGCGCATTGTTTTACAATCGACGCGCCGTATGAGTCCAATGTTTGTATTCTCGCGTGAATAAAATCATCAATGGCTTTTTGCGCCCTTTGCGCGCGTATGCCGCTTTCTTCCCGCGCGATTTGTGAAACAAGAGAGTATATCCTTTTAAACATTTGAGCGGCGGCTTTTTTTGTAAATGTAAGTGTTAATATTTCATCTACATTATAACCTTTCTCTGTGAGAAGCCAGGCAAAACGATGGGTAAGTACCATGGTCTTTCCAGAACCGGCTCCAGCGGCGACAACGGCGTTCTCATCACAAAAAGCGGCTTTTTTTTGTTCTTCATTTAATTGCTTACTATTTGTATTTTCATTCATCGATACTTCCCCAAAGAATTATTATTTTCGCGATCGATAATATAGACTGTCCGGCATATACGCTGATAATCGCAGTTGTAACAATCGTTGTTTTCAAGCGGAAAAACCGTAAAATTACCGGACGATATTTCTTTTGTAAATTGCTCGGTTTTATTTTTAAATTCATTAAATATTTTCATATAACGTTCGCTATTTCGGATAATTTGCTCTTCTTCTTTAGACGGAATATTTTTATTCGCATTTCCATCGCGAATCGTTCCGAATAAAACTAGCGGTTTTTGATCAAGAATACTGTAAAAGAGAGCGGTGTATACGTCGAATTGTTCGTTTTTTTCGATTAAAGTGATATACATGGGAAGTTGGAAGTCGGTAAGCGGCGTTTCCTCGTCCGTCGTACAATCGCGGCGGGCGGGCATATTTTTTAATTTAAAATCCACAATGACATATTTATCGGTACTTTCACGGGTTTCTTTTAGAATACAATCGACAAATCCGTTTAAGATATATGTGTCTTCTTCGTATTTATAACTACATTCGCTTCCGGCGACTCTGTATCCTACAAAAAAAGAAAGAAAAGAAGAAAGGCATCCGTCAAGATGATAGATAAAATCGTCTTTTCCCGCGCGTAACAGGCGGGCGGTAAGCGCGCTCATCTGCGGACTGCCGTCAGATTTTAATAACGGGAAACAGTCAAAAACTTTATTTATGCTTTTTTCAAGCAAGGCGCGGTAAGACGGCGGAAGGGACAGGCCTGAATCCGTTTGCGCGGGTCCAAGTAGGGGAGAGTCGTTTTTTAATTCCGTAAAAAAATTATTTAAAATCGCGTGATAAACAAGACCCGATAAATTTTCCGCCATTAAACTTGTTTCAATCCGGGCGTTTTCAATAGCGAAAACGTTTTCAAAGAGCCATTTAAATGAACACTGATAATATTTTTGAAGCGATGTGGCGGAAACGCCGTATTTGCCCGTTTTGGCGTATTTTTCTTTAATAATATTTTTTACCTTTTCGCCGACGGTCCATTTTCCGCCTGAAGTACTTTTTTTACCACGGCGATTTTTCCAATTTGTAAACCCGTTTATTTGGTTTTCATGAAGTTTTTGACTTTTTTCTTCGTTTGTAATCGCAGGTGTAGAATAAAAAGAGCTTTCCGTATTGAAATAGTCCCGCGAGAATTTATCGGCGAACGCCGTATCTGTCGAATAAGACACTCTCGGCTCGGAAGGAGAATCGATTCTTGAATGCGGTATGGCGAAACCCGAAAAAGTTTGCTCACTGCAAAAAAAAGCCGAAGCTTTTTTTGAGTTATATTTGTGCATATTTATAAAGTTTAAAGACGCGTCTTCGTCGGGAATACCCAATTCTTCGCGCTTTTTTCTGGGGAGGAAATCAAGCCGCGAATAAATAACGGAAAGGCTTTCCTGTCCCGCTCCGAGTATAATATGGCAGTCAAAAGGAGCCGCCGCGGCGGTTTTGTAGGGAAGGATCGCTACGCCCGTTAGTTCCTGCTGAGGAAGATACGAAACCTCGTCTAAATATTCGGTAAAAAACAAAAAAGGATCCGGCGCTTTTACGTCGGGGAAACTATTTTCTATCTCTACAAGTTCCATTAATTCGGAAATACATCGGGACAGAATAAGATCGCTTTCTTCGCCGCAAATATCCATGTTAAAAAAATATTCGCGAAAAATAAAGTACTGCCTGCGAAGTTCGTTGAAAGATTCACATCCGCGAAAAGTATTAAGGCGCTTTTTTAGCTCATTAAAAAATTTACGTACTTCCCCGTCAAAATAATGTATTGGGTTGTTAAAAGCGTCTTCCCAAACATTGATATATTTTTTCTCTCCGTCAATTTCCTCGACCCATGAATAGAGACAGTTGTTATCTATCCCGAATTGTACAAGTTTTTCTATGGAAAGAACGTTTTTCCAGGGAAGAGCCTTGTTCATGATTAGGGAAACAAGGGAAGAAAAAGAAAAATCCTGAGAAACGCATTCAAGTATGGAGCGGAAAAAGCCGCCCGCCGGATAATCTGAGAGGAATTTGCTTGAACGTTTTACAAAGGGAATATTTCTGTTATTAAATTCACGCAACACGTAAGGTTCGTAATTTTCAGAGTTGGGGATACAAACGGCGATTGAATCCCAGTTTACGCAGTGATTTTCATTTAAGGCGCGGATGTAAAGCGCGGCTTCCTTTATTTCACTTCTGGAATTGGTATAAAAGAATGTATCGCATTTTAAATTATCGGTATTTGCGACGCTTATCGTTTTAACATGACGGCTATCCGCAAGTAATTCCCTGTATTCGCCGTAATCGGAAAGTGATTCCGGAAAAAAGATAAAAACTTCTTTTCCCTCATCATTAAAAGGCGGAGTTTCCCATGCCGGTTCAAAAAGGGAATGCTTATTAAGAAATAGCGCATAACGCCGTATCAGGACGAATAGATCCTTGTCATCGCCTTCCGTTTTAGACGCGGCGTTTTCCGCTTTTTCTCCAAGGACACTGTCCGTGGTTAAGCCCGTAACCTTTTTAAACCACACGCCAAGCTGGGGCAAAACGCCGGTGAGCCACGGTGTAAACTGGGATGCCGCTTGAGCCCACTCTACTTTGATTAATGATGAAAAAAGGGGTGTTTTTCCCCGCGCCGCCTCTTGCGCGTTTTCGTTGACAAGTCCGCTTACAAAAATTTTTCTAAGTACGGAAGGGATACTCTTTTTATTCCGCACTTTGGACTTAATTGAATTCTGTTTAAAATCATCCCATGCGATGAATTTATTCATCGCGATAGTTCCCCCGGCAAGACGGAGCAGGCGGTCAGCCCAACCTGATGCGCTTATATCTGTCGGAAAAACAAACAATGAATTTGGGTTATCGATGTTTTCAAGAAGTGTCTTTTCAACATGATTCATGTGTGGATAGAGTTTAGAGTAAACGGGGATTTTTGTCTAGTAGGTGAATTTATTGGAAAAGATTTCTCACTAAGAACACGGAGGAAGAGAAGATCACAAAGAAGGGATTGTTATTTGAGGGCTATGCGTGAGGTTTTTAATAAGATAACGGACAAAAATATTTAATTCTTCTTTATGCTTTTTATCCCTTTGTGATCTTTGTATGAAAAATCTTTTCCTATAATTTCATTTCCCCAATATCCGTTCCTTATAAGCCGCCCCAATACGCTCAAGACTTTTAATTACACTCTCACACGGTTTTGCCTGTTGTTTTAAATCAATTGTGAATTGATTTATTGAAAAATGGCGGTAAAAAAATAACTGTTTATACATTTTTTCGTTATTCGCATATAATTCTTTTAATTTTTCCATATAGACTTCAAAAATGCCGCCTTTGCGCATCTCGCTGTAACCGATAATCCAAATAGGGCAGTCAAGCGCAGTATGGAATTCAAAGAGAAGGGAAGCCATGAATCGCTGTGATTCCTCAAGTGCGACGGCAATGGAATGTTCGCCGCTTGCCGTTTCCATTTTGACAAGTTCCCGTAACTCAACGGTACGAGGCGAATGAATAGGGGTTTTGTTTAATATAATGACATTTTTAACAAAATCTATTCCAATCTGCGGATTGTCAATAAAAAACTTTTTTGCTATTTTTCCGGACGGTCCCGTAAGATAACGCCTGTTTTCCGACGCTTGTTCTCTGCGACCGGGGTTATCCGCAACCATGATTAGTTTTATTTCGTCATTAACCGTCACATCGTCAAGCGCTGAATTATAAACAACGGGGGTTTCAACGGTATAAGACGCGTTTTTCGACTCCGCCCTTGTACGGATAAGTTCCTGCTGTATTTTTTTTAATTTGGGAAGAGAGACGGAGAATCTTTCTGTTGTTATGCGAAAACGCTCCCGCGCCTCTACAAATTTGTCCCATGCGCCGCGGTTCAATGAATTATCCCCGTACCTAGGTGAAGTTTAAGAGCCTCTGGAGGCAAGTTCCAGTAATAAATCAATTTCACCTCTGGAACGCTTTACGGATTGCGCTATTTCTTCGGTTGACCAGCCTTGGCTTTTTAATCTTAGTATGTCTTCGCGTTCCTGCGGGGTAATAGAGCCTTCGTTCTTTGACGATGTTTTGCCTTTTTCTTTGTCTATCATTCCCTTGGTTAATTTAAGCAGAGACTTTGCGTCTTTATCCAGAGCGATAAGTTCCGTTTCCGTGCGGGCGAGCCACTGACGGGCGACATTCATGTCGTCAATGCGTTTTTCAATTTCCATAAGGGATTCGTCAAGGGAGGATATTTTATCAACGGCATTGGTCGCTTTTTCATTTTGCGCCGCAAGAAGTTCTATCGATGTCCTCAGATTGTTAAATTGATCGGTAAGGGATGAAATAATTTTTTCGGCGTTTTTAATGGCGGTTTCCGTTTTTTGAAGGGATTTAAAGTTGCGGTCGATGCCTTCGTTTGTCTGTTCAAGCATCTCATTCTTTTTCTCAATACGCTGGTATTTTTCATTCGCTTCCTTAATTGAATCTTCCAATTTACGTATCTGCACCAGTGCGCCGCTGAGAATATCATCGGATGACGAAACTTGTTCAAGTTTTTCCTTAACCGACTGTGAGGTTTTTATGGCGTTGTTAAAATCCTTCTCCATTTGTTCTATGCGTCGTTGTTCGTTAAGGAATCTTGTCATCTTGTTGTTAATTTCGTCCTCAAGCCGCCTGACGCTGGTTAGCTTGGCTTCCAACTGCGTAATTTCAGTCTTACGCTGTTCAAGCCTGTTAAGGTCGTCGTTTATTTCTTCTATGCTCTTTTCAAGATCCTTTTTAAGGGCGCCTGTTTGATCGATATTCTTTTTCTGAACGCCGAGTTCTTTACGGATATCTTCCATGCTAAGACGTAACTGGGCGATACGCTCTTCATTATCGGCTTCGGTTTCCCTGCTGTGCCGTTGCAGGTCTTCAAGCGCGGCGTCCATTTCGCGTCTTTTTGTGTTGTACTGGCTCTGCCATTCGTCCACTTCCTGTTTCGCCTCACGCGCCATATCTTCAAGGTTGGAGTATGAGTTTTTGGATTGCTCTGAAATTCCATCAATTTCCTTTTCCAGTTCCCTCTGTTTTTGCCGTAAGGTTTCCTGCATTAAAAGTTGATACTGGCCTACCTGTGCTTTAACTTCGTTTTCCGCGGAGATACGCATTTCTTCAAGGTCTTTTTTAATCTGCTCATTAAAGGACGAACGGGTTTCATCAATGTTGTTCATATCCTTTCTTATGCCTTCTTCAAAAGCGGCCTCTTCAGACTTGAGCCTTTCCATATCCGATGTAAGGCGTTCGCCCAATGCGGCGATGTCTTTTTTGTGTTCGGATACGATTTTTTCCTCTATCAGTTTCCATTTATTCGCGATTTTATCGCCTGAGCTTTCAATGCGGTTCTCAAGACCCGTCTGCCAGTCCGCGATTTGCCTGCCGATTTCGGAAGTGCGCTTTCCAAGTTCTACGGTAAATTCATTTTCAAACGCCGTAAGTTTTTCGGACAAATTGTCATGAGCCTGTTTCTTTAAGCCCTCTAGTTCCTTGTTTGTTTCGTCAATTTCCTTACGCAAGGACTGGGTTTGGGCGTTAAACGCCGCGGCGACGGTATCTCTGCTAACGGCGGATTCTTTTTCAAAAGCGGTAAAATCGCTTTTAACTCTGGATATGGCATCCTGCATGGACAGGCGCAGTTCGCTTTCCAATTTAGCCGCGTCATCCGCTAGGTTCGTCAGTTGTTTAAACGCTTCGGCATGGCTTCTGCTATAATCGTCCAGCCGTTTTTCGTTAGCTGATACTATTTTTTGTTCCGTATCCGCGCAAATATGTTTCCATGTTTCTATTTGCTTATTTAACGCGGCGTTAAGTTCGTCTTTCTGGCTTATAATGGCGGCGTCGGATTTTTCCTTATATTCCCTGATAGCCGCCTCTTGTTCGCTCTGATGAAGACGGATGGTGGAATTTGTTTTATCTTTAAATTCTTTAAGGGTTGATGTTAATTCATCATGTTGCAGTTTGACGGCCGAATCCGAAGTTTCCTTAAGGTTTTTAATGGCGGTTGATAATTCATTATGCTGTTTCTGAATCGCTTCGCTTGAAGTCTCTTTAATATCTTTAATAGAGGTTGATAATTCATTTTGCTGTTGCTGTACCGCGGCGTTCGAGGTCTCTTTGATGTTCTTAAGGGCGGTTGATAATTCATTATGTTGTTGTTGAATCGCTACGTTTGATGTTTCTTTTAGGTCTTTGAGAGATGTCGATAATTCATCATGCTGTTGTTGAATAGCGGCGCTTGAGGTTTCTTTTAGGTCATTAAGAGATGTTGATATTTCATTATGCTGTCTCTGAATCGCGGCGCTTGAGGTTTCTTTAATGTTATTAAGAGCGGTTGATAATTCATCATGCTGTTGTTGAATAGCGGCGCTTGAGGTTTCTTTTAGGTCTTTAAGAGCGGTTGATATTTCATTTTGCTGTTGTTGTACCGCGGCGTTCGAGGTCTCTTTGATGTTTTTAAGAGCGGTTGATAATTCATTATGCTGACGTTGAATCGCGACGCTTGATGTTTCTTTAATATTTTTAAGAGAGGTTGATATTTCATCATGCTGTTGTTGAATAGCGGCGCTCGATGTTTCTTTTAAGTTTTTAAGAGAGGTTGATATTTCATCATGCTGTTGTTGAATAGCGGCGCTCGATGTTTCTTTTAAGTCTTTAACGGCGGTCGATAATTCATCGTGTTGTTGTTGAACCGCGGCGCTTGATGTTTCTTTTAAGTTATTAATCGCGGTTGATATTTCATCGTGTTGCTGTCGAACCGCGGCGGTTGATGTTTCTTTTAAGTCTTTAATGGCGGTTGATATTTCATCATGATGCTGTTGGACGGCGGCGGTTGATGTTTCTTTTAGGTTATTAATCGCGGTTGTTAATTCATTTTGCCGTTTCGTAAAATCATTTTGCTGTTGCGTAATCGCGGCGCTTGTGGTTTCTTTAAAATCCTTAAGAGCGGCCGTTATTTCATTTTGGTGCAAACGAACCGCGGCGGTTGATGTTTCCTTTAGATTTTTAAGAACGGTTGACAATTCGCTTTGCTGTTGCTGGACGGCGGCGGTTGATGTTTCTTTAAGGTTTTTAATCGCGGCTGACATTTCATTATATTGCAGATTAACGGCCGAGTTTGAGGTTTCCTTTAGGTCTTTAAGAGACGTTGATAATTCGCTTTGTTGTTGTTGGACGGCGGCTGTTGATGTTTCTTTAAGGATTTTAAGAGCGGATGATATTTCATTATGTTGCAGTTTAATGGCTGAGTCCGAAGTTTCTTTAAGTTCATTAAGGGCGGTCGTTAATTCGTTTTGCTGTTTTTGGACGGCGGCGCTTGATTTCTCCTTTAGGTCTTTAAGAACGGTAACAAGTTCATTTTGCTGTTGAATAACGGACGCGTTTGATTTTTCCTTAAGTTCCTTTAGTATGGATGATAGTTCTTCCTGTTGCGCTTTTATAGCGGTGTCCGATTTGTTTTTAAACTCGCCCAATACGGAAGTAATTTCCTCCTGCTGTGTTTTGACGGCCGCGCCTGATTTTTCGCGCAGTTCGCCCAATATCGCGCCAAGTTCTTCCTGCTGTTGCTTTTGAAGGTTTTTTGACTGGACGCGCAATTCGGAAAGAGAGGAGTTAAGCCGGGAAATTATATCGTTTGTTTCCTGCTGCTGCGTTTTAACCGCCGCGCCGGATTTTTCTTTTAACTCCGTCAGGCTTGAGCTTATTTCTTTCTGGTTTTGTTTAATTGCCGCGTCCAATTCATCGTGCTGTTGTTTTAACGCCGTTTGCGATTTTGTTTTTAAGTCGATGATTGCCTGGTTAAGTTCCGTTTTTGACGTTAATAAACTTGTATCTAATTCCTTACGCTGTTTGTCGGCGGATTTTTTTAACTCCAGGAAATTTTGTTTCCAGTCATTTTGCTGTTGTAATAGAGACGTATTGATCGTATCTCTTTCTTTTGTAAGCGCGTTTGTAACCTCTTCCTGTTGACGCGCGAGAGAAGACGTTATCTCTTCCCTTTGCTTTTTCGCCATAACTTCAAGTTCCGCGGAACCTTTTGCCCATTCCTGATGAAAGTTCTTCTGCTTTACGCTTATGTCCTGTATTTCGGTGTTGCATTTTTCGTGAACATTTTTAAGTTTTTCATTAATCGATCCTTGTTCGTTTTTTAAGGTATCCCGCGTAGTTATTAGTTTTTCTTCAAAGAAAGTTTTTATTTGATTAACTCTTTCCATCGCCTGTTCGCGTAATTTTAAAAGGGCGGCATCCTCCATTTTGTCAGCGCGTTTTCCGGCGTTTTCAAGGGTTTCTTTAAAGATTTTTTTTAAATGTTCAATATCGCGGTTTAAGGCGGCTTCCCTTTCGCGTTCCGCTTTAACTATAGCTTCGCGGTGTTCTTCAACTTTTCGTTCAATTACCTGCGCCGTAGCTTCAAAATCCGAAACAGTCGATTTAACTGACGCCAATATGTCCTGTGTTGATTTTTCCATCGCTTCGGCGTTTTTCCTTTCAAGGCGCATTTCGGTTTCTTCAAGGTTTTTTCCCGCCGCTTCCAAGGCTTTTTCAACCTGATCAAATTTTTCCTTCGCTTCGCTTACGCGTCTTCCCGTATTTTCCACGAACATGGATTCGTCTTTTATGCGGTTTAAATTTTCCTGGACCCTGTCCGTCATTCCGAACAATTCGTTAAGGGAGGAATCAAAGGCGCGTATATGTTCTTCTATCCGCTCTATCGCTTCGGATTTTTTGGCGAGTTCATCTTCGGTAAGCTGGATATTTTTCATTAACTGGGAGGCGGCCTTTTTTTCCACGTCCAGATCGATGCTGTAGTTCTTTACCGTCATGCTTTTTTCATCAGCGTAAGCGGCGATTTCTTCTTTGCATTTTTCCGTGTATTTTTTCACCTTCTCCAGAGAACGGTTATTTTTATCCGTAAGCCTGTAGAAGACAAGAGCGCACGCTACAATGCCGAGTGTTATTATATTTCCGATTGTAAATATCATCAGTATTATGCCCCCCCCTGAATAATACCCCAATGTAATTAATGTAGCATATAATTAAAGAATTGGCGATAGTTACTGAAGGAAAAATCCGGTTTTAATCCTTTTTTACCGCAAATTTGCAGGGTAAACGTCCTAATCCACGCCGTTTTCATGCCGGCCTTTAATGCTCCGACGACATCGTAAGTCAGGCTGTTTCCCACATAGAGGATTTTTTCCGGAGGCAGGCTCATTTGCTCCGCCAGTTTGATAAATGACAGGGGGTGCGGCTTTAACGCGCCTGAGTATTCGGAGCAATACACCGCGTCCCAAATACCGGAAAGCCCTAAATATTCAATTTTTTTTTCCGGCGGAAAGTCAGATAAAAGACCCAATTTATAACCCGCGCCGCGAAGGGCGGCAAGCGTTTCCAATACGTTTTTAAAAAGCTTAATTTTTTTAAACAGCGGTTCCCATCCCCTGTACATTAAAACATCTATTTTTTCTTTTATTAATTCAACCGGAGCGTTTAAAATTCGAGCGGTAATCTCGGCCTGGTGTTTGTAAAAATTATCATGTTGAAGAATCCCGTTTTCCTGTTCTTTTCTGATTATTTTTCTTACGTTGCCAAAGGCGGCAAGGAGGCGTATTTCTTTAAAAAAGAAGGGGAGTAGTCTAATATTCAGGCGGTAGTTTGGATACAGAGTTCCGTCAAGATCGAACGCTACGCCCTCAATATCATTTCGCATTTATTTAGTATAACGATATTTGTTACGGATCGAAAGTGGGTGAAATAGGTATTTTTACAAGATTTACATGATGGCGGGGATAGTGGTTTCGGAAAGTGATAAACGAAGTCTCAGCCGCGCTTTCAAAAACTACGATTCTAAAAAATCCGCTCTCGTCAAAATATGGGATAAGAGCGGCTACATGGAAATACTGGCGAAGGCGCGGAGTTCCCTGGGGCGATGAAGGGGTACCGATTTCCGTATTTACCGCCGCGAGATAGAAACAGAAAGGCTCGTCAATGGCAAGGGTGTAGAGCAGGGGATGAAGTCCCTCAATGCCGTATCCGGCCTCAGGTAAAAAGCCGGGATAGGAATGAGTAACAAAAGACCTGTTTTCGTTTGCAAGAACATAGGCAAAATTTTCGCGGCGGATTTCAAATTCCTCAAGCGAGCGGTATGACGGAGTTCTAAGAGTCCCGTTTGCTTCCGCCGCAAGATTCCTTATCCAGTCAAGTCCGAAAAAAACGTCTTTTTCTTTTTCCCATTTGGCGGTAAAAGAAGAGCCTCTTTCCCCAAACGGCGCTTTAAGCGGCGGAATTGATAATCTCGCGCCTGTAACGGGGCGCAGAATGCCGTCTATCAGCCATTTTGTAAAACCGGAGCAGTTAAATCCCTGCAAGCTGGAAGGCTGTGGCTGTAATGTTTCGATAAAAACAAATTTTCCGTTTTCATTAATCGCGCCGTCATCGACAAAGCGCAAACCCGTAAGCCGTGAGCGGACCCGCATGATAAATGTTATTGTATCCTTGTAGTTGGAAATATCAGGCTCAAAATATCTTATTGGAAATTTCTTTTCGACCAGCCGTAAAATATCGTTTAACGGCATTGTATATAAACGTTCAAACGGAACCGCGACAGGTATGGAATAGGCGATAAAGCCGCCGTATACGACCGCGTCCATTAGGCATTTGTCCTGGTTGAAAGGATGGAATTGAATAAAGGTTTGCTGGTCGGATCTCAGGAATATTTTTATCTGAGTACCAGCGCCCGTATCTTTGCGCCGGGTCAACATCCACGATCCTTGAATCCAGCCGGGAAACTGCCCCGTGCCTATGCGGTTTGTAGCGCCTGTTCCGCGCGTCAACTCCCGCGATATATGCACCATAAACTCTTCCCTGCCTTCCGTGGTGCGGATTTCCACCCTCTCTCCGCTTTCCAGCGTTTCTTTTATCGCATACCGCGACAGTACTCTTGAAGGCGTTTCCGTCATCCATGAGTCTTTTATTTTTAGTCTTATAAGAGAATCGTCTGATATTTTGGAGACGGGCAGATCGATACCGCAGACCGGGGAAATATTAAGTAAAAGAAGCAAAATAACGAAAAATACAGGCATAGTTACTTCTATTATCGACCTTTTTTGATATATATTATATAGTATAAACAGGAGATATTATGAAGTTATATAGCCGTGGTCAGGTTTTATTTTTTTCGCTTTTAAGCGCCGTTATTGTCCTGCTTTTAGCCGTAGGTTTCGGGTTTATAAGGCCCCTGTTGCCCAAGTCAAATGTTGATTCTACCGTTTTACGGGAACAGGAAGCGCCGGCGGATGAATTTAAACTGTTGCAGTCCGAATACAGAATACTTAACACGGCCGACAATGTTCAATATTCCGACGGCGAGCGTGAAAATATCGATATTTACGAAAAATTAAATTCAGCCGTTGTAAATATAACCACCGAAACTATGGCGATAAACTGGTTTCTTGAACCTGTTCCGCAGGAAGGCAGTTCCGGTTCCGGTTCCATTATTGACAGAAGAGGTTATGTTCTTACAAATAATCACGTGATACAAAACGCGCACAAGGTTTTTATAAACCTTGCGGACGGTTCCCAGTATGAGGGGATCGTCATAGGCGTTGACGGCGAAAGCGATTTGGCGGTTTTAAAATTTGACCCTCCCGCCGGAATGGTATTGCAAACGATTCTTTACGGCGATTCCAAGAGTTTAAAAGTAGGACAGAAAGTTTTAGCGATAGGCAATCCTTTCGCTCTTGAACGCACTTTAACGGTCGGGATTGTTTCAGGTCTTGGACGGCCGGTTCAAACGTCCAGAAACCGCATAATCCGCGATATGATTCAGACTGACGCGTCGATTAATCCCGGTAATTCGGGCGGCCCGTTACTGGATACCCAGGGCAAGATGATAGGGATTAACACGATGATCTATTCCCCCTCAGGCGGTTCCGTGGGCATTGGTTTCGCCGTTCCGGTTGACACCGCCAAGCGCGTCGTGAGCGAACTTATCCAATACGGAAAAGTCCGCCGCGGCTGGATTGACGCGACCGTCGTTCAGATTTTCCCAAGCCTCGTCCGTTATGCGAAATTACCGGTGGACGCCGGGCTTCTTATTTCCCGCACCAAAAAGGGCGGACTCGCGGAAAAAGCCGGCTTGCGGCAGGGCAATGAGTCTGTGCAGTACGGACGCAGCGTGATTTATCTCGGAGGTGACATTATCACCTCCGTAAACGGCTTAAAAACAAAAACCCTCGCCGACCTTTACGCGTCTTTAGAGGCGAGCAAGCCCGGTGATACGGTAAAGATGGAGATAATTCGCGGCGGGCAGACGATTGTTTTGCAGGTAACGTTGGCGGACAGGGAAGAGGTGATGAATTAATCTCCCCTAATAAATCAATCCAATCCCGATTCCGCCGTAGCCGCTTATGTCCTGCCGATAAATTATTCCGCCACGCAATGAAAAGAAAAAATTTGACGGAGGAGGAAAGAAATCGGCTTCTATTCCCGCGAGTAATCTTGATCTTTCGTTATCTTCAAAATCAAATTCATATCTCATGCTTATTCCGCCCGTAATCCAACTGCCGCGGTAAAGAACGCCCGTTGAAAGTAATAACCGCGGTATAAATCCTTCAGGCCCGTACCAGAATATGACGGGGCAGAAGGCGATTGAAAGATTTGTTAATTCCAAAGATAACGGCATATAAAAACCTAAGCCGTTTCCGGGGCTTAGGGGATATTCGCCGTTAAGGTTTGCTCCGGAGTAAGACACTCCCAAGGAAAAAGCGAGCGGAACAGGACCGTTGCCGTCGAAGAAGTTGTATTTTACGGAACCTGATAAACTTAAGCCTATTTCATTTTCAAATTGCGGGGTAATATTAGAAGCGGTCGTTAGTTCAAAACGGTTAAAAGGGGATACTCTTACGCTTAGGCTGAACGGGATAAGAAATTTTCTTTCATCATCATCTGTTTTTAGCGGCGCGATGAAACTTCCAAAGAGAACATCCGCGTTAATTTGAAAACTTCCTCCCGGCAGCGCGTGAGGCAAAGGGGTAAATGTAAGTCCTGAAATACCGCTCTCGACAGATAACGGAAAAATAACTGCGGAATAACTTATCTCTGTTTTTATTTCGATAGAGACGGCATTTTTTTCCTCTTTAACAAATTCGGGCAGGGCGGACGCTTTTATTAATGCCGTATAAAAACCTTCAGGATACGGGATGCCTTGCGAATTTTTGCCGTCCCATGTTATATTCTGAACCCATGTATCGAACTGTTCAAACTGTTTTTCGTATACTACGGAACCGTTTGCGTCCGCTATCGTAAAAGTACCTGTCCCGGGAGCGGATACTTCAAAACTATATTCCGTAACGCCCAAACTTCCCGGATTCATCGGGTTAAATCGTTTTCTGCTTTGAGAAATATTTTCGATCTTAAAGACGGCGGGCTTCATAAAAACATCCACAACAACGGTAGTATGCTCGTCAACATATACATATTTATCCGAGTCTTCCCAGCCGAAAGCGCGTACTTTTATCGTATTGTAACCCACGGGCAGACTTAACGGAATTTTATTATCATTGGATGGAATAACGGGCGTTTTATTTCCATCAGGAACATTCGCGTAAATTTGCGGATTAAGAGGAAGCTGTTCGGGGCTGTTCTTTTCCCCGTAAACCGAAACCATCGCGAGTCCGCGTATTTCCTCCATTTTAATCGAAATTATTAAGCGGCTGGTATTAAATATATTAATGTTAAAAAAGCGCTCTTTATAACCGTCATGGACCAACCTGACAAAATGTATTCCGGGGGCCGGATTATTAATGAAAAGTGGGGTAAATCCCCGATCTACTCCGTCTATATATGCCCTGACTCCGGACGGGTTAGTGTAAATTTCCAGCCCTACGCCTGAGGTTTCCTCAAAAGTGTCCGTTACAATGTCTTTTGTTTCACGGGCCGCAAGCGCGTCCGGTAAAATGAGTAAAAAGAACAAAGGTATGAATATTAACCGCGGCCGGTTCATTATTCTATTCTATCATAAGATAATTAAAAAATTCACGTGTTAATTTTCACTCATCCCTTAATTTCCCGTTCTCCCTAAAACTCCACCACGAGGTCTGTGAAAAAATAATATGATCGATAAAATGGAGTCCCAGAATTTGCGCCGCGGCTTGAAGACGCTCCGTTATATCATCGTCTTCAGGGGAACTTACAAGCTGTCCCGACGGGTGGTTATGCGCGACGCAAAAAGCCGCCGCTCTGTCCTGAATCAGATCGGCGAATACTTCCCGCGGATGAATGATTGTCTTGTTTACAAGTCCGATGGTAACAATCCGCACCGCAAGAACCTCGTGAGCGCCGTTCAGCGAAAGACTGATAAACCTTTCCTGTTTGCGGTCGGCATAGTGCCGCACAAGCGTGAAAATGTCTATGGGTTTTTTAATCCGCGTGGAAAAAGACCCGTAGCGTCTCCTGCCAAACTCCAACATCGCGGCGATAATGCATGCCTTGGACAGTCCGATACCCGTTAAACCGGAAATGTCTTTTACCGAGGGAATGTCCTTTTTATTGTCTAAAAATTTGCATAAATCATTCGCGAGTTTTTTTACGTTTTTTCCCGGAATGCCTGTTCTAAGCAGAATCGCCAGCAGTTCCTTATCGGAAAGAAAAGCCGGTCCTTTGATTTTTAGTTTTTCCCGCGGACGATCTTCAAGGGGAACGCCTGCAAAAGCCTTTTTTTCATTGTTTTTCTTCATACCCTATATGGGCGCGTATATGCGTGGCGCTTGACCGAAAATAAAAATTTTTGTATAAAAATCAAATTATTTTTTCTTTATTGTATGACTCCGGCGCCTCGCAATAATCCGTCTCTTATTTGCGGATAATAGAATGTATTTTCTCTCCTGTTGTATAATTTAAATTTACCTCCGTCATCCCACCAAAAGCACTTAATACCCTTTTCCGCGGCGGTTTCCACATAATATTCAACCCATGCGGCTCTCGCCGCCTCATTATCTTTATCAATAGCGCCGAATTCACCGAGTATTACAGGTATGCCCCTACTAATAAATGTATTGTAGGCCAGATTAATCCGGCTTCTAATAGGAGAAGTGTCCGATGAATTACTCTGGCCCCATGTTTTTACCGAACCACTGCCTTCATTTAAAGCAAAATTGTATGGCTCATAAGCGTGGTAAGATACGATAATTTTGTCTTGCGCGGTATCAGTCGGGATATTTAAGCCGCTCATCGCGGTTGATAAACCGGAAGCGGCATAGGTATTTATCATTAGAAAACGCTTGTCGTTATTTCCGCCGCAAGCTCGTACCGTGTTTATAAAGACTTGATAATGATCATTCAGATTGGCGCGTTCAGCGGCGTTTCCGCCGTTCCATTCATCCGAACTGCCGATCGATCTAGGCTCGTTTAATCCTTCAAAAATAAGCTTTTCATCGTAATTTTGAAAATTGACCGCGATCTGCATCCATATTTTCCTGAACGCGTTTATCGACGCGGTTTTTTCTTTGTTTGTAAATTTAAATACGTTCTCATCATGATGGGTGTTAAGCAAAATATACATATCGTTTTCAACCGCGTAATTGACCACTTCGGTAACTCTCGCCATCCAATCCTCGCGAATGTAGTAATTAGAATCGGCGCATTTTGTCCACGAAACGGGAATTCTAATCGCGTTAAAGCCCGCGTTTTTTATCGCGGTGATATTTTCTTTGGTAGTAACCGGGTTTCCCCATCCTGTTTCAAGCTGAGAAACAGTAGGATTAGAGCCAAGCTGAGGTACCGCGTCAAACGTGTTGCCTAAATTCCAACCGACTTTGATACCTGCCACCAATTGCGCGGCGGGAATGTCATTGAACGCCTGAGGCGCTGACGGCCCTAAAGGGGCGGACGGAGTTTGCGGAATAGTTGTATAATCGTAATTATCGCTATAATTGCTATCATTATCGCAAGTTGTGATTGAAAATCCTATAATAACGGCAATAACGATAATACCTATTAATCTGAATAATTTTTTCATAAGCGCCTCCTTAATTATGAAAAGCGTTTTTAATACATACCTTGTTAAATAGTATTTTATCATACTATTAAAAAATATCAAGGTTGTATTTTCATATTATCGTAGTATTCCACGGTATTGGTTCAGATCGAGTTTGTCCGTCCGTTTTTGATGTACGGCGAGTCTATGGTTTTGCCGTCCCATCCTATACTGATTTCCTTTCTTTATGTTTTTTAACAGTGTTTTATCCGTTCATCTCAACATGTCATGAAAATCAACAATCGCGTAATCCGCCGCGGCTTTTATTTGTTCCCAATCGTTTTCCGATGCTTTGTCATAAACCGCGCAGACGCTCATACACGCGTTTTTGGCGCTTTTTACCGCCGCGAGTATGTCCTCAAATACAAGGCAGTCCTGCGGCGGTACGCCGATTTTTCGGGCGGTTAACAGGAAAATATCCGGGTGCGATTTTCCATGCCCCGCTTCATCTGTTCCGCAAATAACGTCAAAAAAATTATCAATACCGTTGTTACGTAATACGGGATCGCGCAATTCCGCCGACAGGCTGGTGGCGATCGCCAATTTTGCCCCGCTTTCACGCAGTGTCGTAAGATACTCTTTAGCGTAGGGTTTCATCCGCACCGTGTGACCGTAGGCGTATGCCGCCATCTCGTTCCATTCGCGCGTTAAATCTTCAACGCCGTCCGGTAACGCGAAACGTTTAATCGTATAGGCGGCGGCCTCATGAAAAGTCATTGATAAAAGCGCGTCCATATAATCGGGCGGGACGGTAATTCCCCGTTTCGCTAGGAAATCAACGTCAACTTGCTCCCACACGCCCATTGAATCAAGCAATGTGCCGTCAAGATCAAAAATATACGCTTTATACGCCTTCATTTTTTTTCCATCGTATTATGGAATAACGCTATTAATTCACGCGCGGCGGCGCTCGCGTCCTTTTGGGAAACAATGGCGGAAACAACCGCTATTCCGTCGATTCCCGTACCGGCAAACAGCGGTATGTTGCTTTTGTTAATGCCGCCGATTGCCACAAGCGGAAGTTTAATTTTTTCGCGTATGCGCCGCAATTCGTCCATACTTGTACTATCCGCGTCTTTTTTAGTATCCATCGCGAACATCGCGCCCACGCCGAGATAATCAACGCCCTTTTCGGCGGCGGCGGCGACGGCCTCCGTCAAATTGCTTACTGAAACGCCGATGATTTTATTTTTTCCCATTATGCGGCGCGTTTCTTTATACGGCAAATCTTTCTGCCCTATATGCACGCCGTCGGCGTTTACAGCTAACGCGATATCGGCGCGGTCGTTTATAATCAGCGGTACGCCGTAATTCCTTGTAATTTTTAGCGTACGTACCGCGAGTTCGTAGAATTCGCGCGAAGACGCGGTTTTTTCCCTAAGTTGCACCACGGTACATCCGCCGGAAACCGCCTGTTCCACGCATTCTTCGACGCTTTTGGCGTACATAAGGTCCCTGTCCGTTACAAGATACAGACTATAATCAATTTTATTCCTCATGGTATTTCGCCCGTTTTTCAAACGCCGCCTCATCTATGCGGCTTATCGCGTCATGAAGCGCGATTCGGAAACTTCCGTTGCCGTGTTGCCCCGAGTTTTCGTATGCCAATTCTCCGGCGATACCCATGCACAGCATCGCGGCGGCGGCCGCCGCGAGAGGTTCCTGCGGCGCGGCCCCGCAAAAAGAGCCGATAAGTGACGAGCACATACAGCCCGTGCCGGTTAAATTGCCAAGCATGGGATGTCCGTTCTCCGCGAAGATAGTTTTTTTGCCGTCTGAGATGATATCAACCGCGCCGCTTATCACCACCACGCAGTCAAGTTTTTGCGCCAATGCTTTCGCGGTAAGACCCGCGCTTTCCGCCCCGGCAATATCGCTATCTGAAGCGTCAACCCCCTTTGTTTGGGAGCTAAGACCCGCGATAAATTTAATCTCGGAGATATTTCCGCGGATTACGCATAACTTTAATTCGCGTATCAAATTCGCGGCCGTTTCATCGCGTAACTTTGAAGCCCCCGCGCCTACCGGATCAAAAATAACGGGGATCCCCTTCGCGTTAGCCGAAATGCCCGCGGCAATCATCGCCGGAACGGTACGTTCATTGAGCGTCCCCATGTTCAAAACAACCGCCCGCGCGATTGAGGCGATATCCGCCGCTTCGCCGATTGCGTCCGCCATAACGGGCGACGCGCCGACGGCGAGGGTGATGTTGGCGCAGTCGTTAACGGTTACATAGTTGGTAATGTGATGCACCAGCGGTTTGTTTTCCCGCACCTTGCTTAATAAGGCGGCGTATGATTTAACCATTTTCTTTCTCCTTAAAATAATTTTGATACATCATATAAAAATGATGCGTCGGTCCGTTGCCCTTCCCGAGTCCGGGCGCGTGGGTAATCGCCGTGTTTATATACGCCTTCGCGTTTTCTACGGCCTTGTAAACGGGAAACCCAAGGGCGAGATTCGAGGCAATCGCCGAGGAAAAAGTACAGCCTGTTCCGTGGGTGTGTTTCGTGTCAATCCGCGGCGACGGGTATTCGTAAAACGCGTTACCGTCGAATAAAATATCCGTAGCGTCCCCTTCGATGTGTCCGCCTTTAACGACAACCGCGCGACAGCCCATCGCGTGAATACGCTTTGCCGCCTCGCGCATATCGTCACGCGTTTTAACTCTTATTCCGGATATTTTTTCCGCTTCGGGAATATTCGGCGTTATTAAATCGCCTAACGGTAAAATTTCCTTAATCAGCGTACTAACGGCCTCCGTCTCCATAAGGGGAGCGCCGTTTTTGGCGTACATCACGGGATCGGTGACAACACTACGCGTTTGCGAAGGAATACGCAGTTTCCATTCGCGCAGTTTTTTCGCTACAGCCGTCATGGTTTGAACGCATGAAAGCATTCCTATTTTTATCGCGTTGGGCGGTATGTCCTGGAATATAGCGTCAATCTGCTTTTCGATTATATCCGGGCGAATATCCTGATATTCGATAACCCGTACCGTATTTTCAGCTACAACCGATGTGACGACAGTCATGCCGAAAATGCCGTGAGCTGAAAATGTTTTAAGGTCAGCCTGTATACCCGCGCCCCCGCCGCAATCGGACCCGGCGATACTTAACGCTGTTTTCATTCCATTTACCTCCTTAATAAAGCGAAAAAAAGGCGCTTCCCCATAATAGGAAAAGCGCCCGACAATATTACGGTACTATCATTTGCTTCCTACGCTGGTATTAACCAACAGGTTCAAAGGGTCAGGTTCTACCTTCTCAACTACAGGCGTTTTATACGGAACGCCAAAGTTCCCCTGCAAACACTAAATTGTTAATTATTTATAGCATGTTATAAATAAAAATGCAAGTGAAAAAATCGTTTAAAAATACTCCGTTACATGCTGGGATCTTAACGTAAATACGCGCTTTAAGGTTTCCAAATTGCCATGAAGTTCAAGCCCTTCCCGCCGCGAATACAGCGCGTTTTCCAGAGTTCTGTAACCCGTGACAAGCTGGCTTAGGGTTTGAATGTCGCAGGATAAATCAGCGTCTTTTTTAGTCATTGAAACTTTTACGCCTTCCGTTCCAAACTCCACAAGATACTTCCCGCTGTTAGCTGAAATATTTTTATCCTCGACTTCGATTACGTATTCGCCTTCACCGCGGGGGCGGCGCGTTAATTCAAGGGCGGTCTTTACGTTAACCACCCTCGTCATGTCCCTTGGTCTGATTTCCTGTTCCACGGACCACGCGTCGCCGATAAAATCGAACGGGTCTATAAATGTCGGCATAAGCCACTTGAAATGCTTAAATTGGGCGGAAAGACCGCCTACTATGCCGAGCGCCCCGTAAAGACCTTTCTTATCAACAAAGGCAAGCTCTATTACCGACATATTGTGTTCGCCGTCCTCAAATAAATCCTGATATTTGATATAACTTCGCGCTTTTCCGTTTTCGTCCTTCCACAGATAAATGTAAGTTCCTGTAGCGCACGGGTCTTCTTCCGTAAAACGTTTCCACGCGCGATTATCAGGCCAATAATCCCTATGTATCCCGTGATTGATATTTTCTATATAAGACGCGTGAACCTCGGCAAGCGGGGAAGTGTCGTCTGTGGGAAGAATATGAATAAACTCCCCGTAAGGTTTTATTTCCGCTAAATCCCCCGCCCAAATACTTATTCTATTTCTGTTACACGCTATTTCATAACCGAACTTGCGGTAGAAGTCATGTGAGAACGGAGTCAGGTTTGAAAAGATAACTCCCTTTTCATAAGCCTGCGGCAAAAGATTTTCAAAAATATGCCTGATATGCCCGCCCTTACGCGCCTCGGGCAAAGTTCCCACTCCCCCTATGCCCGACATTTTTACGCTGTGTCCGTCAAAACGCATAAGGTATTCAATCTCGAACATTCCGGCTATAAGTTTCTTGCCGTCAAAAGCGCCCCATGCCCAATTTGCCGGATGTTCCAGCGGAAAGAGTTTTTTATTTTCTTCTTTTGAATAATCTTTTCGTTGATTGTAAACGATGGTATGTAATCTGTATAACTGAAGCATCTCTTCAATTACAAGTCTTCTAATTTCGGTCATATTTGCCCCTATTTTGGCTTTTTACGGCATTATTACATCAAATAAAATGGAAAAACGCCAAGATTGAGTATAAAATGACCGCCGGATATTGTCAATAATCGTTATTATGTAGACTGTTTTTACGATTTATGCTATTATTAAGGTAATGAGTAAATCAAAATCATTTGTAGTTGACCAGAAAGTGGTTTACCCAAGTCAGGGAGTCGGGGTAATAAAGTCCATAATTCAAAAAAAGTTTAAAGATTCAAAAATCCCTTATTACATAATTTATCTCGAAGTTACCGACATGACGATAATGGTTCCGGTTGACAAAGCCGTGGAACTCGGCATACGTCCTACCGTTTCAAGAGACGAGGCGAATAAGGCGCTTGACTTGCTTAGCGAAGACTACGATCCCATTCCCACGGATTGGAAGATGCGTTATCAGATGAATCTTGAACTTTTAAAGAAGGGAAGCATCAGGGATATAGCGAGTATTGTCCGTTCATTGTACCACCGCAGTAAGGTAAAAGAACTGCCTATTCAGGAGCGAAAACTTTATGATTCCGCGATGAGGTTGCTGGAAGATGAAGTTACTATTTCGCTTAAAAAAACCAAAGAGGACGTTCAGGGCATGATTTTGGCGCGTCTGGAAGCTGAATAATTATGGATGCCGCGTTAAACATAGCGGTTGTTATCTGTGCCGCCGGCGCGTCTTCAAGGATGAAAACGGAAGGTTTGCCAACGCGTAAAAAGGAATATCAAAAATTGAGTAACGGAAATACGGTTCTTGAAACCGCGGTAAACGCCTTTACCCGTGTCCCGTCGGTACGGGTAATCGTAATTTCCGTCCCCGAAAACGACGAAAATGCCGCCCGCTCCGCGTTACCTGCAAGTTTATTAAAAAGTGAAACCCCAAAAATTCTTTTTGTAACAGGCGGCAGTACGCGCCGCCGCTCCGTCTTTAACGCCCTCCGCCTCCTTGCGGATTTTTCCCCCGATTACGCGCTAATCCATGACGGCGCAAGACCGTGGGTCAGCCCTTCTCTTATAGAAAATATTATCGCGGCGGTAAAGAAACACAACGCCGTCATCCCCCTTCTGCCGCTGACCGATACCCCAAAAGAGTGCGAGTCCCCATGGGAAGCGCGAACAGATAACGATGAATCCGCGGTATTTATTAAAACCCACCTGAAAAGAACAAATACCGGAATCGCCCAGACCCCGCAGGCGTTCAAATTTCCTGAAATTCTTGACGCTCATAAACAGGCGGCGAACGTAGAAACGGAAGAATTTACAGACGACGCTGAAATATGGGGCAGATTCCGCGGACAAGTAGCCGTTATTCAAGGAGAACCCGATAACAGGAAAATAACTTTTCCGGAGGATTTAATTTGAAAAAATTAATTATCGGATTATTTGTTTTTATTCTCCTGTCCTGTACCCGTAGTAAACCCGTTGAGGAATCCAATACAATAGTGTGGTACGGAGCGTACCCGATGGCGATTTTACAGCCGGGAAGATACCCGCTCTGGTTTCAGCTAACAGAAGAAGGTCCCGTCCAAATTGAGACGATAGAAGACGCGGCTTTTTCCGTAGAGCTTGTTCCGTGGCCTCTTGCCCCCCATATCCGTTTTTTGCATGAAACCGACAATGGCGTGGTGATGGTCGTAAACCGCGACGGCTTTTTAAGACTGGGTCCCGTTAGCGGAAATCAGCAGGATATCGCTATATACCGTTTTTCAGGCGGCGAGTATTGGCGGCGGTATACGACGGGGGGATTTATTTATTATGAGGGAAATCCCACGGCGCTTTTATATCTGGACGAACGTTTTTTGTCTTCCGACGCGCCTCTTCCCAAACAGAGGACATGGTCAATCAACATGAATTCCAACATCCCTTTCCCCGTTGATATTCCCTTTTTCGCCCTTTTCCCCTCTGAAGACGGCTGGGACATAGACACCCTTCGTCTCGCCGGCGACGGTTTGATTTATTACAGGGCGGCGAAAAGAACCGGCTCTTCCGCCATTGTGCGAATGTACCGCACGGCCGACTTTGAACAGGCGGGCAAGGAAATATCGGTAGACGTTTTCTTCGGTTCCGCCCCGAAAGAAACGGTATTCTCCCACACTTCATTGCCGCCGTTACCCGAAGGATTTGTTTATACGGGAATCGGCAAGGTTAGCGGTAGTTTGTTCGCGTCTTGGGAGGAGCAGGCGGATTTCAGCATCGGGGCGGCGGGGTTTGTGGTGGTGAAGCCGTGAATGGATTTTAGATTTTTACCACGTTATGGAGAGTTTATGAATAACGAAACTTTAAATGATAATGACACTCAAAATTTTCATTCTGGAGATAAAGGGGAAAAAGGAATTTATTCTTATTATGGATATGAAAAATTATGGGATAAACTTAAAGAAGATTTAGGTTTATTAAATATAATACTTTTATTTTTAGGTTCAATTCTGCTTATTTTCTCTCCTGAAAAAGGTTGGGGATTTGATATTCCATATATTGATTATACTTTGGCTTACAGAGGTTGGCTTGGTATTTTATGTTTTGTTTTAGTTTTAATTTTCAAATTCATCATTAAAAAAAGAAATGGGACTTCAAAAGATGAAAAAAAAGTAATTAATTCTGAACAAAAAACATCAGAGCCGAATGTGTTTTCTCAAAAAAAAATAACATCTGAAAACGCAAATACAAAGAGTGAAATATTATTTAAAAGCATGTACATTCATTTTTCCAAAGATAAATATAATGATTTGTCATCTATGTGTACCCAACTTTTTTTATGTAATGATTATTCATCTGCTATGTTATTACTAATAAATTTTCAAAGATTATTTAATGGAAAATTATATTTTTCACCTTTTGTTCAAACTTTCACAGAAAATAAGTTAATTACTAAAAAAGGTGAAGGTGATAAAAAATGGTGCTGGTGGTATTGGGACGGCGGTGTTGAAGGTTTTCAATTAATTATATCATTGTGTCAATAAAATATTTATTTTAGAAAAAAGACAGCATATAAACGTATTTTAGAAAATTATAGAATAAATATACAGGAAAATAGCTTTACAAATATAATATTTACGGTATATAATTATAAAGAAAAGATGTTCACCATCATTTCAAATAAATAAATATGAATAAAGAATTTATTGCCATATTAAAAAAACTCATCTCTGAACAAGGCAGAGAAATATTATTTAACCCTAATAAATGTAAATCATTTTTAAACGATTATACCCACAATGAATATAAAAAAGAAAGCCGTTTGCTTCTCCAAGCTCTTGAAGCCGGATTTCCAAAAGCTATTGATAGCGCAGATGATATTACAAATTGCAAAAAACTACAAATAAAAATATTAAGTGAAGAATATTTTATAAAGGAAGAAATTTCATCCGGCGTTTTTGATATGCTTTATGATATTCTAAAAATTGAAGAAAAAAAAGAGAAAAAATGCCCAAAATGCGGAAAAGAAATACCATCCGAATGGAAAGCTTGCCCTTATTGTGGTACAGTTTTTAAAAAGATTGGTATAACTCTTTCACAAATTACACCTTTTGAACAACCTAACCCTAATAATAAAGCATTGGATGTAAATACACAATCTGAAAATAAAAAAAATGAAGAAATTGAACGATTGGAAAAAATATTTGATTCATCAACAGATGAAAATGAAAAAGGGATTATTGCAAAAAAATTATATGATTTAGGAAAAATGTATTATTGGAGATTTATTCCAAGAGATAAAAAATGATAAAAGCAAAAATTACTGCGCTTAATAAGATGGTAACTGCTTTGCCACTGGATAGTCTTATTTCTTAACATTAACCACAAAACTTACCTTACCAAAGTCGATCCGCTCTCCATTTTGCAATTCTCTACGTTGATTGTTTTGTTTGTCATACATGACAACTTTGGAATTTTCAATTTGTACTGTAATATTGACTGGTGGAACAGTATCTTTAGAAATATAAATATCAGCCGCAGGGGATGAATTAAAAGCAATTGGTTTATCGCCTAATGAAATTGTTCTTGTCTCGTTTTTACCCCAAATAACAGTAAGCCATGCTTCGCGTAGAGCTTCTTCTATTATTGAAATAGTAAATCCAATAAAGAAACCTAAAATTGCCAATCCGATAAATCGCCCTGCTACTTCTGAAAGAGTATTCGCTAAAATAATAAAGAAAATACTCCCTATAAATCCTCCCACAAATCCGGCAATTATTGCCCTCTTTTTAGGATAATTAGGAACAAATAAAGAGACTCCCAAGCCAACGCCAATACCCATTATTCCCCAACATAATGCCCTTATAACTTCAAAAACTATATATGATATATTTTCTATATTAAAAGCAGAACCATATATAAATTGGGCAATTGCGCCGGAAATTGCACCCATCCCAAAACCTATTAAAGTTGTTTTTATTAGCAATGTTATTTCCGGTTTCTTTTTTTGATAAATACTTTGTGCTATTAATAATCCAATAGAAATACACATACCTATAAATGCCGCCCATATAGCCATTTCTATAATAAATTGAATTTTGGTTGTATAATCTTCATCTTTCAAAAATATCTCTGATATAAGTGATCCAATACCTCCGCCAAGCGCTCCGGCGATACCAAAAGCAACTGTTCTTTTACTAATTTTTTTTGTTTTACTCACATTATTAACAGGTGATTTATTTATGTTTGATGAAAGAATGGTATTTTGTGCGGTTTTAAATACAACGGCTTCCAAAATATCAAGGGAATCCAAGAATAATTTTTTTTCTTTTCCTGTTTTGGAATACAACTGATTTGCTATTGTTGCTTTTCTTCTTTTCCTTTCATTTTCAGAAGTAGCGGTTTTTAATTCATTATATGCCCCTATTTCTATACATCTTCCAAAAGCTTCTCTTTCTTCTTTCGATTCATCCTTTGCATAATCTTTGAATAAAGGATTTAGCATTTTAGGCTCAGAAAGTATATTTTCTCCTTTCTCATAAACAATACGTTTAATAATATTTACTAGATTAGTATTCATATAATAACTCCCTTTCGTTTAATAAAAATATTATCAAACGTATTTATCAATTTTTCTTTTTTCCGCTGGTAAAACCGCCATAATTCAATATATTTCCTTTATTAAAATTTTTCTTTTCATATGCCTTAATCGCTTCTAATATTTTTTTTGAAGCCGATATTTTTAATTCCTCTTTTTCAGATTCTTGGTTGTTATTTTGTGCTTGCTCCTCACCATCATTTTTCTTAACAATTATCTTTTCTTCTTCAGCAATTTGTTTCTGCCAAATTGGTTCTACTTTCTTAATTTTTTCCATATCAACAAATCCTGCAATACTTGTGTCATCGCCTTTGCCTTTTGTGGCAAATGCATTAACAAGTTCTATCATTTGATTATATGTTGAATCAAAATCATCATTAGCAAAAGTAAGGGCTATTGTACGATAAAGTTTAAAAAGATGTTTTTCGTTTTCATCTACTGGGTAATTATCATCAATGCCGTCCGTGCAAATAAATACGGCAACCGGAGGGGGAGATACTTCATTGAAAGAAAAATAAGTTCGCGCTTGCTCAAGAGCGTCATCATCACAGATAGATGTCGTAACATTTAAGTAGCATTTGTCATCCCACGGAACAGGTTGATCAAAACTCCCATCAGGATACAATGCGGTAAAACGGCCATCGCCTATATGAATACCAAACCAATAATTATCCGTAATGGCAGTTGCAATAAGCGTTGTGCCGTAAGCCTTATTAAGATCGTTACCAGCTTCATACTTTTTTCTGTGTTTTTCATCAGCTAACTCAAGTTCCTGTTGACTGAATGGATTTGCCGTGTAGTCCTCTTCAACTTTTACCTGCCATGAAGCGATAATAAATTTTACAAGATCATGAATTGATTTATCAAAATCATTTTTACCCTGAATGTTTTTTTTCTTAAAATGTCCTTTACCAAACTTTTGATCATGAATTACGGCAAATTCTTCTAATCCTTTTGCCGCGCAAGCTACCGCAAGTTTTGAGCCTTTATCGCTTCTAAAACAGTTACTGTCTCCGTGACCATCAGCGACTACAGCGATAGATACTTTATCATTCTCATTTTTATATGATGCGTCTTGACAACCTATCCCTTGTTTAATATGACTATTGCCTATTACAGTAATCGCAAATGGTTTATAACTTTTCATTACCAATCCAATTGATCATTATCAGGAGTAACGGCAATTCCTTCAACAAATTCCTGTAAATTTGAATTTAATTCTTGTTGTTTCTGTTCATAGCCCGCTTCCTGACTAAAATCGCCGACATTGGAACTTTTACTGGCAACTTGTGAAGCGCGGACACTGACGAATTTAATCATTTTCTTTAATGTTGCGGCATTATGAGTTTCCAATACTGCTTCCATGGAACCGGTAAACTCTTTTAGCATATCCTTATTAGCGTCATCGCCTATGGCGATTGCAACCTTAACACCGGCTTTAAACCAGTTGTTCTGTCTTAATGCCGCTAATGCGCTTTGCCATTCGTCTGTTGGTTCTCCGTCTGACAGTAAAAATATTGCCGGGGCAAACGAACCGGAAGCCTCTTGCATAAATGCCTTTGTTGAAAGCTTGTCATTCAATGTTTTACATGCGGCTCCAAAATCAGTAACGCCGGACGCATCCAGATAATTCCAACGGAATTGATCGGCTTCAACAGGGCCATTTGTGGTAATCCATCGCGCTCCAGAAGAAAACTCAAGAGCGGCGATTTTTATTTGAGCATCGGCATTTTCATCAGACACTTCTCTGATGGCAGGGATAACTTCTTCTATTGCCACATTCACCGCACCGATTTTACTTCCATCCATACTTCCTGAAGTATCAATGATAAAAAATAATACCATAGTCCTTCTTGGAATTTCAATTTTGTCCATTAATGACATAATATTCTCCTTTAATTTGCTATATTATTTCGGCATTTGACTGCCCAAAATTAATTACCATTCCTTTTTTTATCGTGAAAACAGTGTTAGGCGCTATAGAAGTATCATTGCCTTCAACCGTTACTGTCCAATTTTTATTGGATACATTCTTAATATCAAATTCATTGCCATTTATTATTGTCTCACCTGCAACAGTTTGAAAGTCATCAGAATCTTTCTCAATATGACAGGTATAAAGTTTTGTCCGCTGATGAACAGGCAGATTGTATCTGTATGTTTTTTATAAAAAGGAAATGAATTTGTTTTCTTACATGAAGGACATGGATTATTATTTACCGGATCGGCAAAATAAATTTCCCCGCAAGAACATTTAAATATCTCTGATCTCATGCGAATAAATATTCTAAGCCATTCTGTTTCAGTAATTCTATTTGCGGGATTTTTTAAGACATCCTTACTGAAAGCCTTAATAAATTGATCTTGCACATATACAGGTAGAAATGGCCATCTGACAATAGCGCCTTTATGCAGACCTTGTACAGGTCTGTTAGAATTATCATCAGGGTCCCATACAAATACAGGATTTTCGCCATAAATTTTTCTTTCATGTTTTGCGTCCATACACACGGGACAGGCGGCTTTTCCTTCAAGCGGATGATTGTTTGTCCACAGTAAGAACAACACTACGGAAAGAGAAAATCTGTCAGTTTTAATATCCGGTTTCGCGCCTTTTTCTACAATTTCCGGAGCCATATAACGCGCTTTCCCGGCAATACCTGAGTTTTTACCATACTCCGAGACATTATCATTATCGCATATTAGCACGTCACCTGTTTTTGGATTAATAAAAAAATTACCGTCGTTTAAATCCTGATAACTGTAACCTTTTGTATGTAATTCACGAAAGCCCGATGTAATTTGCATGGCGGCATTAGTCATTGCCGTTATACTTGCAAATCCTTCTTTGCCTATAAGGAATCTTGAAAAATCTTTATATTCGGCAGGACGCAAATCCATTATATAACCAAAAGCGTCTCCTTTATGTTCTGTTATGTCTTCAGGCCAAAGAAACGCACTGGTTGGTTTTCCTTTCTTTATATTATTTTCAAGATTAGCATAAAACTTTTTTGGGTCTTTGAATTTTTTTCCAGAATACCATTTAAGAGCTTTTGGCTTACCATCGTAATTAACATGGTAAACCGCGCCTTGTCCCCCTTCACCTAATTTATGATCAATAACAACTTTTTTAAAGTTTTTTGTCTGTATTGTGAAGCCTTTAGGTAAATCTATCATTTATTTTCTCCTTGGTTATTTTTTTGTAATTATTATTTTATTGCTTAATGATTCCTATAATAACTAATAAAGCTAGAATGGTAAAAACGATTATAATAGCTATAATATCACTAAAGTCTTTAGTTTGTTTCTTTTCTTTAGATAACGATTTTTGTTCTTGATGATTCTCTGTTACAATATTAGGTGGAATCAATTTATTTACTTCATGATTTTGTGATGACGATGTTTCCTGTTCCCCTGACATAATATTAGAAGTATCTAAATTTGTTATTTTGTTTTGCGGTGATACTATTGTCTGTTCAACTGATTTATTAAAAATAAGTACCAGAGTATCAATAATATCTTTCGCAACTTCTTCTGTTATAAAAAAATCTTCATGCAATACTCTTATTTGTTGCTTTTTACATTGTGAAATTTCAATAGATGTATCTATCGCTTTTGGCACTCCTGCATCAACAGTCTGTATCAACAAACGGCTTTCTTTTTTAAACTCACCGTGGGTATAATCAGCCAAAAATGCTTTACATTTTGCGGAATTGAATAAAACTTCCTTGCCCTGTTCTGTTACGAGTTTCTTTAAAATTGCAATAAATTCAGGATTCATCATATTATATTATAATACTTTATTTTGATTATTTTAGCAAGATTTTGGGATTGACTATAATTTAATTATGGTTTTATGGGGAATATTAGTTTTCTGTTTGATTATTTGGGGCTATTTATCAAAGAATTAACTAGATTTTTTAGTGAAAAATCGATTTTCGATAGTCATTTGAGAAATTTTCGTTGTATATAAACAGTTGAACAATAAAGACTAACAGATGAGGCTTAATTCTCATTAATAGATTTACTTAAAATTTCATCTTTATAACTTATTATATCATAAGCCTTTTCAGTATCAAATATTTGTCTTAAATCCCAAAATTTAACTTCTATTTGAGAAGCCGGATAAAAACGTCCATTTTTTTGTTCTTGTAATACTCTATCAAAAAAATCTTTATCAACAAATACTAATACGCGCTTTTTACAATCACTGAGAAGCATCATTTGAGCATCATGAAATACTTTAAATAACTTAGTATTACCTGACTTTCCAGATTTAGTTTTATAGTTTGCAAGTGAAAGGCAATGAATTTCAATAATTTCCTCTTGTTCATACACAACTGCATCAAATTCAAATTCGCCACCCCATAAGATTTTCAATTTTTCTTTTTTAACAGAATTATTCTCTGTTTTAAGAGTATTTCTATATATTTGTTCAACTTCATCTAATCCTTTTGTATTTGCCATTTTAATATCCTTTATTAAGTTATTTTTCCCATAAACCGGGTCTTAATTTATTCATTCTCCCCTCTGAAAGATTATGTAAAGGAGGATTAAATTCTTTTTTACATTTTTTACAATAATCTTGTTCAAAATCATTTATAGTATTACATCTTCCACAAATCCATATTTCAAGATTACGTTTGACAATATCTTCTTATAATACCGGACTATTTTTATTTTTTGAAACGAACATCGTTTCTTTATTCGGTACTTTTATTTTAGTTTTAACTTTCTCTCCTCTTAAAAGCAGATAAAGAGTATCAATCACATCTGTAGCTATTTCCTCTACTATAAAAAATTCCTCTCGTAATACCCTAATTTGTTGTTGTTTACATTGTGAAATTTCATCAGATGTATCTATAGCTTTTGGCACTCCTGCCTCAACAGTCTGTATCAACAAACGGCTTTCTTTTTTAAACTCACCGTGGGTATAATCTGCCAAAAATGCCTTACATTTTGTGGAATTGAATAAAACTTCCTTGCCTTGTTCTGTAACGAGTTTCTTTAAAATTGCAATAAATTCAGGATTCATATTATTATGTTATGATATTTTATTTTGATTATTTTATCAATATTTCAGAATTATTTATAATTTATTTTTTGTTTTATGAGGAATATTAGTCTTCAACTTGATTATTTGGGAATATTTGTCAAAGAATTAACTGGATTTTTGGATGAAAAATGGATTTTTGACAGTTATTTGAGAAATTTTTTTTGAATATGAACAATTGAACAGCAAAGACTATCAGAAGAAAAAATTTAATACCTGACACCGTTGGCGCTACCTTTTTGATAAAATATATTCTGAAAACAGCTATCAAGTCCAGAATAATGTAAGTCTTGCCAAGTATGAAAAAATTGTAAACCATTAGATAAAGTCATGGTTTTATGGTCGTAACCATTTTTGAAATCATACTTGTATTTTTCCTCATCGAAGTTATTTTTAAAAGCAATATATCTATCTGTTTGTTGGATTTGAAAAGAATTAAAACAATAAGCCTCATCTTCATCTAAACGATAATCATCTTTAATTTCGCATTCTTCTGGACGATATAAAACCACAACTTCATTAGGACTTATAGGAAACAAAATCATTGAACAAGGATCTAAAATAGAACCAGTCAATTCTGGTTTATCAAGTGGGCAAATTACAATTACTGGATTTTCTCCAATAAACAAATCAACATCAGAGTATATTAATTTTTGTTTTCGTAATGAACAAACAAAAGGATTAATAGCAGGTAATATTATGTTTTCTAATGCATCCTCATATCCAATATTATGCCCTTGTTCATCTTCAATCAAATATGCCATATGAGATTTTGAAACTCCAACTTTCAATGCTTTATCTTTATCAAAACAAATATCAGATATTATTTTCACATTATGAGAACACATATCGACAATAAATTTAGTTCGACACATTTGATATAAAATATAACTCTGTATCCTTTTATCATACATACATTTAGTAATTTTCAGTTCATCAATGGCACTTCTAAATTGCGCTTCAATATTTTCGGCAAATAAGGTTGTTTCATATTTAGACGACTTTCCATAAAGTCGCTTTTCCTTAAAAGATGATTTTATCGGAGATCCGTAAATTGTTTGAATTGTTCCATCACTTTTAAACAGGATAAGATTAATCTGTTTCCCATTATCAGACCAATTTCTAAGTAAAAGCCGCGGGATAAAGTGATGATCTTCTTTTTCTCCCAACAATAACCCCCTTTTTTTAAAATCTCCGACAAGCACGTATGCGGGCTGGATCACCCACATAGCTGACAACTGCTGAATCATTAGAAAAATCTATAAAAATAGTTGTACATGGATATTGTTTTCTATAAAAAACTGTAATAAATTCAGGATTCATTTTGTTATTATATAATATTTAAAATTAATTAGCAAGTTTAATTTCTCACTATGTAAATATTGACGATAATTCAAGAAATGTACTATAATAAAATACAATTATAGTTTAATAGTAAGATAAATCTACTTGTATAAGTAGGTAATCTTTAGCCAGACGGGCTTAAAACGAAGGGGAAACAAAATGGGTGTCTTAGGAAGGTCGGCTGTGAACATAATGAAATTACAAGCGAAAAATCCGTCAAACGCTGGAGCATACGGTACTTGTAGCTATGGATCGAACTGTGGCGGAGGTGGTGGTCAATGTAGTTATGGCTCAAACTGTGGCGGAGGTGGTGGTGTTTGTAGTTATGGCTCAAATTGCAGTGGCAGCGGTGGCGTATGTAGTTATGGCTCAAACTGTGGTGGAGGAGGTGGTGTTTGTAGTTATGGCTCAAGTTGCAGTGGCGGCGGTGGCGTATGTAGTTATGGCTCAAGTTGCAGTGGCAGTTAATAAATGAAACCTGAATTTGTAGATGACATATTTATTCATTTATCTAGTCCAAGAGTGCTTTATCTGAATCCAGAAGCCCCTGACTGGATAACTATCAATGAAAAATACAAGTCAATCCTTGATTTATTTGATGGTAAAAATGATGAGTTTGTCATCTATGAATATATTAAAGAACATTATAATGATGAATATGAAATATTATTTAATCAAATTAAATCATTATTAGAAAATGTTAATATATTTAAACATAATCAAAATAAGAGTTATTATAATGCAAATGATTTTTGTAAACCAAAATGCATATACATTACTCTTACAGATTCATGTAATTTAAAATGTTCATACTGTTATGCAACTGAACGTAATAAACAAGAGGATACAAGTTATGAAATATGGTGTAAATTTATTACAGATATAATTAATTTTTCTGGTAAACCAGTATTTACTTTTACTGGTGGTGAACCTTTAACTGTTCCTTATGTATTTGATCTTGCTTCATTTATAAAAGAACGTGGTTGTGAGTGTATTCTTTTGACTAATGGTACATTAATTGATACTAATGAAAAAGCAGAGAAAATATCAAAATTATTTGATTTTGTAAAAATAAGTTTAGATAGTATAAATAAAGATATATCAAGTGAATTAAGAGGAGAAAATGTATTAGAAAAAGTAATTAATGCTCATAAATTATTATTACAGAATAATTGTAATGTTCAAATAATGGCAACAGTTACTAGTAAAACAATTGAATCAGTAGATGAATTTTCAGAATATTTTAACAATAATATAAATTTTCAACCTTTATATAATATTGGAAGGTCAAGAACAAACAACAATTTAGAAATTTCTGGTAAACAATATTATGACGCCTTGACAAAAAAAGGAAAATTCAAGCACTTACATGGTTATGCCAATAAAATACTAAGCTTTAGAAATAATCCATATAAAAGATGTTCGTATGCAAAAGAAGAATTAAGTATAGATTCTATTGGAAATATATTTCCATGTCATATGATGCATTATGATAACTTATTATGTGGTAATTTAAAAAATGAAGAAATAAATGATATATATGAAAAATCTATAGTATTAAATAAATTGCGAAAAATTAATGTTGATACATTATCTGAATGCAAAATATGTGTATATAGGAATTTTTGCGGTGGCGGATGTCGTGCAAGAAATGATATTTCAAAACAAGGAATTGAAGGTTGGAATAAATTTTGTGAATTTGAACAAATGGAAATATTAGATGCATTAATATATTCATATGAGTAAATAACATAATTGGTTTTAGGACGTATCCTGATTTTTGTGTAAATAGATTTTCCTTACCTCTTAAAAAATCAAATTTCTGGCATTTTTCTTGCTAAGTTTGTCATAAATTTTGTATAAATAGGAAGGGGAAAAATAGCGGGATTTTCATTTACACAAAAAACCGGATTGGCTCGTATTTTAAACTTCGTATAAATATTTTAGTTTTTAGAGCTTCCCTTAATATATATTATAAGAGTTTCATTGATTCTTTTGATATAGGCACTTCAATATATTCTGTACTTGGATCATGTATAGCATTTATATCAAAAAATATAAATCTTAATTCATGTTCAAATTTATGTTCTTGAGTTTTATTAAAACAAGTACCGTCCTTCATAAGGCTATCAATAATAGAAGAAATTTCTAATCCTACTGCGCCTACAGTTTTTCCCAGAATAGGCAATGGATAAAAATCTTTCGGTGTTGATGATACATAATTAACCTTGTTAATATACAATATCTTATTATTTTTTGAACAAAAATATTCAACATCTTTCTTAAATAAAAAATAATCTATTTCGATAATATCCTTCCCGAATTTTTCTCTCATTAAATCCGCGTCTTGACTTTCCTTTTTACCAGAAAAAAAACATGCAGTTCGAGTTATCTGTGCTAAAGAAAAGGAAATAAAATGTTGTCCATGTGTTTGCCATTGTAATGAACCATTTGAATCTTTATTTACCTCTGTGAACCAATATTTACTTAAAACTTCATCTTTCATATCATTATTATTTCTCATTTGCCAATAGAATCTAAATACACCAGATAATATTATTTCTTTTCCTTTATTAGTAAAATGATAAAATATCTTCTCATTTATTTCAGGAAAAATATTTTGGATTATGTTATTTGTTTGTATGACAGATAGAACTTTATCGCTTTTTAGTTCACGACAATAACTAAAATTAATCGGACTAAATGGATCTTCATGTATCATGCAATTATCTCCTTACCATCATAAATTCTCTGCTAAAATTATATAAATATATTTATTGCACAATCTATTGAATCGTCCTATAATTTATTTTTTATGTATTGAACAGGATTAAAAAACACCTACAACTGATATTATTATCGCTATTTTTAATATAATCAACATCATACGATCATTAATTGAATTATCTCTTTCTTCAAATAATGTATTTTGGTGTTGTTGGTATTCCTCTTTTACCATATTTGAAAGAATCTGTTTGTTTGTTTCATAACTTGATGTTGTTTTGTTTTGCATTGATAATGTTGTTTGTTCTTCTGTTTTCTTTAAAATAAGTACTAAGGTATCCATAATATTTTCTGCAACTTCTTCTGCTATAAAAAACTCTTCTCGTAATACTCTAATCTGTTGTTGTTTACATTGTGAAAGATTATCAGATACATCTATCGCTTTTGGCACTCCTGCCTCAATAGTTTGAATCAACAAGCGGCTTTCTTTTTTAAATTCGCCGTGGGTATAATCTGCCAAAAATGCTTTACACTTCGCAGAATTGAACAAAACTTCCTTACCTTGTTCTGTAACGAGTTTCTTTAAAATTGTAATAAATTCAGGATTCATCTTGTTATTATATGATATTTAAAATTAATTAGCAAGGTTAGGTTAATTTCTCACTATGTAAATATATTTTTCGTTCCGACTATAACTGACGGTTTTTTTTATTTGCGATTTGGATCCTTCAAAAGCAGTTTCTCGCAAACAAAAAAATATGGCGGAACAATACCTCATAATGCGTTAGCTCAATTGCGGTTTTGTGTATCCCGAGCCGTCGTAAGGCGGTGAAGCAGTTACCGTCCTATTATGTGATGTGACTTGGGTTTTTACAAAAATATTTTATTCATAATTCCATTTTCTAAATCATTAATATTATAAATATGTTCCATAACATCAAATGTTTCTTCCAGATTATTTTTTGCATTTGTCCATCCATTACCATCAGTAATCCAGATAAAAGTAAAACCTGTTATTAATTTTGCTTCTTGAGCCAATGTTTTATAACTTCTGGCTGTTTCATTCAATTTTGAACCACTACTACTATAAAAATTTGTCTCTATACCATAAATCATTTTTTGTGTTTTTATAACAAAATCAAATCTTTTCTCAGCTTTTCCCTGATTAGAGATATTTGATAAATTAATATTCCATTTATTTTCAACTTGACTTATATACATTTCTCTATAATATTCATTCACTTTTGATTTTTTTATATAACTTTCAACAAGATTTTCCATTAAATGTCCACCTCTGTTTTTTCTTCCATTAGAATCTAGTCCTGTTTCAACTCCAGTGACATAATCGTATAAATTATTTACTAAATGATTTTCTAACAAATCAAATAAACCTGTTTTTCTCATGAACAAAATATATTGCTCTACTGAATAATTTTGGTGATTGAAATTATATAAATATTCGCCATCTTTATCATTTGCATATATTTCATTTGATCTAACTGCTAAAAGTATAGGTATACATTTTAACGTACTTGGATATTTTGTAATAATATTTTTAAAATCAGTTTCTATATTCTTTGATGATATTAATGAATTCAAAATATTCAATTCTATTTTTATTGAATTTAAATTTCGATAAATTTTATCAAAATCTACGTAATACGAATAATCAGAAATATTTGTTTTAAATTTAGAAAACCATATTGAAAAATTCCTGCTTGACATTTCATTACCCTGCTGAGAACAAATATTCTTTGTTATCTTTTTCTACTTGTAAAAGTCGTTTAGCAGTTAATCGACAGTAATTAACATCTATTTCAGAGCCTATATAGTATCTGTTACCTACTAATAAAGAGGCAACTCCTGTTGTTCCACCACCATTAAATGGATCTAAAATTATATCTCCACTATTTGTTGAAGCTTTTATTATCCGTAACAATAAGTCGATTGGTTTTTGTGTTGGATGTTTGCCAAATTCCTTTTCTACGTTTTTAGGTGTCGGAATTGACCATACCGATCTCATTTGTGTGTTTTCTTTTTTCATTTTGTCTTCTAGAAATAATCCGTTTTTCATCATATCATAATTAAATGTATGCTTTGCTTTTTTATCCTTTCTTGCCCAGATTATTGTTTCATGAGAAGCGGTAAAGAAACGACAACTTAAATTGGGAGCAGCATTTGGTTTAAACCATGCAATATCGTTAAGTATATGAAAATCATTTTTTTGAAGTATATATCCGCACTGATAAATACTATGATATGTTCCAGAAATCCATATAGTACCTTCAGGTTTAAGTACTCTTCTACAAGAGGTTATCCACGTGTCATGGAATTTTGTATCATCTTCAAACCCCTTACTTTTATCCCATTTTCCTTTATTAACATTAACCATTCTTCCATTTTGACAGGTAAATCCATTGTTCGACAACATATAAGGTGGATCAGCAAAAATCATATCTACCGAATTTTCACTAATTCGTGATAAAATTTCAAGGCAATCTCGATTAAAAATTACTGAATTATTAGAGGAATAAAAAGGAGTTATTTCGTCATGTGGCTTTATTGTTATCTCATTAACCATATTTTTAAATATTTTCTGAGGGGAAACAGTCTTTTCTACAAGATAAATATGTTTTTTTGCATTCATTGTCTCTATTATTATCATTTTATTAACTTTTGTCAATATTAAATTGTACTATTGTTAAATTATACCGTATGATTTTTTATACACATGATCTTTTAACATAATTCCTAAAGTATATCGTGTAACTTTTATCTATATCCAATTTGTTAGGTATATTATCATTAATTTCATTTTAATAATCATATAATTCAGGGAATTCATTTTTTGTTTTTTATTATTATATTTCTCTCTCAACCATAAATATTTTGTTTTTATGCTCATAATTTTATTTGTATTTTTCTGAAATATTAATAATTTCATTATCAAATACATTATCAAATACTATACGTGGATAAATTGCTAAATTTTTCTTCAGTATGATAAAGTTTTCCACAAGTAATGGCTCCTCTTATTAAAAAACCTTTTCGCAAAATTGTAATAAATTCAGGATTCATTTTTTTATTATATGATATTTAAAATTAATTAGCAAGATTAAGTTAATTACTCACTATGTAAATATAGTTTTATTTTATTTTCATCCAAATCAAGTAATAATTAAATAATCAATACAGTCCTAAATCAACCGACTTATCTCTCTTATCAATAAACCATGCATACCACGGTTCAGGTTTTTTATTCCAACCAATAAGCCAAGCGTTTATTGGGTCTAATCCTGAAGTACTTTGACTATTTATCATTATTGAATTACCCAATAATATTTTAAAATTATTTTCTACTTCCGGCGGGACTACGCCTTTTTCATAATACAAATCTTCAGCGCCAAAAGCATGAAATATCTCATGTGCAAGCGTACCGCTTAAAAATCTATTATCATCTCTAAACCAAATTATTGCATTTTCTTCGGTTCTGCCTAACTTCCCTGTAAATGTAAAATAAGAACGTTCTACTTTATCAACTGCATAAATAAGAACAACATGATTAAAATTACTATACATATTTCTAATTTGATTGTATTGTTTAAACGCTTCTGAATTATTATTTATAGTGAAATATGATCCGTTATTTAAGGTTATATATTCCCATTCAATAAAAATATTCTGATTATATTTCTTTGCTTGTTGAATAATAATATTAATACTTTCTTGTATGATTGGAGTGAGATTGTCAAGTTCCTCTCTAAATTTATTACCTTTATAATTTGTAGGTAAAACCAATATTTTTATATTTCCTGTAATATCAATTCTACCTTCTTTTTTTTCTGCAAGGATTTTCATAAGTAAATCATTTTGAAGGTTTTCAATCAATTCTTCTTTTTGGGTTTGTTGTTTTGTTGTATTTTGAACATTAGAATTATTTCTATTTTTTTCATCTTCTATCTGTTGTTTAATGAATTCTAATTGCTCGGCAATTTGTTCTTGTTGTTCAGTTATTCTTTTTAATTCTTCAATTCTTTTATCAATTATATTATCCTCTGAATTGTTAGAGTTACTTTTAAAGAAAAAACTAAAAATAATTGCAACAACCATAATAGTTGTTAAACCAATAGTAATCCATTTAATTTCCGGTCTTTTCCATATTACAGATACTTGATTTTTTATTTTGTTAATAATATCTTTATACTTGGAATTTTGGTTAGGAATTGCCATTGATAAGAATGGCGCAATATTTCCATAAATAGCCATATCAAGTATATCTAAGGCATCTTTACAAAGTGATATATTTAAAGCGGTTCTTGTTTGTAATTTTTGCGCCAGTTCTGTTTTTCTTTTACTTCTTTCATTGATATTTTGAGCATTTTTCAATTCTTTATAAAAGCCCATCTCTATACAAAGTCCAAATGCAATACGCTCCTCTTTTGGCTCATTTTTTGTATGGTTAGCGATTAGTTTTTTTAACTGTGATGGATTTCCGAGTACACTTTCTCCATGTTGTGAAATAACCCATTTAATGCTTGCTAATAACGAAGTATTCATTAATCGTTCCTTTTCAAATAATTATTTAATAAATATTCTGTAATCATTCTTTACTTTCATTACATCTTCTTCCTGTTTTTAGGAAAATCATCTGGACAATTAAATAATCTAAATATTTCCCAATAATAAGGCAATTCTATATTATTTTTTTTTTTGTGTATTTTTCAAGCTTAAATAATAATTCAACAAAATAACGTATAATTCGATAAAAATATAATTGTCTAATTTTCCCGACTAAATTATTAATATTATTTTTTATTACAACATCAAATATATTTGTAATTTCATTTTCAATTTCATCAATGAAATATATATTAAATATGTCTTCTGTAAATTTATTGCTTATATTTGCTTTTTCTATAAATTCATCTAGGTTTTTCTTACTAATAAAATTCTTAATAAAATATTTATCAACATTTGTATACCATTCATTAATTGGATCATTATAATTTCTTGTATTTTCTAAGAAATCTATATTTGAATACCTTTCACCGCCTCCGAATTTTGATAGTATTATTATTATTTTTTCTGTTAATGGATCAGAAAGATTCTGAAGGTATGTAAAATTAAAATCATATTTCTCTTTTATTTTTTGTGTTTCTTTATATAAATCAAAAATATTGTGTTTATATTTTTTTACATATATACTTTCGGGAAAATTACCATTATTAATTATTGCATAATCTATCAATAAACATATTTTTCCAATTTTTTCTAATCCAGTAGATAAACTTGTAAAAGCTTGGAAATATATCCCTTTATTGTAATAATTAGTCTTTTGAATATCATTATATCCTGAACATAACATTTCATATGTAAATTCTGCTTCTTTCAGGAAAGCATTAAATATTTTATTCATTCCTTGTTTTATCCAAATGTTATTTCTTTATATTTAGTATATATTAAATACATAATTTAATAAAGTAATAATTAAAATATAAATAATCTAAATATTGCTACAAAGTTTACATTTTTACTACTTCTTCTAAACATGAAAAATTCAGCATTATTTAAAAATATTGATAAAAATAGTGAAATTTTGAAGATATTTTTATTTTGTACTTTTTCTCAATTTCCAAAAAAATTCAATAATTGTTACGACATGGGAATTCTTGACGAAAATACCCAATTCTAAGTATTCTTTTAATTGGAGTATTTATGAAAAAAGGTGAAAAAATAATATGTATGCCCGGTATTGATTATAGTCTTGATTTTCAAGAAGGCTATTATTTAGAAGAAACCGTCAGAAAAGACGGCTCATTTTATATAACTACAAAAGAAGAAATGATAAACACTTTTTCTGGTACTACAGATGAAATTCATAGCCGTTATGTTTTCCTAATAACTAATCCTGATTATATAAAGCCATATACGCCTGAAAACTTTGATAAATATTTTAATAGATATGTTTTTGTAAATAATCTGTCTCATATCTATTATTACTTTTTTAAGTGGTATAAAATTAATTATGATTTTCAATATTTTTATGATACTGAATTATATAAGAAATTAATCAAAAATTTTTCTTTCGTAAGAATACGTTTTATTATAGAACTTCTTAAATTAGGTTTGTTTGGTTTTTTAAAAAGAGTTTATTATTTTCTTTGTTTTTTTATTGATATTGTAAGACATTTATTTGACGCTTATTTTGCCTACAAAGAAAGTATTAATCAATTACGAAGAGAAATATATGCTAGTAATACATTTATTATGCGTGCTTCTGTATCACGTGAAAAAATACAGGAAGGGATTAAGGAAAAAGAAAATCAAGTTTCAATTGCAAAAGAAAAATATTTTAAGATAAACACTACCTTAATAACTTTAATAATTTCTTTTATAGCTTTATTTTCTACAATAATATTGAATAGAGTTGAAGTATTAAATCTAAATAAAAAGATTATTCAACTGGAACAACATATTGTAGAAACACAAATATCTTTAGAACAACGTAATAAAGCCTTACAATCCATTATCGAGGAAAAAGATATTGAGATTAACAGATTGAAACAAATTGAGACTGATTTAAAATTTATACAACTTGAAACAAAGTATCTTGAAGTTGATAATGAAATAAGCTCAAAATTATTATCAATTTCTGAAATAATTAAAAATATAAAAAATAAATAAATCAAGAGGTTGTCTGTAATAATTAACGCTTTTATCAATTGTTTTATTTTTTTGGACTTTCCATATTACGATTTAGCGCAATATCTAAATTGTTAACCCTTTTTTTGAATTCATCGATAATTTTTTCAATCCTTTCATTTTCAATATATATATTATTTTTTAAAACATCAGATATTACTTTATCAATATCATTAAGTTTATTTTTATTATACCAGTCCGTATTGCCTACCAGTAAAATATTTTTTTCATTTTCACCGGTGAAAGACCTGCATTCGCTTTTTGAATCGGAGTTAATAAACTGTATGCCTTGGGCATTATACCACAAAGAATTGCCGTTGTCAAATATGGGTACTATTTTTTCCCATTTTAAAGTTTTTGAATTTCTTAAAACGCCGAAATTGCCGACATGCCTGTCCGTATTTCTTATAAGATAGTCAAAGATGATCATTTTATCGACTTCTTCTCTGGCGTTATTAATCCCCATTTTGGAACAGGCGTTTAAATAATCATTATATTTATCACCTGTTTTTTCAGTTTCCAAAGAAACAATAAAAGCGTTAATAAATTCCACATTCTTGTCAATCATACAACCGCATTTACAATATAAATCGTTATCGTATTTTTTTAATTCGTAATTAAGGTGATTTATATTCAAGCGATCCGCGATTTGAGAGGCGATAACTTCGTTAAAAGGTTCCTGTTTTAAGTCTCCGCTTCCGGCTTTGCACAGTTCCCTATTCCCGTTATTAATAATCCAGAATTTTTTTAGCCTGCCGTTGCTCGAAAAGTCAGGATTAATAAAGTTTTGATATTTCTCAGCAAGTTCGGGCAGTATTTTTCCGATTCTTTCAGAAAATTTGTTATCGAAGAAATTAACGTCTTCCCATTTTTTTTCCTTATTCTTTTCACATAACCAGTAATGATCCGTCAGGTTAAGACCGTAAGAAAGCACGGTTAATTCTTTGGAAGAACTGACGTTGAATTCTTCCATAATAACGTTGTAATCCTCGCGGCTAAAGGGAATACCCCTGTGTTCAATCCAACTGTTTAAAAGGCTTATATTTTTAGTTTTGCCGTTAACGTATTTATAAGGCAAATGTTCGGGTTTATAAATGTTAATAACGTCGGTAATATCGCCGTTTTTAATAATAATGTCGGCGACATTGATGTTTTTATGTTTTAAGATATAATAATCGTCTTTGTCATTAATCATAAACAATTACTCTTTCTGAAAACATAATATCATAGTAAACGGATATACGCAACAGTGTCAGTATCCACAATGAAATCTGTTATTATTTTTTCATAGCGCAGTGACATCTATCCCAAAACAATGATATAATAAAAATCATGAAAAGGTCTTTTTTTGGCATATTCATAATCCTTCTTTCCTTCTCCACCTCTCTCTACGCCGATGACTATAAATGGAACTTAATAAACGCGATGACAAAAAGCGACCTTGAAACAATAGAAAATATAATAAAAACAAACATAAATGCGATGTCGGTAACAGACAAAAAGCTTGTGATGAATTTTGCAATAAATTATTCCTCCGGGGAAAACACGTTAAAAGTATGTCAATTATTATTAAACTATAATATCCGCCCAAGCGCGTTTGATTTATATACCGCGATTAATAGAAATCGGCAGAATAACGCGATTCAATTTTTATTGCAAAATGGATCGGTTCCCAATGGAGAGATACTGCTGTTGACTATGGAAAAACAAAAATTCGATCTGGCAAGACAATTTATTGAGGCGGGAGTCGATGTTAATTATCGTTATCCTTTGTCAAGAAACAACGCGGACGGCATGACGTCTCTTTTATACGCGTCAAAATGGGATAATCTTGAAATGGTAAAATTATTGACGGAAAAAGGCGCGAATATAAATATAAAGGCCGTCAACGGCGATACGGCGTTGTCTATAGCGCGTAAAAATAACAATGATGAAATTTACAATTATTTAACGGAACATGGCGCGACTGAAATTGGGAGTAGTAATATACCGTTACAAAATAATGGTATCGCGGATAATCAAGTATTTAATTTTCAAGGAGGCTCATATCTGCTGACCGGAGGGAATAAATATATAAAGTTTTCCGGAAATAAAACTTCGGGAAATATAAATTATGTGGATGTAATAAATAATATATCAAATAATGGTTTTTATAAAATAACAGGAAATAATATAACAATCGTAATGAACGGACGCACATTCGTATATAAAATAGATAATAATGAATCCTTTTCCGGAAATGGTGAAGTATGGATAAAAATCGGGAATTAAATAAGAAACATCGCGTATATTACAACAAGCTTCGGAGTAAAAGTTCGTGATGGTTCACGGTAAATAATTAAAACTAAACAGTTCCTGATTGCATCATGATACTTCGCAAGGCATTGTTAATGCGGGTTTGATATCCTTTTCCTTTTGATTTAAACCATTTTAAAACATCAGCGTCAATTTTAATTGAAAGAGAAACTTTAACAGGTTCTACCTTCCAATATTCCGAGTGAAGAGGCTTCATGCGGGCAATTTGATCAGGAGTTAGTTTTGGAGAATCTTCATCATATTTAATAGGAAAGTTTTTTATCTCTTTTATTCGCTCAGGACTTAATTTTTTTGAAGTAATCATTATATTCCTCCTGTTCATCATCATCCGCCTGACGAGCGGATATAATTCTTATCCGCTCTCTATAGGTGTAAAAAGCAATTATATAAAGGATGCCGTTAAGACATCCAATACCATAATACCGCTCTTCCTGTTTGGAGTGTTCCTGATCAAAACCTTCCAAAAAAGCAGGATCATCAAAGATTTCCAAAATCTCGTTGAATGAAAACCCGTGTTTTTTTTTATTTAAACGGTCTTTGTTTTCATCCCATTCAAAACGTCCGTCTTCGCTTATAATTGTTCTGCTCATATTGTAATATAGCTCCTTTAGTATATATTGTCAAGTATATATTGCAATCTTCTTACCTTAACATTTTCTTATTTTTCCGTTAAACTGTCATTATGGAAAAACTAAGGATACTAATCCCCAAAGGAAGAATTTTTGACAATGTAAGCCGCCTCTTTTCCGAGGCAGGTTTTCCCATCGCCTTGAGCGACCGTACCTACCGTCCCTCGCTGGGGGCGGATTGGCTTGACGCTAAAATCATGAAGCCTCAAAACGTAGGGGAACTTCTGGAACTTGGAAGCCACGATGCGGGCTTTACCGGTATCGACTGGATACGCGAAAGCGGCGCGGACGTGCAGGATGTTATGGATCTTGGTTTTGACAAAGTGCGTATCGTAGCGGCGGTTCCGCAGGACTATGACGAGGAGAAACTTCGCTCCAAAAAACTGGTGGTTGCCACGGAATATGTCAATCTCGCCGAGCGGTGGCTTAAATCTTCCGGCTATCAATACCGAATCTTGCGCACCTATGGTGCGACGGAAGTTTTTCCGCCGGATGATGCCGATATGATTATCGATAACACTTCCTCCGGACAGACGCTCAAGGACAACGGTCTTAAAATTATCGCGACTTTGCTTGAATCTTCTACGCGCTTTGTCGCGTCAAAAGCCGCTCTTGGCGACGAGGAGAAAAAACGCCGTATTGACGAGCTTGCCATGCTTTTTAGCGCCGTCCTTGACGGGCGCGATCGCGTAATGCTTGAAATGAATATCCCGAAAGAACGGTTTGAATCTTTGGCGAGCCTTCCCGCGATGCGAAGTCCCACGGTCGCCCCGCTTTACGGGGATGCCGGTTTTGCGGTTAAAATCGCCGTTAAAAAACATGAAGTTCCCGATATTATTCCGAAACTGAAAAAACTAGGAGCGATTGATATTGTGGAGTATGATTTGCGGAAAGTGGTGTTGTAATAATGAGCAATTAGAAATGAGAAATGAGCAATTATTAACGAATAATGGGCGACGGGCGATTAATAGGAGAGTGAAGGATGAATAGGACGGCGGAGATTGAGAGGAAAACTAAGGAAACCGATATATTTATCAAACTGAATATTGACGGGGAAGGGAAGATTAAGTTTGATTATCCTTTAGGGTTTATGTCGCATATGCTTAATACTTTTGCGCGTCACGGGTTGTTTGATATTGAAATATCCGCGAAAGGAGACCTTGATGTTGATCAGCACCATCTTGTTGAAGATACCGGAATCGTTCTTGGACAGTGTTTCGCCAAGGCGTTAGGTGAAAAGCGCGGCATTGTTCGCAACGGGAGCTGTCTTTTCCCTATGGATGAATGTCTCGCGCGCGCCGCCGTTGATCTAAGCGGCAGGCCCTTTTTGCATTTTGACGGACAGCTTGCGGGTTCCCCTTTAATTTCCACTGACGAAGGCGGGAAAGAATATAAATTTCAAACCGATGTAATCGATGATTTTTGGCGGGGTTTCGTAAACGCGGCGGGCTGTAATCTGCATTTAGAGATCATTCGCGGCAGAAGCGATCACCACAAAATTGAGGGATTATTTAAAGCCGCCGCCCGCGCCCTTCGCGCCGCCTGCGAAATTGATGAACGCGCTAAAAATTCAATCCCCTCAACTAAGGGTTCCTTGCCCGGAATTGATACGCCCGGAGTACGCGTATGTTAGGTGTAATTGACTACGGCGCCGGAAATCTTGGCTCCGTTATGAACGCGCTCAAGCGGCTTTCTGTTCCCGCGCGGTTTGCGGCGGGACCGCAAGAGCTTTCACTTTCAACTTCGCCGTTTGAGAAAATAATATTTCCCGGAGACGGACATTTCGCGACCGCTATGTCATCGCTGACTCAATCAGGTTACGCGCAGGCGTTATGTGAATGGATAAAGGCGGACAAACCTTTTTTGGGAATCTGTATCGGCTTACAGTTGTTATTTGAAACTTCCGGGGAGGCTCCGCCTGTTGACGGCAGGGAAACGCGGGGACTTTCCGTAATACCCGGAACGGTACGGCGTTTTCCCGGGCGCAAGGTTCCGCAAATTGGCTGGAACCAGACAAAAGCGCGTCAGGAGTCAAAAATCTTTCGGGGCTTAAACGATAACAGTTTTTTCTATTATATACATTCTTATTACGCGGATCCGGCTGATGATTCGGTATGCGCCGCGGAAACAGAGTACTATGTACGCTACTGTTGCGCGGTGGAACGCGGAGCGTTAGCCGCGGTGCAGTTTCATCCTGAAAAATCAGGCGCGGCGGGCCTTGCCCTTTTACGAAATTGGGTGGAGGGATAAAATGCAGGCAAAACGAATAATTCCATGCCTTGATGTTGACGATGGAAGGGTAGTGAAAGGCATTAAATTCAAAGGTATCCAAGACGCGGGAGACCCAAGGGAACTGGCCCGCCGTTACAACGAAGAAGGCGCGGACGAGTTGACTTTTCTTGACATCGGCGCTTCCTACAAAAGCCGCGCAACGTTACTGGACGTGGTGCGAAAAGTAGCCGCCGAAGTTTTTATCCCCCTATGCGTCGGCGGCGGCATACGCGTAATCGACGATATGCGAGACGCGATGAACGCGGGCGCGGACAAGGTTTCAGTCTGCACTTCCGCCCTAAGCCGCCCGGAATTATTACGCGAAATGGCGAACGCCTACGGCAGTCAGTGTGTCGTGCTTTCGATAGACGCGAAACGCGTTGAAGGTAATGGCGCTTTATGCTGGCATGCCTATTCCCACGGCGGCAGAACCGACACGGGGATTGACGCTATTGAGTGGGCAATCCGCGCGGTAGAACTTGGCGCGGGAGAAATTTTACTCAACTCAATTGACGCGGACGGAACGGGCGGCGGCTACGATTTGGAATTGACGCGCCGCATCCTCAATGCGGTTCCCGTTCCTGTAATCGCGTCAGGCGGCGCGGGGACTCTTGATCAGATAGCGGAGGTTTTACTCGGCACTTCCTCGCCTGAAATGCCGCGGGGACTTACGCTTGACGAAGCGCCCGGTGCGGATGCCGCGCTGGTGGCTTCGCTTTTACACTTTGAGAAGACCACGATTCAGGAGATTAAAAAGTGCGCCGAAGCGAAGGGCGTTTGCGTTAGGTGGTAATAATAAATCAAACTTATATCATCTTTTTTAACTCAACTACCCTTGTTTCAACAACCGATGTTACGGCTGTTTTTAAATCCGTCATAACGCCCTCTTGAAACCGTTTTATGGCTTCATCGGAAAATGAGTCCATTGAAAATAACTGAGGACTGTCAATTTCAAGGGCTTCCGCTATACGTTCAAGCATTTCAGGAGAAGGAAATTTGTTTTTTTGTTCAATTTGACTTATGTAATTTGTTGATGTACCTATTTTTTCAGCCAATATTTCCTGAGAAATAGCCAAAATTCGTCGTTTTTTCTTCATATTATAAGCTAATAAGGCCCGTAAACTTGTCATACTATATATTTATAGTTTATGGCGGGTAATGCCATTGATAAGCTCCTTTTAGGGATGATATAATAATATATATTGAAAAATACCCCTATAAGTGATATTATTTTAATGGGAATTCGATTTATAAAGTGTAAAATATACCTTTTAGTGTGAATTCTCCAAAATGTCAAAGGAGTTCTTATGAAAAAGTTGGTTTTTATATTCTTATTAATAGGGATAAGCGTACTCTGTTTTGCCCAGACCGCTACGCTTGATATGTCCCTTTCTACGGCAAAAACGAATATAGAAATACAACTGCCGCCTGGGGCTAAAGTTTTAATTGCCGGTATCGCGGCTCCTACTAAAGAACTTGGCTCCTATATTACCGAGGAAATTTCCGCGCGGCTTGTAAACGGTAAACGCGTTATCGTGGTGGAACGGAACGCGCAGGTAATACAGGTACTTAATGCCGAAACGGCATACCAGCTTTCCGGCGAGGTCAGCGATAATTCGATTCAATCTATCGGTCAAAAAACAGGAGCGGAATATGTTATCACCGGTTCAATAACCGCGGCAGGGGATCAGTACCGTCTGCGTTTTAAAATTACTCAGGTTAAAACGTCGGAAATTAAAGGGCAATGGAGCGCGGTTATTCAAAGTGATACGGTATTAAACTCGCTGTTGACCAAAAAAAATCCGGTGGCGGAAACGCCGCAGTGGGTTAATTTTCCGTTAAGCGCCAGAAGCAAATACGAACAGGGCGGACAGGGCGTTTCTATCTATTATTACGATAGGGGTCTTTCCAATAAAGCTACGACAAGGCAGACCGCCGAAACCAGAGCGCGGCAGAATATTCAACTGACGATTGCCGCTAATGTTGCGTCACAAATTTGCGCGAGGATTGATATTACCGATTTTTCTGAAAATACGGTTTCCGATATCGAGGAGGTATTGCGGCGCGTGGAGACGACGGTAACCCAATCCATCAGAACGCGCGTTCCAAATTATGAGATACTTGAGTATTACGTTGAAACGGGAAAAGAAAACGGCAGGGACTGGTATATCGTTTATGCGCTGGTTCGTTTCGCGCGTCGGGATATTGTCGCTATGATAGAACATCTTGAAACCGAGAAAATGGTTGAAAATATTTTAAAAGAAATGAATATCCGCGAAGCGGCGGCGAAGGAACAGGCGCGAAAAGAATTGTTAGTTGAAATAAGAAATATTTTGACTGAAACGGGTAGGAATATTAGTGAAGGGGTTACGGGGAATTAAAAAGAAATGACAAATAACAGATAACAAATAATAAAGAGGAGACGTCGCTAAAATGAAAAGAACGATTTGCGTAATTGTGTTGTTAGCGGTAACGCTGTCGGCGCTTATCGCTCAGAACGCTGAATTACCGCGGTTGGCGGTGGTTGAGTTTAGCACCAATCTTAAAACGGAAAAAGTTAAAGCGGATGCCGTAACGGTACGGAATTTGGTGGAAAGCCAAATGATAGGAACGCGGAAGTACCAAATTATTACCCGCGATGAGATTGATAAACTGCTGGTAAATCAAGCGATTCAGGTAAGCAGTATATCCAGTTCGGAGAATATCAAAAAACTGCAATTGCAAAACATAAGCTACATCGTAACCGGGTCGGTTGACGCTATGGGAAATGATTATGCGGTTACAGTTAAAGTTCTCGACGTATCTACCGGGCAGTTTTCCCATAGTGATAATGATTTGATAGGTGGTAGTTCGCGGGATATGTACAACGGTATAAATGCTTTGATGTCAAAGTTTGTTTCCGGAATGTCATCCGAAGGCGGTAGGGTTACGCAGACCGCTTCCAATAAAATATATAAAGTAGGTGAATTCGGTCCAGCGGGGGGATTTATATTTTACGACAAAGGAATATTTTCCAATGGCTGGAGGTATTTGGAAGCGGCTCCTATAGAAACTGAATTTACGGCCATATGGGCTATATACAATAAGAGTATAACCGGTACGAATACGGGAGTAGGATTCGGCAGGCAGAATACCGAGATAATCGTGGAACGCTTGAAAACTTTAGGAGAAAGCGAAAAAGCGGCGCAGTTATGCGCAAACCTTAATTTTGACGGATATAAAGACTGGTTTTTACCCAGTAAGGATGAACTTGACTTAATGTATAAAAACCTTAAACAGAAAAGATTGGGAAGTTTTAGTGACGGCTGGTATTGGTCTTCATCGCAAAGTTATGAAACCAGCGCATGGTATCAAGTGTTTAAAGACGGCGTTCAGGATAGCGAACGCAAAAATAGGACGGGCTCTGTTAGAGCCGTCAGGTCTTTTTAACTCTTTAACTATTATCAAAGGGAAATTAGTAATAAAGGATTTCGCTTAAATGAAAAGAAAGATTTGCGTAATTGTGTTGTCGGCGGTAACGCTTGCCGCTCTCTTCGCCCAAGTTCCGTCCGATTGGGACATTAACAAGCCGCGAGACACCGCAGAATTAAAATACAATGTAGGCATATCACAGCCGAGCGGCACGGAGCAGGAGGCCGTCAAGAACGCGTGGCAATACGCGGTACGGCAATTTGCGGTTTCTGTCGCCGTGCGTTATGAGGGGCGAAGCGATATAACGGTGCAATCGCGAAATTACGCGAGCGAGATAGAGGACGCTTTTATCGTTACCGTGGAAACATCGACATTTTCAACTAACATACCTTTAACCGGCGTTCGCGAGCTTGATAGAAAAACCGCGAGGAGGGACGGAAAATATGTCGCTTACGTTTTAGCCGTGATGAGCGTTGAGGATTACGACAAGGCGAAGCGATATGTGGAAAATGAGGAAGCCGCGTTTTTGGCGTACCGGTTTTTTGCCCAAAGAGGGCTTTTTACAGCGGTAAAAAGCGGAAAACCGGCGGGTTTTGATGATTATTACTCATGGCTGAGGAATAACTGTATCGTTATTTCAATAAATGATACAAACGCGAACGCGTTGTTTGAGCAGATTGATCTGTTTGTAAAAAAACTGTACAAAAACGCCGTCATATTCGCGCAGGTTATAAACGGACAAAGCGCTAGAATTATCCACAATTCAACCAAATACTATGACGGTATATTACGGGCTTTACAAAATACCAATTTGTTTACGATACAGAGGGAAAACGCGCGTCTTGTACTGCGTCCTTTAAAATCAAATATTATCGCGGAATTGCGAAATGCCGTAGCGGCGGTAAAAGATTCGAGTAAATTTGTGATTACCGGATTGGAAATAATTCAAACTCAGGAAGGCGATACCGTAAATTCAGACGCAATAGTGATAAACCGGTTTAAAATAATCGCTTCCAGACAATTTAATTTACAGGCGGTTAATTTTACCGTACCTTCACGGTATCTTTCCGGTTATGTCGATGAAGACGGTATAATACGGCATATTCAAGATAATCAAAGCGGTTTTCCCGCGCGTTATCTGATAATTTGCCGATCGGGGACAAGATTGGAAAAAGGGATAGCCGAATATAAAATCCCGCCGATGGTTAGCGCGTCCTGTAATTTTACCTTGTACGATATTGTTACAGGGGAGACCGTTCAGAGCGAAACGGCGCAAACACCATCAGGAGCTTTTACTCTGCCTAATCCGGAAGATAAAACCGTTATCGAAGAAAGCCGCAGGGCCTTGCAATTTTTGTTTAATGCGAAAACAAAGCCTAATCTTGAAAATATTATGAGAGATACGCTTGGAGAGTTATAAAAATTACTGAGAATACCTTTCAAGAAACCGTTTTAATCTATCACTGGATGGATTATCAAGAAGTTCAGGCCGTCCGTACTCGACAATTACGCCTTCGTCCATAAAAAGGATTGTGTCGGCGACCTGACGCGCGAATTGCATTTCGTGGGTAACGATAATCATCGTCGTATTTTTCTCAGCCAGAGATCGGATTACTTTTAAAACTTCCCCTGTTAATTCGGGATCAAGAGCCGATGTCGGCTCGTCAAAACATAAAATATCCGGTTTTAAAGCCAACGCCCTTGCGATGGCTACGCGCTGCTGTTGGCCGCCCGATAGTTGGTGGGGATATAAATCGCGTTTCGCGGATAATCCCATTTGTTCAAGAAGAACCATGCCTTCTTCGCGTATTTCTTCTATTATTGTTTTCTTATTTTTCTTGTAATCCGCTCTTTTTTTTGCCTCCAGTTCGCGTGCGAGAGTTATATTTTCAAACGCGGTGTATTGGGGAAACAAATTAAACGCTTGAAATACAAGTCCGAAATGCCGCCTTTTTTGCCTTATGTCGGACTCGTCACGGTGGAAATGGCCTTTGCAGTCTATCAGTGTTTGCCCTCGTACTATAATGCGGCCAAAGTCGGGTTTTTCTAAAAAATTCAAACAGCGCAAGAGCGTGGTTTTTCCGCTGCCTGATGAACCGATAATGGCGAGAACTTCGCCTTCTTCAAGCGAAAAACTTATGTCGTTTAAAACTTCGGCGGAACCAAAACGTTTGGCGATATTACGTACTTCCAGAATAGCCATTTTTTACGCTCTAAAATAACTTAATTTCTGTTCAATATATCCAAACAATAATGTAAGGATACCGACAAACAACAAATAAAAAGCGCCGGTATAAAACAACGGCCAAATAATGGCTTTTGTCGCCGCGAATGTTTCGGCTACCCTGATTATTTCCACCACCATAATTACCCGCGCGAGGGCGGTGTCCTTCACCAGCGTTATAACTTCATTTGACATCGGGGCCGTTATCCGCTTGATAACCTGAAGCAGTACGATGCGGAAAAAAATCTGCGCTTTTGTCATTCCCAAAACTTGTCCCGCTTCGTATTGGCTCGCGGATATACTTTCAATGCCGCCTCTGAATATTTCGCTGAAATAACACGCGTAGTTAATTGAAAAGGCGATTATGGCGGCGTTAATCCTTGAGGAAATCGGCGCGCCGAAGACAAAGCCGGGCACGTAAAAAACGATAAATATCTGAAGCATCAAAGGCACACCCCTGACGCACCAGACGAATATCCTGACGATAAATTTGAGAGGTTTTATTTTTGACATCGACCCGAATGAAATAATCAGGCCGAGCGGAAGGGCGAATAAAAGGGTCAGTGAAAAAATAAGGAATGTGGTTTGAAACCCGCTTAATAGCCTTAATGTTACCGCCGAAAAATCCATATAAGGGAATTATCCCTTAAAATTAGTATCAAGCACCAGAGAATTTTCCAGCTTGTATTTTTTAGCGAGTTCCATTAATTTTCCCTCGTCATATAACTCTTTCAACGCTTTGTTTACTTTATGGGTCAGGGGGCTTCCCTTCTTAAAACCGACGGCATATACCTCGTGATCAAGGGTAATGTTAGCGATGGTTAAGTCGGAATAATCGCCTGAACCGGCGAGCCTCTTCGCCAAAAGGATGTCAACAACCGCAAAATCGACGGATCCCGATTTAACCTCAAGAAACGTGCTGATTTGCGCCGGCGTACCTGTAATAAGGTTCTCGTTCTCAATGAATTCTTTCGCGAACGATTCACCGGCCGAACCGTTTTCACAGGCGGCTTTCTTGCCGATTAAATCGTCCATACTCTTAAATTCATTCAATCTATCGGCTTTAACGACGATACTTTGCTGATTGAACATATAACTGTAACTGAAATCAACCATGTTGCTTCTAGGTACTCCGTCTTCGGAAGCGTTAGCTGTAAATCCGTTCCAGATCGCGTTTATGGTGCCGGCTTGAAGCTCCTGATATTTATTGCCCCAGTCTATTTCCTGAAACGCCACCTTCATACCGAGTCTTTCTCCTACAAGCATGGCAAGCTCCGTGTCAAAACCCGTCCAATTACCTCTTTCGTCCCTATAGTTCATCGGCTCGTATTCAGTTACTCCGCAGATGAGCGTCCCGGCTTCCTTTTTAACGCATGACGTAAAAAACACAATACCTATTGAAAAAATAACCGCCGATAGTATTAAAATACTCTTTTTCATAATATTTCCTCTCCTTAAAATGATATTTATTATATCAAATTGGATGGAATTATTCAATAAGAGTTCACGCAAAGGACACAAAGTAAGAGAATATCACAAAGAGGGAAATTCAGGGGTTTTTGTCCGAAGGCTATATATGTAGTTTCACGATAAGACGGCGAACAAAAACCCCTGATTCTTCTTCGTGAGCTTTTTGAGCCTTGTGTGAGTTTTTGCGTTAAATTCCCATAACGTCGTCGTACAATTCTTCCAGTCTTTTTCTTAAATATTTTACCGCGTAATGTTTGCGTGAAAGAACGGTGTTGACGGGCGCGTTGGTTTTTTCAGCGGTTTCCTTTACGGAAAATCCCAGTAATTCCGTCATCTCAAAAACCTCGCGCTGTTCTTTTGGAAGGTCTGCAAGGGCCGTTTGTATTTCTTCAAAAACCAACGAGCGCAACATTTCTGTTTCCGGCGTTGTTTCTTCGCCGTAGATAATGTCCGCAATCTCGTCAAAAATATAATCATCGTCGTCCTCATCATATAACGCCGGTAAAGATTCGTCTTTTTTCTTTTTACGATGATCGATTATTCTGTTGCGGGCGGCGCGGTAGAGCCATGCGGAAATATTTTCTATCGGGTTAATTAAATTATTCACCCGGCTAAATTGATAGAACACGTCCTGTAAAATATCTTCCGCATCCTCTATCCTGTTTACCCTGCCTCGGATAAAGTTTAACAGCCGCCTCTGATAACTATTAAATATTTCCGCTACGGATTTTTTCGCCATTAAGATTACCTGTTTTTTTCACTCCGCGCGAAAAAGTACGTGCCGAGCGCGAGGCAAACTGATGTCAATAATAAAATTGCCGTAAAATTAACCAACGGATTAAACATAACTACGCTATCATACTCCGTATTGCCCCTATAAACAACGGCGCGAACAAGATCCAAACAGTATGTCATCGGCATAATACGATTTAAGATTAACAGAACGCCCGACGAATTGTTGATTGGAATAATTGCGCCGGACAAAAACATCTGCGGCATGACGATGAGCATTACGGCAAGATTCGCCGCCTTTTTATTTTTGATTAGCCCGATGATGATCATCGCCAACGCGCCGCCGGATAAACACATCAGCGGCGATAAGGCGAGGATCAGAAGCAATTTACCGGCGGGCAGAGTGATGCCCATGGCGAGAGAGACGATCAACGTTCCTGCCATGCTTATAATCGCGGCGAAACCGCAGCCGAGTATTTTGCCGATCACGATTGAATAACGGGATACGGGGGAGACTAGCATTTCCTGATTAAAGTCGATGTCGTGATCATCCACAAGGGAAGTCATGCCCATCGTGGTAATCATGAATAGCATGTTGACTAACATTCCCACCAGCATAAATTGCCCGAATTGGAAACCAAGTCCGCCCGCCATATTTTGCATTAAATTACCGCCGATCATTCCCATTAAAACAATGGGCATCGCGAGACTCATAATCGCGGTAGCCGGAGATCTGAAAAATATCGTTATTTCACGCGCCATGACGGTTAAGACGGTGTTTAATTCTCTAAAAACCCGCGATTTTTTTCGCGCTAAAATAAGTTCGCCCATACTAGATTCCCCTTTGTTTGGTTAAAAATTCAATATATGCGTCTTCCAATGAAGGTTCGTGTATTTTCAAAACCGTTAATTTTGTCTTTATCCGCGAAATAATTTCCTGAGCGGAATCCTTGTAGGGAACAACGACGCGTCCGTTCAACGAAAACTGAAGTCCAAGAGAGGACAGTTCGTTTGTCAACGCGGTTCTGTTGTCGGCATCCAGAATAAGTTCATGACGCAGTAAACTTCGTTTCAACTCACGCGGCGGACAACATGAGGCTATTTTTCCGTTATTGATAAGGCATACTGTATCCACGTTCTCGGCTTCGTCGATGTAATGAGTCGTGAGAAATACCGTTGTCCCGTAACGGTTGCGCGTTTCGTTAATGTATTCCCACAATCCGCGTCTGCTTACCGCGTCCAATCCTTGAGTCGGCTCGTCAAGAAAAAGAACGTCAGGCGTATGGATTAGACTGCGGATAATTTCCAGTTTTCTCCGCATGCCGCCTGAAAGCTTTTTAATAGGTTTAAAAAGTACGTCCTGTATTCCGACAATTTCGGCGAGTTCCATTACCCGTTTGCGGTACGTGGACGGCATTAGACTGAAAGCGGGGCGGTATCCGCACATTCCGTACAGGCAGGCGTGAAAGCGGATATTCTGCTCCGCCGTCAACTGCGGATCAAGACTTGGCTGTTGAAAGATGATGCCGATCTTTTCCCTCACCTTACGCGCCTCTTTCTCAACATCAAACCCGGCGATTTTTATCTGCCCTGAAGTCTTGGAAAGCGTTGTTGTCAGAATAGAAATGGTCGTCGTTTTACCCGCTCCATCCTCGCCGAGGAAGGCGAAGAACTCCCCTTTCCCGACGGAAAAACTAATGTCGTCAACCGCCGGTTTTTCAGCACCCTTGTACCGCTTTATCAGATTTTGTACGGTAATGACCGGATTATTCACCGCTATCATCCTTCTTTGCGCCGGATTGTTCATTTCGCTTCGTTCCCTCCTCATCGCCGAAGAAACCGTTAAAACGCGAAAAACCTTTATGAAACCTAAAAAAATCTTTTTCCTTTTCCATAAATTCTTTGCGTTCTTCCTCGCTCATATTCATCCATTTTTCGCGAAGTTTGTTTCCGTGATTAAACAAATGTCCGTCTCCCTTTCCCCTACGTCCGCCATGTCCCGCCATGTCGTGTACCAGTCCGCCGAAAAGTATCCGCGCCAACAGCATCAAGCCCGCCGCCTGCCAATAATTCAATATAGGCAGGGCGAAAATCCGCGGCATAAGCGCGTTCCATAACAACATTACTACCGCGCCGAAAACCGCGATAGCCGCCAGCATTGTAAGAAAACCCGTAAATCGAAATTTGAAAATGTCTCTCATATTAATCTCCTCTATATAAGTAGACGAATGAGACCCTAAAATATTTTATATCCCCCTGCTCTTCCTTTGTATTCTTCGTACCTTTGTGCTCTGCGCACTGTCGGCTGCCTAAAGTCAGCCTTGCTTTTATTGTAAACAACGACATTTTTTGGTGCTACGTTGTGCGGCATTATTCATCCACACGGTTACACCGTGCGTTCGTTTAACGTGTGTGAGGTCTTTGGGTATAGATTGATTCTTATCCGATTTTTACAATATAATAAGTTATGGTAATAGCTTCGATAGACATACAAAACGGTAAAGTCGTTCAGTTAAAACAGGGCGAGGAACTCGTACTGCAACGTGACAATCATCTGGAATTGGCGGAAGAATTCGACCGCTACGGCGAAGTCGCGGTTATAGACCTTGACGCGGCGATGGGTAAAGGTTCCAACCTTGAAATGATAAAGCCTCTTCTTAGAAAAGCCGAATGCAGGGTAGGCGGCGGTATTAAAACGCCGCAACAGGCGCGGGAACTGGTCAGTCTAGGGGCGCGGAAAATAATTGTCGGCTCCGGCGCTTTTCGCGATCTGGCGAAAAGAGGGGCTGGTGTCGCCGGCGGGGAGTTTGCGGTAAATATCCCTTTCCTTGAAACTATGTCGAAAAAAATAGGACGGCAACGGCTAATCGCCGCGGTTGACGCGCGCTCGGGAGAAATTGTCGTGGACGGCTGGAAAACCCCCACGGGCCTCGACCTTATTGAAGCGGCAAAATTGGTCGAGCCTTTCGCCGGCGAACTGCTTTTTACCTGCGTGGAACGCGAGGGGACGATGACGGGCATCGACCTTACCCCCGTACGCAAATTGCGTGAGGCGGTTTCCTGCCAAATTACCGTCGCGGGCGGCGTTTCGACATTAGCCGAAGTTGAGGAAATCGCCGCCGTCGGCTGTGACGTTCAGCTTGGGATGTCCCTATATACGGGAAAAATAAATCTTACCGACGCTTTTATCGCATCTCTTAATTGGAAAAAAGGAGAGGCGCGATTCCCAAATCCTGAAAGCGGCGATGCCGACTCCCTGCTCCCCGTTATCGTTCAAACTCCCGACGGCCAGGTATTAATGACCGGCTTTACCGATAAAGAGGCGTTAGCAGAAACATTCAAGCGCGGCAATGTCTGTTTCCACAGCCGTACAAGAAACAAACTTTGGATGAAAGGCGAGAATTCCGGCAATGTGTTAAAACTAATCAGACTGCGGACGGACTGCGACCATGACGCTATTCTTGCCATAGCGGAACCGGAAGGCTCCGTCTGCCATACCGGCGCATGGTCGTGTTTTACAAATAACAGGGGCTATACGTTGCAATTTTTGCAGAACATAATACAGGATCGTTTTCGCAATCCCGCGCCGGGTTCGTATACCGCCACCCTTGACGATGACCTTGTACGCGAAAAAATTTTGGAAGAGGCGAAAGAATTGTGCGACGCGAAAAATAGCGAAGAAATCATTTGGGAAGCCGCCGATCTTCTGTATTTTACGACCGTGCTGATGACAAGAGCGGGGGTGAGCGTTCAGGAAATACTTGACGAGCTTGACCGGAGACACAAAAAGTAATTTTTATGAGTGAATATTGGAATACCCGAATAAAAAATCTTTCCCCGTATGTACCCGGCGAACAGCCGAAGGACAGGAGATTCATTAAACTTAACACAAACGAAAATCCCTATCCGCCTTCGCCTGAGGTTATCGAAGCCGTTAACAAAGCGGCGAATGAAAGCTTGCGCCTATATCCCGATCCTGAGTGTACTGAATTTCGCGAAGCGGTAGCCGCGCGTTACGGCGTTAAAACGGAACGGATTTTTGCAGGTAACGGTTCCGATGAAATTTTAGCGTTCGCTTTCGGCGCGTTTTTTGAATCCGCCGAAGAAAGCCTTACCGGAACAGGCGGCGAAAAAATACGGCCTATACTTTTCCCTGACATAACTTACAGTTTTTATCCTGTTTACGCCAATCTTTGGAATATACCTTACAAATTAATGCCGTTATGCGATGATTTTACGATTAATACGGATGAATATAAAATCAAATCGGGCGGCGTTGTCCTGCCAAACCCGAACGCTCCGACCGGAATCGCTCTGCCGTTAAATGAAATTTTATCTCTTACCGAATATCTCGCCTCGGAAGGGAAGGTCTTTATTGTAGATGAGGCTTATATCGCGTTTAGCGGCGTAAAAAGAGAAATGAGCAATGGGCAAAGAGCAAAGAGCAATGAGCAAAGAGAAAAACTTGGCTCTTTATCGGTAGTTCCTCATATTAATAATAATCCCAATCTGTTGACGGTGCATACGCTTTCAAAATCGGCGTCTCTTGCGGGGTTAAGGGTCGGTTTTGCGATTGGCAATGAAAAATTGATAGAAGCCCTATGCCGAATTCGCGATTCGTTTAATTCGTACACTATGGACCGAATCGCGCTTGCGGGAGCGGCGGCGGCGGTTAGGGACGCGGCATATTACGATGAAATAAACAACCGTGTCGCCGCCACAAGGGAAAGAGTGTCGAATTCTCTGCGCGGTCTTGAATTTACCGTTCTGCCGTCACAGTCAAATTTTCTTTTTATAAAACCGCCGGATATAAGAGGGGCGGATTTTTTCGCCGCGTTACGTGAAAAAGGCATCCTTGTAAGGCATTTTAATAAGGAAAGAATAAAAGATTACCTGCGAGTTAGTATTGGAACGGACGAAGATATGGACATGTTTCTTGATATGTGTGAAAAAATTATCGGGAGAGTAGCGTGAAGATAATTCAAAGCCGTGATTTTGATTCATATTGGAAAAACGAAACAAAACGCTCTGATGATACAAAGACTGAAAAAAGCGTTAAAAATATAATAGCGAAGGTACGCTCTAACGGGGATGAGGCTATAAGGATGTTCGCTTCCAAGTTCGACAAATCTTCCCCGCAAAATCTGGAAGTACCGATAGCGGAAGCGAAACGCGCTTTAAATTTGTTACGTGAAAGCGACCGCGCCCTTGTAGACGCGATGGAACTTGCCGCCCTTCATATAAAACGTTTTTCCGATAAACAGAGGGAACAATTCGCCGATTTTGAATTTGAAATGGAGCCGGGTCTTGTTACGGGACAGCGAATAATCCCGGTTCAAAGGGCCGCGATTTATGTTCCCGGCGGACGTTTCCCGCTTTTTTCCTCGGTCCTCATGTGCATGATCCCCGCATTTCGCTCCGGTGTGGAGGAAGTGATTCTCTCATCTCCGCCGACCCAAGACGGTCTTCCCGATAAAAAAATACTCGCGGCCGCAATGATTGCGTCCGAGATCGCTAATAACGATAATGCTCGTATCTTCGCCATAGGCGGCGCGCAGGCGATCGCCGCTCTAGCGTTCGGCACTGAATCCGTTCCCCGCGCCGACGTTATCGCGGGGCCCGGTAATAAATTTGTCGCTACCGCCAAACGGCTTTTATTCGGCGAAGTCGGGATTGATTTTATCGCCGGTCCCACGGACGTGCTGATAATAGCGGACGGACGGTCTAATGACGGCGATATTGAAAAAACCGCCGATCTTGCCGCGGCGGATATGTTGGGACAGGCCGAACATGATCCGGACGCGCGCGCAAGGGCATTGGTTCCAAACAAAGAGTTTGCCGAAAAAATTGCCGCGGCCGTAGAGAGAAGGCTAAAAACACTGCCTACGGAAAAAACGGCCCGCGCCTCTTTGACCGCAGGAGGTCTTATTATCGTTTATGAAACACGGGAAGAGGCGATCCGAATAGCCGACACAATCGCGCCGGAACATCTTGAACTCCAAACCGCCGACGCGGACGGTTGGATTCCAAAATTGAAAAATTACGGTTCGCTGTTTATAGGCGCGCTTAGCTCGGAAGTCCTCGGCGATTATTCCGCCGGAATTAACCACACCCTGCCCACAAAAACAAGCGCCCGTTTTACAGGCGGCCTGTCCGTGCGCCACTTTCTTAAAACGGTTACAACACTGCACTGCGCCTCGGGCGAAGGCTTTGAAAAAGCGCGTAACGCCGCGCTAGTACTCGCCCGCGCCGAAGGATTGGAAGGGCACGCGCTGAGCGCCGAGGCGAGGGGAAATTAATTTTTTTACCGCTAACATTACGAACTTTTAGTACATATCATGCCGTTGTTTGTATTGGTTCGTGGCTCGTAGTGGAATTTTTAGAAGATATTTATTTTTTACAAACCGCTAGTTTCCTAACAACTATAATTCATTTAGTTTTTTTGTAATTACTTTTTCAAAATCTAATAAAACCGACTTATGTAATTCTTTAAGCGAATCCTTAGGCAATGACTTAACGGAAAAAAGTTCTGTAGTATCCATGAGTAAAGCCGATGCGATCCGTTCCAGCATTTCTACGGAAGGAAATTTCTTCTCCAATTCAATCATAGCGATATATGTCGGAGCTGTATTTATTTTTTCCGCAAGTTTTGCCTGAGAAAGTCCTAATATAGAACGCTTTTCTTTCATATTTAGGGCAAGTACTTGCCTTAAATTGGTCATTTTTCCCTTCCGGTTAATAAATCCATAATATTGACCTTTTGGGTCTTGACAATAATCTAATAAGTGAAATAAACTATATAATAACCTATAAGGTCAATTGTGTTATTAAGCTTTTATGAGGTATTTTTTTGAATATTGAGTCGCCGTCATCAAACATAACATATTTATCCCTTGTTGTTCCTTGTTTTAATGAAGAAGCGTCTATTCCGTTATTTTATAACGAGATAGTCAAAATATGCGCGTCAATAAATGAACAATTTGAAATAATTTTTATAGATGACGGCTCAAGGGATAAAACCTTAAACATTTTACGGCGGCTTGCAAATCAAGACGGGCATATACATTACATTTCATTTTCACGTAATTTCGGTAAAGAAGCGGCTATGCTCGCGGGATTGCGGAAGTCACATGGGCAATATATTGTAACCATGGACGCGGACGGGCAAGATCCCCCGTCACTTATTCCTCAAATGCTGGAAAGTGTTGTTTCGGGAGAATACGATTGCGTAGCAACAAGGCGGGTAAACCGTGCCGGAGAACCGCCTGTACGTTCCTTTTTTGCGCGTTGTTTCTATGCGCTTATGAAAAAAATAACAGACATAGAAATCGTTTCCGGCGCGCGGGATTTTCGCCTGATGAAGAGAAAATATTTGGAGGCGATTCTGGAATTACCTGAACGGAACAGATTTTCAAAGGGTATTTTTTCCTGGGTCGGTTTTAAAACAAAGTGGTTTGAATATGAAAATATCGAACGTACAGCCGGTAAAACAAAATGGTCTTTCAGGAAACTGTTATTATATTCCATTGACGGTATAATCGCTTTCTCGTCAAAACCGCTTGCTATAGCTTCCGTATTGGGGATTTTGTTATTCATCATCGCGCTTTCGTTTATCGTTTTTATAGTTATTCGAAGAATCGTATGGGGCGATCCTGTGGGCGGATGGGCGTCAACAATCTGTATAATCCTTTTTTGTACGGGAATCCAACTTTTCACAATCGGTGTTTTAGGACAGTATATGGCAAAAATATATACCGAAATTAAACAACGTCCATATTACATTATTCGGGAGGCATCATGAAAAACATTGTGTTTAAAATAAAAGGAGAAAAAAAATGTTCACAAAAATAAAAGAAATACTTGGACGAAAGCAGATAAAGTATTTTTTGTTTGCTATGTCAATAATATGTTTTGCGGCTTGTATGATAATTATGCGGGGGCAAATAATAGATTTTATTGTCGGCATTATTGAAACGAAAATAATACATAGGAATTTGAAAAGTTTAAATAAATGGAAAGATTATTTATTTGGAACAGGGTATAGTTTTACTGTTTTTTTTGTAATTATGTGGTATTTTTTCATCAAAAAAAAGTTTTTTGTCTCTTCGTTTTTCTTGCTGGCAACATTTAGTATATACCTGTATACATATAAATTGTTTGCGCATAATCATAGTGGGAGTAGTTTGCTTCGTTTCCCGCTTTTTGTTTTATTGGTTGTTATTACCGCTCATGTTGTTGTCAATCGGCGGTATTTTTGCCCGTTTATCAGCAGGTTAAAAAGCATACACCGTCGTTTGAGTGAAAACAGATTTTTGCATACGTCTTTATTTATTTTTATTTCCGGCGCTTTGCTTGGAGCGTTATTCTTTCTCTATATATTTGGAACCGCAATACTTGATTTTACCTATACCGATTGGCTTATGGAAGGCGGTGATTTGTCGCAGCATTATCTTGGGTGGAAACTTTTTCGGAATTCATCATGGTATTTTCCGCTTGGGTTGATAGATAATATTGTTTATCCCTTTAAGATATCAATAATCTATACCGATTCAATACCGCTTTTCGCGATTATTTTTAAACTACTATCGCCTGTATTGCCGGAAAATTTTCAATATTTCGGACTGTTTGGAATTGTCTGTTACGCGTTACAAGGCGGAATTGGCGCTCTGATTGTCAGAAAAATCAACGGCAATATAGGTCAGGCAATAATTGGTTCGCTGTTTTTTACACTTTCAACAGTTATGATGTGGCGTATATATGGCCACACCTCATTATCGGCGCATTTTATTATTTTATTGTGTATGCTGGCATATCTTCAAAATAATAATTTCAATTTAAAAAAACAGATTTTTATGTGGAGCGGTTTACTTGTTTTGTCGGTGTTGATTCATTTGTATTTTGTACCGATGGTAACGATATTTATGTTTTTTCGTTTATTACAGGAATATGCTTTATCAAGAAATTTTAAAGACCAATGTATTGTTTTTTTCGTATCGATTTTTATATTGATAGGAATAATGTTTTGTTTTGGAGCTTTTTATTTTGCCGAGGCGGTAAATTATGTCGGAATGGGAGAAGCTAATGCAAATCTTAATGTTTTTATTAATCCTCAAGGAACATCGGCTTTTATTAAAGATTTACCTCTTGCCGCTATTGGTTTTCCACATGAAGGATTTTCCTATCTTGGATTTGGAGTCATTTTATTTGTTATTCTTATTATATTTCAACTATGCCAAAGAAAAAAATCTGATTTTCCAATAGTTGGAAAAGAAAAAATGTTGCCGATTTTGGGTATTGTATTATCATTTTTATTGTTTTCATTATCACCCACAATAACATTAAACCAATTTAAACTTTTAACTTATCCCGTATTGCCGCCTGTTGAATATCTATGGAATATTTTTAAGTCAACCGGAAGAATGACATGGCCGATAATCTACATTACTATAACATTTTGTATATGGTGGGCAATTACAAAATTTTCCGCAAAAAAATCAATTCTGTTTTTAAGCATATTTTTATTGATCCAATGGGGCGATCTAAAGCCATGGTTTGTAAGTAAAGGAAACCATTACAAAACAAAAGTTGTATGGCGGAGCGCGTTATCATCGTCAGTGTGGGACAATCTGGCAAATAAATATAAACATATATTCTTTATGGGTGATTATATAAAATTGTACTCCTTTTTAGATTTGGCGGGAAATCATAAGATAACGGTTAACGATGCTTATCTTGCCAGATCAAATCCGAGAATAATAAATGATAACAAGCTAAAAGAAACCGTATATTTGATAAACAACGGACCAAGGAATGATATGATATATATTTTTCAGGATGAGGAACAAGCTTCTTTATTTAAAGAGACGGGTATATATTTTTTTATTGTTGATGAGGTCATTATAGGCATAGATTCCGAAAATTTACCTTGACAATTATATGTTTTGACTTTGTTATTAATTATTATTTAAAAGAAATTTTACTTTCAAAGGATTCTCTGTTAAAATAAAGAAATATGTCTAAAAAAGACACGGAGGAGAAAACCATGCGGCGTATCGGAGTCGTCGGTATCGGAAACATCAGTAAAATTTATCTTGACAACCTGACGGGAATGTTCGGTAAACGGGTAAAACTCACGGCGGTAATGAATACTACTTTTGAAAAAGCGCGGAAGGCCGCCATTGATTATAACGTAAAGGCTTTTAAAACTTTGGATGAAATGTTAAAAAACGATGATGTTGATATAGTCTTAAATATTACTCCGCCAAAACGGCACTTTGAAGTCGCTCTTGCCGCGGTTAAAGCCGGTAAACATGTTTACAATGAAAAACCTATTTGTACAGAACGAAAAGATGCCGCGAGATTGTTAAAAACCGCGGCAAAAAACGGCGTGAGAATCGGTTGCGCTCCCGATACATTTTTAGGAGCGGGTATTCAAACCTGCCGCAAGATAATCGACGACGGATTAATTGGTACGCCTTTGGCGGCTGTTTCTTTCATGATGAGTCGCGGTCCTGAAAGTTGGCATCCGTCGCCTCACTTTTTTTACAAAGACGGCGGCGGACCGATGTTCGACGTGGGGCCGTATTACCTGACCGCGCTTGTCAGTCTTTTAGGGCGTGTCGCGAGAGTGAGCGGCAGCGCGAGAATAAGTTCCCCTACAAGGACAATCACAAATCAATACCGATACGGTGAAATTATCGATGTCGAAGTTCCCACTCATGTCGCTGGAACGCTTGACTTCGCTTCCGGCGCGGTCGGCGTTTTAATTACCAGTTTTGACGTACATGCGCATTCCCTGCCGCACATGGAAATTTACGGAACCGAAGGTACGCTGAAGGTTCCGGATCCAAACACGTTTGGCGGCCCTGTTCTCGCGCGGCGCATACGCGAAAATGAATGGTCAACGGTACCGCTAATAAATGAATATTCGGATAATTCGCGCGGGTTGGGAATTACGGAAATGGCGGAAGCGATTGAAGAAAACCGCCCCCACCTCGCAAGCGGAGAACTCGCCTTCCATGTGCTTGACATAATGCAAGGAATCCATGACGCTTCGGCTACTGGAAAATATTATAAGATTTCCCACAAAGATCACTAAGGAAGAGAAGAACGCAAAGAAGAGGGAAGAGGTTGTTCTTATCCGTTATCTTATCGTGAAGTCCGCGTGTAATCTTCGGACAAAAATCTCTTCTTCCTCTTTGTGTGTAGTCTTTTGAATTAAGTATTCAACTCGCCGCGTTTAATTTTCTTGGTAGTGGTCATCTCCATCGGTTTATCAAGAATTACGACCCTGTCTATCTTTTGATAGGGTTGTAATCTTTGGTTGACTTCCGTAATAATCTCGTTGATTCTGTTCGTCATCTGCGCCGTGTCGGGAATTGTTCCGTTTGTATCTTTGTATTCGGGATTGGGATACACAAGCGCCTCTATGGTTTCGCTTTTCATTTTTTTATCCTGAACATATCCGCGAATTAAGATTTGATCGATTTCTTCATAAAGCTGGAACTCGTTTTCAATTTCTTCCGGGTATACGTTTTTGCCGCCTTCCGTAACGATCATGTTTTTCGCGCGCCCTGTCAGGTACAAATAATCTTCACTGTCCATATAACCCAAATCGCCTGTTTTAAGATAACCGTCGGCGGTAAAAGCGGCGGTTGTTTCTTCCGGTAATTGATAATACCCCTGCATAACCATCGGGCCTTTTACGATTACTTCGCCGACTCCGCGCTCGTCCGGATTTAGGATTTTCATGTCTACCCCCGGACACGGGCGGCCTACGCTGGTTTCTTTGTACGCTTCAATAGGATTAATCGCGATAATCGGAGAAGTTTCGGTAAGACCGTAACCTTGAACAAAGTCGATGCCAAGCTGGTTGTATTTTCTAAATATACTCGGCGCGAGCGGACCGCCGCCGCAGATACAGATGCGTATCGTTGTAAGACTCGCCTTGTCCAGAACGAACCCGAACATTTTCTTACCGGGGTTAACTTTAAATATTTTCTTAATGGCGCCTGAAATACCCATCAATAACGATATGATGCCGTAAACAATAGGTCCTTTGGCTTTTAATCCGCGTAAGATTCCCGCAAGAACTTTATTAAAAAGCATAGGTACGCCCAACAGCATTGTGATCTTCGCTTCTTTAAGGTCTTTTAAAATTTGCGTTGTTACCATCCGTTTTCCAAAAACAACTTCGGCTCCCGTTGAAATTGTTTCTATAAATACGGCGAGCATCGTGTATGAATGATGAATCGGCAATATCGCGTAAAATACATCCGTATGTAAAACTATAAGGGGCGTTCCTTGGGCAAGATAACAATCCGAGACAAGGTTCTTATGTGTTAGTATGACTCCCTTGGGGATTCCCATTGTTCCCGACGTAAAAAGTATCGCCGCGGTATCCGTCTCTACCGCCTGTTCAATTTCGACTTGCGGTCCGTCCAGATCATAAATGTACGTTCCAACTCCCTTTTTAAGGGAAAGAATTTTTTCAAGACCGGATCTTTTTGACATATAATAATCATGTCTTTCTTCATCGACAAAAAGCATACGCGCGCCGGAGGCCTTTATAAGCAGATCTATTTCTTCATTTTTAAGTTGATAATCTATCGGGACGACAACTCCGCCCGCGAAAAGTATGGCAAGATACGCGACCGTCCATTCAGGGGCGTTTTTTCCCGTTACGGCGACCCTATCGCCGCGGCGAATTCCATTGTTATGCAGCCAGCGGGCGACGGCTTCTATCACCTTTAGCGCTTCCGTATAATTTAAGCTGATTCTATTCGGCTCATAAATAGTAAAACAGGCGCGTTGCGGATAACGGGAAACGGTAATTTTATACATTTCCGGTAGAGTAGGCCATTCGCCGGAAAAAGCTTTTCCGCGATAATCTTTTAAAAATTCCCAAGGTTTTTCAGTGTGCGGGACAGACATTTTATCCTCCAAATAACATTTTTTTTCGAGTATTAAATACCCTCTGACATTTCAGACAAAAAATGTAAATCAAAGTTGCATGATTTATAATTATACCTGTAACTTTTAGTTAATTCTATAGTATTATAGTAGTAATGAATAGTTTTTTAATAAAAAAATCGATCATTTTGCTCATATTTGTAGGTTTTTTTACGTTTTTTTCCTGTACGGCTAAAATTGACGGCAATATTACGGCGAACGGTTCGGCCGTTATGACCATCAGCATGTCTTTGGGGCAAAGGGTAACGGCGTTAATTCGATCCATTGCCGCCGCCGGCGGACAGGAGCCGGTACAGGTACTGGACAGTCAGTCCATAATGCGGTCGCTGTCAAAAGCTTCCGGAATTGAATCCGTAACGTTAAAAAACACTTCTCCGTCGGCGATTGAGGGGCAAACTCGAATTTCACAGATTAATATTTTTCTTGCCTCTGCGGACAAAAAGGGGATTATTACTTTTGAACAGGGTCGTTCCGGCGGAAAATGCGAGTTTTCCATTAACATGGAAAACGGTTCCGCAATGATTGATTATCTTTCTTCGGATATTCGCGATTATCTGAACGCGCTCATGGCCCCTATCGCCACGGACGAAAAAATGAGCAAAAATGAGTATCTGGAACTTGTCGCCTCTTTTTACAATAAGTCAATAAGCGATGAAATAGCCTCTTCAAGAATTCGCGTCTCGGTTGAATTTCCCGGCGTTGTAACGGGCGCGAAAGGGGGAACCTTCTCGGGCAGAAAGGCGGTTTTTGACATTCCGTTGCTTGATTTACTGGTCTTAGAGACTCCGCTGGTTTATGAAGTAAACTGGAAAAATTAATTAGTGAGTTTTACTTCTTCGCCTTTTGTCTCCATTCTTTTTCTATACGGGCTTGCTCTTCTTTAGTTAAGTTGGCCGTTTTTGTAGTAACGGTTTTTTTGTTGGCAAGCGGATTTTTTAACTGGGGCGGCGGAAGTTTGTCGCAAATTTCCTGTAGTTTAAACGCGATTGAATTATATTTTCCGGCAATGGAAAAATCCGACGCATTCTGCATCGCAAGCTTTTTATACTCTTTAATCAGCATTGTGAGCTCGTCTCTGTCTTTACTGTTTTTGTATTTGTTTACCTCAAAATCTACATCTAATATCATTTTCCCACCCTTATATTGTAAATATTAAGATTATAGATAAGGATACACCATACAAAACATAAATGTCAATACAAAAGCGCATTTTTTTTGTCTATTTATTCTCAAAACAAGGCATCAATTCCAGTTTATGCGAGTTCATTACGCGCATTCCGTCGATTTTTTCTTTAATCGCGGCATCCTCGCAAACTCCTTCGCGGATATACTTATCCAAAACGGCGTAGGTAAAGCCGATATTTTCCTCATCGCTTAAGCCGCTAAGACCGTCTTCGGGAACTTTGTCGATAAACTTTGACGGGAGCGATAATTCTTTTGCGACCAATTTTACTTCCGTAACCGTTAAACGGGCAAGAGGGCTAAAATCCCCCGCCGCGTCGCCGTATTTTGTAGAGTAACCGATATAGTCCTCGCTTAAATTGCATGTGTTCGCGACCCTGCCGTTTACCGAGGCGGATACGGCGTATAGAGTCGTCATTCTGATTCTAGCGGGTATATTGATGACAGACTGCCTGTTCAAAGAGAAAGTACTTTCTTTTATGCTTTCAAGCAGAGCGTCAACGCTTTTTTTAATGTTGACTTCTATTTGCTTAATACCCAAAATTTCGACTAGTTCGCGCGAATAGGCGATATCGTGCTGTTGTCCCTGAGGCATTAAAACGCCGTAAACCCTATCTTTTCCCAAAGCCATCGCGCAAAGGGCCGCGACCGTGGAACTGTCCTTGCCGCCCGAGATGCCGACTACGGCGTTACAGCTTCGGCCGTTTTTTTCAAAATAATCGCGTATCCAGTCAATGAGTTTGTCTTTTGTTTTTTTCGCGTCAAACATAATTACTCCTTATTGATTTTATCATTATTTTCAATAAAATTAAATAGCCCCCTTAATATAACGGGTAATAAGGATAGAAAAGGAGAATATATGGCGACCGTTCCATTCTCGCGAGGATTTAATTTTTCTAAATGGTTTGAAGCGCGTACTTTTAAGGATATTGATTTTAAAAAATTCGGCGAACAGGATTTTATTGACGTGAAAAGTTTGGGAGCCGACGTTGTCCGTCTTCCGGTCGCTTTTCATAATTATATTCTTAGCGAAAAAGATCATGCCCTTGAACCCGAATTGTTAAAATACCTTGATACCGTCTCTGATTGGGCTGAAAAACATAGGATTTATCTTATTATTGATAATCATTCGTTCCATCCGGTTAATCCGACGGACGACAATATTGATAAAATACTTATTCCGGTATGGGAACAGATTTCAGGGCGTTTTAAAAATCGCGGTAATTATTTATTATACGAAGTATTAAACGAGCCTCACGGCATCGCCGACGAGCGTTGGGGTGAGATTCAGCAAAAGACGGTAGAGGCGATACGAAAGATTGATAAGGAACGACAAATTATTACGGGCGGTACGAATTACAACTCAATCGAGAAATTATTTCAAATTCCCGTATATACCGATAAAAATTTAATTTACACTTTTCATTTTTATGATCCCCATATTTTTACGCATCAGGGCGCGGCATGGAATAAACCGTCGCTTGAGCCGTTGTCGAATCTTCCGTTTCCCTCCCCTTTAAATTTTATCCCTCAGGTTCATGAAACCTTTAAGGGTACATGGGTAGAGGAATTTTTAAAAAGATATGAACAGGATTCAAAGTCGGCTAAACTAAGCGAGACCCTTGAAAGAGCGGTTTCCTTTTCCAAAGACAGAAATGTCCCTGTTTTTTGCGGCGAGTTCGGCGTATATATGAAACAAAGTCCTAGGGAAGATCGCATAACGTGGTACAAATTTATCTGCGGCGAACTTGTAAAGAAAAATATCCCCTGGATATGCTGGGATTATTTCGGCGGTTTTGGAGTATTTAAAACCCAATTCAGAGGGAAATTTCCCGAGGATTTGGATAAAGAAGTTATTCAGGCTATGGGGTTAAAAATTTAGCAAATTACCGCTTTTCCAATGAAAGATAGCGGGAATTTTTGAGTATAAAATCGTTGCAAGTTTTAAATATCCCGTGTATACTGGTTAAAAGAAATATAACAATCGATTAAAAGGGAAGTTATTTATGAATGATAATAGTATGAACGTAATCCATGTTGATAATAGCGGTTTTTTTCGCAAGGTAATGAAATCCTTTTTAACGGAACTTGGCGTCAATTCCGAAGATTACGGTAAAGGCGAAGATGTATTGGATGTTATTGGAACGCATAAAGTATCCTGCGTTATCACCGGATTGGAACTTCCCGATATGAAAGGCGAGGATTTAATAAGACAGCTTCAATTTACCGGCCAATCAATGACAATTATCGCGGTAACCGCAAGCAATAATGACGCGCGTGTACAAAGACTCGCGGACATGGGAGTTAAGGCCACTATCCAAAAAGGCGGCAACTGGAAAGAAAAACTTCGCGAATATTTTTAACCTTATTTTTTATCTTATTTAAAATCAATATTCTTTATTTCTTATTTTATATTTATTTGACGGTCTCTGTTCCATGGGCTAATTTTATTAAATACGGAGCGTATTTCTTGTCAGATACGGCGATGTGTTCAAGAAGCCAATTTTTAAGGAAATTGGCCATTTCAATCGGAGCCGTTTTTCCATATTCAAATAATTTAATGGACTTTTTAATCTCTACGACAAATTCTTCGTGCTGTTTCTTATGCTCGTCCAGTTCAGGATAAAAAACTTTGCCCATATATTCTTCCTCGTCCGAGAAGTGCACTCTGGCATATTCCAAGGCTTTGCTGACGGTCCGCAAATATACTATGTCCTCGTTGAGAGCTCCAACCTTACAGGCCTTGTAGAGCTCATTTACCATTTTTACAAGTTCCTTGTGCTGGTTATCAATATGTTCAAAGCCCACGGAATAAGAATCATCCCATGAGACGAAATTTTCGTCCATCAATCTCCCCTATATGGAAATATAATAAATTTTTATGAAAAAAACAAGAACATTTTAATATTTTTTTTAGATGTTTGTAATTCCATTTTATTCGTAACTTAAAATCCGCGATTAGCGCGATGCCACTCCCATTTTTGACCGGTATTATCCTGAAATTCCCTATATTTCAAAATGGTATAGATAATTGAAGCGCCAATGGAAATAGCGGATGCGCCTGCGGCCGTTTCACCGATATTATACGCGTCCACATCGTCAACAATAAAATAAATTTTTTTACCGGATACGGTTCCTGTCGCCGTAAACATCAGCTTTTTATCTTTTACCGAACCCGACCAAACCGACATTCCATAGTATCCGTGTCGCTGTCTGAATCCGTCCGCTTTTTTGTCAAACGCGGTGCCCGGTAATATAAGGATTTCATCCGTTTTACCTTTTGTTTTATAAAACCCGGGACGTAACGACGCGTCCTGCGCGAAGGTATTGGCGGCGATTAGCGATAAAGAGATAAAAAATAAAATATTTTTGTTCATTGGTTTTTATCCGGCATGATAATAATAACGTTAATTACGGAAAATATAAATCATCTTTTTATTATAATTTTTATAATAAACTTATATGAATAACGGGCAAATTCGCCGCGATAGTTTGTGTTTTTTACGCGATTTGTGGTAAAATAAAAACGGAGGATTTTTTGAAAACCAAATTAATTTTTATTCTCGCGGCGCTTCTAACCGCCTGCGGTAGTACGAAAGAATCAAAACCGGTTGATTATTCGGAAACAGACAATGCGGAAACCGCCGTCCGCTCTACGCCTTTTTCTAAAGGGTTTAATTTTTCAGAGTGGTTTGAATCGAATAACGCCGGCGGTATTTCCTTTACAAGGTATACCGAACAGGACTTTATCGATATTAAAAGCCTTGGAGCGGACGTTATAAGACTGCCTATTAAAATGCACGGTATGACGGGCGGCGCTCCCAATTATACGCTTGATCCGCTTTTGGTGAAATTTTTAAATATAGCGGTGGATTGGGCCGAGAAACATGAAATTTACATCATTATCGACAATCATTCTTTTGATCCTATACTTCCTACAAGTACGGATATAGATAAGATTCTTATTCCCGTTTGGGAACAGATGGCGCGTCTTTTTAAAGATCGCGGTCGTTATGTGATATATGAGATATTAAATGAGCCCCACGGGATTTCCGACGCGCGGTGGGGGGAAATTCAGGGGAAGGCGGTTGAAGCGATACGGCGTATTGATCGGAAACATTCCATTATCGTGGGAGGAACCGATTATAATTCGATAAAAAAACTCGCCGAAATTCCAAAATATTCGGACGCGAATTTAATTTATACTTTTCATTTTTATGATCCCCATATATTTACCCATCAGGGGGCGGGATGGGGAGAGCCGTCATTAGCGTCGCTTAAGGGACTTCCCTTTCCTTACGTAAGGGAAAAAACGCCTAAGGTTCCAGCTAATTTAAGGGGAACATGGGTGGAAGATTCCATCGCGCGTTACTCGTATGAATCCGCCCCCTCTACGCTTTACGCGAGATTAAACAGGGTAGTTACTTTTTCCAAAGAAAGGGACGTTCCCGTCTTTTGCGGGGAGTTTGGAGTATATATACCTAACAGCCCTAAAGAAGATCGCGTAACATGGTATAAATTTGTTTCGGACGCTCTTGATAAAAGAAATATTTCAAGGGCAAGCTGGGATTATTACGGCGGTTTTGGAATTTATAATTCAAATAGAGGAAGCTTTAATCATGATCTTAATGTGGAAGTGGTTCGCGCGATGGGCTATAATCCTCCCGCTCAGATTGCGCGTACTGAACAGGCATTGAATAACGGTTTTGTTATTTATGATGATTATCCGAATAATAAATATGTATCATCGGGTTATTGGGGAGATAATACGGATTTCAGCCTGTACGACTCGAATACGGCGCAGGGAGAGTACGCTATCCGCTGGGGGAACATGTCGCGGTACGATGTGTTTTATTTTGACATTGACAATTCAATAAAGGATTTCAGTTTAATTGTTAACGGCGGTTTTTATCTGGAGTTTAAGGCGCGGACTCAAAGCCCCGTCAGTTTTGACGTACGTTTCCTAAACAGCGAGACCGCCGTTCCGTGGCGGATACGTTATATGATAAACGAGGGAATGCTTCCGCCCGACGGAAAATGGCACACTATAAAAATCCCTCTCGCCCAAATGAGCGAGCATGGGGCTTGGATTGGAGCGACTCAAAAATGGCTTTCACCGGAAGGTAAATTTTCATGGAAAGATATTCAAAGACTGGAGTTTGTCAGCGAATACGCCGACATGAAAGGCGTTTATATTTGGTTTGACGATATAAAAATATCAAATTAAATCTAAAATATTATTAATCTGGGTATTCACCGATTTCGCATACGGGATTATACCGTCCGTTGCAATGTCGGTAGTAAAGTCCCGTAAATCGGTAAATGTATTTTCCTTTGATAACGGCTCCATGGATCGGAACCTCAGGCTGTTATTAATGTTAATTTATTGTATAATAACCGCATGAAAATAAATAGAAAATTTAAACAATTACCGTTAATTTTTTGCTCAATATCGCTGACGTTTTTTGTCCTGACCTGTATATCCGTTTCTACGGCGGATTACGCGAATTTAGGCAAGGGCGGGGATGTTATCCCGCTTACAAATCGCGCTTTAACGGGAAAACTTCCAAACGGATTACGTTATTATATATTGGAAAATTCCCTGCCGGAAAACATGGCGAATCTCGCGCTTGTCGTAAACGCCGGTTCTGTTTTGGAAAGGGACGATCAAAGAGGATTGGCGCATTTTGTCGAGCATTTGGCGTTTGACGGAACTAAACATTTTCCGAATAAAGATATTATTGAATATTTTAGATCGTTGGGAATGCGTTTCGGAGGGGACGCTAACGCGTATACCTCCTATGATGAGACGGTTTATCATTTTGATATTCCCGTAGAGAATGTCGGCGGAGTAAAACGAATACCGGACAAGGCGTTGACTATTCTTGATGACTGGACTTATACGGTAAGTTTTTTAAAAGAAGAAGTAATAAACGAAAGCCGGGTTGTTCTTGAGGAATTGCGGACAAGATCTGACGCTATGGACAGGGTGCGCAAAAAACTCTTTCCGATTCTTTTCGCCGGAAGCGCTTACGCCGAGCGTCAACCGATCGGGCTCGCGGAAATTATCGAGAACGCCGCGTCGGAACATGTAAGGGAATTTTATAATCGCTGGTATACGAGCGACAATATGGCCGTTGTTTTTGTCGGTGATTTTGACGGAAAGAAGCTGGAAGAGCGGTTGGCTCAAAAATTCACGATGCCCTCCGCGGGCAATCCGGTAAATCGTCCGCGTATTGAACTGCCGCCGCCAAAGAACGGCAATTTTAACGTTGAAATTATTACGGATCCCGAGCTTACATCGACTAATTATTTGATTTATTACAAAATGAAAAAAAGCGCGCAAAAAGGAACGTTAGCGTATTACCGGGAAACCGTAATAGATTATTTAATTGATTATATGCTCTCATTGCGTTTTGAGGAATCGCGGTCCGATCCGCGGTCGGCGGCTAACGGTTCTTGGGGCGGAGTATGGCGATGGTCCGCGAACGCGCGTTTTTATTCAATGGGTACGGAACCTAAAACCGGCAGGGCGCAAGACGCGCTTAGGGAACTTTTATTGGAGAAGGAATCCATAAGAAGGTTTGGATTTACCGAGAGCGAACTTGAACTCGCTAAATTGGATATTGTTTCGTACATGGAAAAATTGTTATCTGAAAAAGACAGAACGGAATCGCGAAAATATATCAGGGATTTTACCAATCATTTTTTATATGGCGAGGATATGGCGGATGTTGAATGGGAGGCGAACGCCGTCAACGCCATGCTTCCCGGCATCGGCTTAAAGGATATTTTGCAAACGATTAAAAATTATTTTTCCGCCAATGACATAACCGTATTTTTAATTTCTCCTCAGGCGGAGGCGGAAAATCTTCCTACGGCGGAAAAAATAAAATCGATTTTTATGGAAACCCAATCCGCTAAAATTACCCGTAAACAGGATAACCTGCTTTCCGGCGATTTAATGGACAAAACGCCGTCAGCGGGAGGTATAACTTCTGAAAATATTGATTCAGGAACAGGGGCGCGTATCATTGTTTTGGCAAACGGGGCAAAGGTGATTTTTAAAGAGACCGCTAATAAAAACAACGAGATTGTACTGTACGCGACGGCAAAGGGGGGAACGGCCAACGCTACTGAAAAAACATTTGCGTCCGTAGATCTTCTTTCCGAAATGATAACGGTTTCCGGTCTCGGACCGTATTCAAGAAATGAACTTTCGGGAAAACTTGCCGGAAAACAGGTGTCAATGTCTTTCTGGAATTCAAATTACTACAGAGGTTTTCAAGGGTCGTCTACAACGGCGGATTTAAAAACGCTTTTTCAAATGGTTCATCTTTTCTTTACACGGCCCAGATTGGACGAAAGGGCGATTTCCGCTATGCTTGATCAGTACAGAACAACCCTTTTGCATCAAAATGATGATCCGCAAATGGTATTTGCGCGCGAATTAACGAAAATAGTTACCGATAACCATCCTCTTTTTAAACCTCTTGAATATGACGATATCGCCAAAGTTTCCATAAAAGACGCCGATGATTTTTTAAAACAGTGTATTAATCCGGGCGATTATACTTTTGTGTTTACAGGTAACGTTAATCTTAACGTTATACGCGAACTATCCGCCGTCTACATCGGTTCCATACCGGTTTCTAAGTCGATGAACAATTGGAATAATCCCGAATTAAAACGCCCCGCCGAAGGAAGGCGGACAATTTATAAGGGAAAAGAAGATCGCGGTATTGTCTATCTTAGCTGGTTTGCGGACGGTCCCGCTGATTTCAGCGAACAGAGAAATCAAACCTCGGCGCTTTTATCCGAATACCTTGATATAATTTTAAACGATGAAATCCGCGAAAAATTGGGCGGAGTATATTCAATTTCCGCGGGCGCGTCGGTTATTACGATTCCGTCCGGCAAATACAGAATAAACGTGTATTTTATGTGTAACCCTTCCCGCGTCGATGAATTAATAAACGCGGTACGCGATCTTTTAACAGGCCTGACAAGACAACCTCTTAATCAGGATACGTTTAACAAATCAAAAGAGGCCCTGTTAAAAGAGCATGAAAGATCGCTTCAAAGAAATTTGTACATAGCGCAGAGTTATTCAAACTCATCGGTTCTTTACAACACGCCTCTTTCAAGGCTTAACTCAAGACCGGATGCGATAAAAGCGGTTACCGTTCAAGGCGTTCAAGACCTCTGTAAAGATATGCTCGTCTTCGCGCCCGTGCAGGTTGTTTTGCTTCCCGAAGGACGAAAGTAATAGCGCTTGCGGCTATTAGCGAAAATTCGTATAATGCGATAAGGATAAATTATGGGAAGAACGCTGACTCAAAAAATTTTCGAGACTCATACGGTTGATCGGCCGTTTGAAGACGTATTTGTACTGAGGCTTGACAGGGTATTCTGTCATGAGATTACGACTCCGTCCGCGATAAACGATCTGGTTTCAAAAAATCTCGATAAAGTTTTTGATCCGCTGAAAATTAAGGCGGTAATAGATCATGTAACGCCCGCGAAGGATTCGCAAACAGCGCTACAGGGGAAAACGCTTCGCGACTGGACGCGGCGGCACGATATCAGGGACTTTTTTGACATCGGCCGTAACGGGGTCTGCCATGCGATTTTCCCCGAAAAAGGATTTGTCCGCCCCGGCTTTACGATAATTATGGGCGACAGCCACACCTGTACGCACGGCGCGTTCGGCGCTTTTGCCGCCGGTGTCGGAACTACCGATCTTGAGGTGGGTATATTAAAAGGCGTTTGCGCCTTCCGTAAACCTGAAACCTTGCGAATCAACCTGCTTGGGGAATTGCCGAAGGGCGTTTGCGCGAAAGACGTAATTCTCGCCGTTATCGCCGAAATAGGCGTTTCGGGAGCGTCGGGAAAAGTTATGGAACTGCGCGGTCCTGTAATTTCTTCCTTAAGCATGGAAGGCAGACTGACAATCTGCAACATGGCGATAGAGGCGGGAGCGACAAGCGGCGTATGTATGCCGGATATGACTACAGTAAATTATCTTTGGCCGTTTATCGGTCCCGACGGAGATAAATCTTATTCAAGTAAAGAAGAAGCGCTTTCTGATTTTTCAAAATGGATCAGCGATGACGACGCCGCGTATTCGGGCGTTGTCGATATTGAATGCTCAAAACTGGAGCCGCTCGCTACAGTCGGTTACAAGCCTGACGAAGTAAAACCCGTGCGGGAACTCGCGGGAACAAAGATCGATCAGGTTTACATCGGCTCTTGCACAAACGGCAGAATCGAAGACCTTCGCGCCGCCGCGGACGTGTTACGCGGAAAAAAAATAGCGGATACGGTACGAGCGATAATCTCGCCCGCTACCGCGGATATTTATTCGCTGGCGCTCAAAGAGGGATTGATACAAATTTTTATTGATTCGGGCTGTTGTGTGACAAACCCCACCTGCGGCGCGTGTCTTGGAATGTCCAACGGCGTGCTTGCGGAAGGGGAAGTTTGCGCTTCCACCACGAACCGCAATTTTTACGGGCGCATGGGCAAGGGCGGCATGGTTCACCTAATGAGTCCCGCTTCGGCCGCGGCATCCGCCGTAGCCGGCGCGATTGCGGCAGGAGGACGGTCATGAAAAATTTCGGAGGAGAAGTTTTATTCCTTGACCGTAGCGATATTAATACCGATGAAATTATCCCTGCGAAATATTTAACCGAAGATACGAGAATGTCTTTAAAACCCCATCTTCTGGAAGATTTAAAATTAAAAAGTTTTGATCCCGTAAAAGATATCGCGGGAAAGGGCGCGGTACTGACCCGGGCAAATTTCGGTTGCGGCTCTTCGCGCGAACACGCTCCTTGGGCGTTTGAGGTAAACGGGATCAACATCGTTATCGCTGAAAGCTTCGCCCGTATCTTCCGTCAGAATATGTACAACTGCGGCATGATCGCCTGCGAAGTTTCCGCCGCGGAGTTGGATGAACTGTTCAAGGAATTCGCAAATGTCAAAACGACATTGGCGGTGGATACGGACAAGGGCGATTTATGTTTTAAATCCGGCGGAAAGGAAAAAACAGTTTCTTTCACCCTAAAAAATTTTGAAAAAGCTTTAGTGGAAGCCGGCGGCTGGGTCGAGTACGCCGCTGAACACTACTAATATAAAGGAGACAACAATGGCCGACAATGAAAAACGACGTATAAAAATTTTCGACACTACGCTGAGGGACGGGGAACAGGCCCCAGGATGCAGTATGAATCTGACTGAAAAAATCGAAGTCGCTAAGCGGCTTGAAAAACTTGGAGTCGATATAATCGAAGCGGGTTTTCCAATATCTAGTCCCGGCGACCTTGAGTCCGTAAAGACAATCGCCGGTATCATTACCAACTGTTCCGTGGCGGGACTCTGCCGCAGTAGGGAGAGCGATATTGACGCGGCGAAAGAAGCGTTGGCGAAAGCGGTAAACCCGCGGGTTCACGTGTTTCTTGCGACATCGCCCGTGCACATGGAGTTCAAGCTCAAGATGACCCCTGAGCAGGTGCTGGAACAGGCGGTTTCCTCCGTAAAGTACGCTAAAAAATTCTGCAATGACGTTGAGTTTTCGGCGGAAGACGCTTTCAGAAGCGATCCCGATTTTGTCTGTAAGGTTTTTGGAGCGGTAATTGAAGCCGGAGCGTTGACCGTAAATTTCCCCGATACGGTAGGTTACGCGATGCCGGCCGAATTCGGCGAGCGCGTCCGTTATATTAAAGAACATACTCCGCATATGGAAAAAGCGGCGCTGTCCGTGCATTGCCACAACGATTTGGGGCTTGCTGTCGCGAACAGTATCGCCGCCGTCGCCAACGGCGCGGATCAAATTGAGTGTACGGTTAACGGAATAGGGGAGCGCGCAGGAAACGCGTCTTTGGAAGAATTGGTAATGGGGTTGCGCGTCCGTGGCGACTTTTTTTCGGCGGACACGGGAATTGACAGCAGTCAGATATACGCGGCAAGCCGTCTTGTGTCCCAGGTGACCGGGGTGAAGGTTCAGCCTAATAAAGCGATTGTGGGCGATAACGCGTTCGCTCATGAGGCGGGGATTCACCAGCACGGGGTATTGGCGAAGAGGGAAACTTACGAGATAATGACCCCGCAGTCAATCGGCATTCCGCAAAACCGCATGGTTTTAGGCAAACATTCAGGCCGCCACGCTTTTGAAGAGCGTCTTAAGGACTTGGGACTGTACGTTAACGCGGAGGCGTTTGAGAAAATTTTTACCGATTTTAAAGACCTCGCCGATAAAAAGAAAGTTGTCAGCGACCGCGACATCGAGGCCCTTGTTATGGACAGGACGGTCTCCGTTCCCGAAACATGGAAGCTTGATCATTGGGCGGTGAACACCGGCTCGGCCTTGGGCGCGGCGGGAGTAATTCGCTTGCGGTATAAGGACGGGGAATTTAAAAAGTTGGTATGCCTGGGCGACGGCCCCATCGACTCAATATTCAAAGCGATAAACCAGATTGTAGGCAAAGAACCGGAACTGGAGCTTTACGAAATAGGCGCGGTTACCGGCGGCTCTTCTTCGCAGGGCGAGGCGATGGTAAAAATCGCTATGGACGGACGACGCTGGAACGGTCGCGGAGTCTCCACCGACGTAATAGAGGCCTCGATAATGGCGTACCTTTCCGCTATTAACGCTATGGAATGGGACTTAGCAAATAACAAATAACAAATAGTAAAGAGCAAAGAGCAAAGGAAGAGGCATATATGTAAGCTAATCATCTTGGCAAATAGCTACGCTTGCCGACAACAATTTTACTTTGCTATTTGTTCATTGCTCATTGCTCTTTTTATAGTATTTGCTCATCTATCGGTTTGCCCGACGGGACCATAGGGAGGACGTTTTCATCGCGGTCTATGTCGGCTTCTATGAGCGCGGCTCTTCCGGCGGATAGTTCCGCGGCGGCTGCGTGGAGGGCTTTTTTAAAGGACTCCCTGTTTGCTGTGCGGAATCCCGTAATGCCGTACGCTTCGCATAGTTTTAAAAAGTCGGGGTACGAGCCGAGAATCGTTTCGGAGTAGCGGCTTTCGTAAAAGAAACTCTGCCATTGCCTTACCATGCCGAGGACTCCGTTATTAAAAACGATTATCAAAAGCGGGATTTTATTGTTGCTTAAGGTTGCCATCTCGGCGCAATTCATTCTGAAACTGCCGTCCCCTGTAAAAAGCGCCACGTTTTTTTGTGGATTCGCTACTTTCGCTCCGCAAGCCGCCCCAAGCCCGAAGCCCATCGTTCCAAGTCCGCCGGAGCTGATAAACGATCTTGGTTTCTCGGCTGGGAAAAATTGGGCGGTCCACATCTGGTGCTGTCCCACGTCCGTAACCGCGATTGTTTCGGGACCGAGCGCCTTCGCCGTCTCTTCAATAATAAAGCGGGGGTGGAGGGCGTTCTTGGCGAATGTAACCTCGTGGGTGTAGGTTTGGGGCAGATGGGTTTTCCATTTTTCAATTTCGCCGTTCCATTCCGTTTCAAGACGCTTGGGGAGTTTTAACAGCAAACCGGCAAGAGTGTTTTTTAAATTTCCCACCACCCACGCGTGGGTTTCAATGTTTTTGCCTATCTCGGCGGGATCTATATCAAAGTGAATCACCTTCGCCGTCTTCGCGAACATATCAGGCTTGCTTGTTACACGGTCGGAAAAACGCGCGCCAATCGCAATGAGCAGATCCGTCTTCTGCGTCGCTTTGTTGCTTGCGACGGTTCCGTGCATTCCGATAAGTCCCGTGCATAGCCTGTGATCTTTTGGAATCGCCCCTATTCCCATGAGACTCAACGCCACCGGAGCGTTAAGTCTTTCGGCGAGCGCGATAAGTTCTTCTTCAGCTTTTGCGCTGATGACTCCGCCTCCCGCGTAGAGCAGGGGTAGTTTGGCTTCCATAATCATGGCGGCCGCATCCGTGATTTCCTTTTCTGAAAATCTGACTCTTGACGTACGCTCGTCAAGACGCTTCGCCCTTGCCGAAAGAGAACTGTTTTTTATTTCGCCCTTCTTTGAAGGACTCCATTCGGCGGTTAGCTCGGTAATATCTTTCGGTATGTCGATTAGTACGGGTCCCGGTCGTCCCGAGGCGGCAAGTAGAAACGCTTCACGAATCACTTCCGCAAGGTCTTCGACATTTTTTACAATCCAGTTGTGTTTTACTATCGGCATGGAGATTCCGGTAATATCCACTTCCTGAAAACTGTCCTTGCCTAAAATGCCCGTGGGTACGTTGCCGGTAATCGCCACAAGAGGTGTTGAGTCCATGTACGCCGTCGCTATTCCGGTTATAAGATTTGTAGCCCCCGGTCCGGATGTGGAGATGCACACCCCCGTCTTTCCCGTGGAACGCGCGTAACCGTCGGCTGCATGCGCGGCGTGCTGTTCGTGGCTGACAAGAATATGGTGAATCTTGTCGCGGTGTTTGTAGAGCTCGTCATAAATATTTAAGACCGCTCCGCCGGGATAGCCGAAAATGGTATCCACTCCCTGTTCAATGAGGGATTCAATTAATATTCGCGCGCCCGAGTACAGCATATTAATTTTCCTCGCGTGTATCTGAATTAAAAACGGCTCCTTGCGCGGCGGAACCGACTTGCGCGGCATAGCGCGCTAGATAACCCGCAGGGTTTTTGGAAAGAGGTTTCCAATCCTTACGCCGCCGCGCGATTTCTTCTTCGCTTATCTTCACATTTATTGAAAGCCCGTCGATGTCAATCGCGATAATGTCTCCCTCGTTGATGATTCCGATGTTTCCGCCTGTCGCCGCTTCCGGCGAAACGTGGCCTATGGAAGCGCCCTTGGAAGCGCCCGAGAAACGCCCGTCCGTAATCAGGGCGACCTTGTCGTCAAGACCCATTCCGGCGAGAGCCGCGGTAGGGGCGAGCATTTCCTTCATGCCGGGACCGCCTTTCGGTCCTTCGTAGCGGATAACGACAACGTCTCCAGCCTTTATCTTTTTTCCCATGATAGCGTCAAACGCCGTTTCCTCGGAATCGAAAACTCTAGCCGGGCCTTCGTGTTTCAACATGGAGGCCGCTACCGCGCTTCGCTTTACGACACAGCCGTCCAGCGCGATGTTTCCTTTCAATGCGGCAAGTCCGCCCGTCGCGGAATAGGGATTTTCAATCGGCCTTATGACATCGCTGTTGCGGTTTTCAGCACTGCCCAACGCGTCGCCAAGACAGCCGTAAACGGTCGTAGCCTTAAGATCGATAAGGTTCTTTTTGGAAAGTTCCTTTAAGACCGCCGGAATTCCCCCGGCGGCGTGCAGGTCTTCTATTACATCCTTTCCCGCAGGAGCAAGGCGGCAGAGGTTGGGAGTTACCGCGCTTACCTTGTTAAGAAGTCCCAGATCGAGCTTAATGCCCGCCTCCCCCGCGACGGCGGGAAGATGGAGCGCGGTATTCGTGGAACAGCCGAGCGCCATATCGAGGGCGAGGGCGTTCATAAACGCCTCCCGTGTTAGTATGGTTTTGGGACGCAGATCTTTTTTAAGAACGTCCATGATCAACATTCCTGTTTTTTTCGCCAGGCGGATACGTTCCGCCATTACGGCGGGAATAGTACCGTTACCCGGCAGAGCCATCCCAAGCGCCTCGGTTACGCAGTTCATAGAGTTTGCCGTAAACATTCCTGAGCAAGAGCCGCAACCGGGACATGCGAGATTTTCAAGCTCTTCAAGTTCCACCTCGCTGATCTTTCCTGCGGCGACGGCGCCTACGGCCTCAAACATGGTGGTGAGAGTCAGCGGTTTTCCGTCCTTGCGACCGGCAAGCATCGGACCGCCTGAAATAAAAACTGACGGAAGGTTAAGCCGCGCCGAAGCCATCAGCATACCCGGTATTATTTTGTCGCAGTTGGGGATAAAGACAAGTCCGTCAAAAGCGTGGGCTATCGCCATACACTCGACAGAGTCCGCGATTAGCTCCCTTGTCGGCAGGGAGTACTTCATTCCCTCATGTCCCATCGCTATTCCGTCGCATACCCCGATTACCGGAAATACGACCGGCGCTCCGCCAGCCATGCGAACCCCGTCCGAGGCGGCGCGGGCTATGTTGTCAAGGTGCAGATGACCCGGCACTATTTCGCTCTTCGCGCAGGCTATCCCGATAAGAGGTCTTTTAAATTCTTCTTCAATAAAACCCAGCGCTTTAAAAAGTGAACGGTGGGGAGAACGGGCAATGCCCTTGTTTACAGAATCGCTTTTCATAATTTCTCCAATGCCTTGAGTACCGCTTCGCCCATCGCTTTGGTACCCACGATTTTTTCGCTATCGTTTGCCGTACTTCGGCTTGCTATGTCTCCGGTACGCAGTCCCTGATCCAGCACATGATTAACAGCGGTTTCAATGGATTGCGCCTCCTTCTCAAGGGTGAAGGAGTAGCGGAGCATCATCGCGGCCGAAAGAATTGTCGCGAGGGGATTGGCGATGTCCTTTCCGGCGATGTCGGGCGCGGAGCCGTGAATGGGCTCGTACATTCCGGGTCTTGTTCCGGTTTGCGCGGGAGCGCCAAGGCTCGCGGAGGCAAGCATTCCGATTGAACCCGTAAGTACCGACGCTTCATCGGAAAGTATGTCTCCAAAAAGATTTGACGTAACGATAACGTCGAATTGCCCCGGGGCGCGGATTAACTGCATGGCGGCGTTGTCAACGTAAAGATAACTTGTCTCTATATTGGGATAGTCCTTTGAAACTACCGCCGCGACTTCGCGCCAAAAACGGGAAGACTCAAGCACATTCGCCTTATCCACTACGCAGAGTTTTTTCCGTCGTACCGCCGCCGCCTCATAACCCGCGCGGAGTACCCTCTCGATTTCCATCCACGAATATGTTTCGGTATCAAAAGCGGAACCGGGAACGTGTCCGTTTGAAGGCTCTTCCAAACGCCCGCGCCTGCCGAAGTAAAGTCCGCCCGTCAGTTCCCTTACTATTAATAAATCAAAAGCGGCTTTTCCTTCGCTATTGCTCGCTATCAGGACTTCGTCCTTAATCGGGCAGGCCGATTTTAACTGGGGGAGCAATGCGGCGGGACGAAGGTTAGCGAAAACGCCAAGCCCGGCGCGAAGACCCAGCAACGCTCTTTCGGGACGCAGATGTCCGGGAAGGTTGTCCCACTTGGGGCCGCCCACCGCCCCCAAAAGAAGGGCGTCGCACTGTTTCGCCGCCTCAAGTGTTTCCTGAGGAAGCGGCTCCCCGCCGTGATCTATGGCAAGACCGCCCGCTTCCAGTTCTACATAGTTGAATATATGACCGTACTTGTCGCCAACCGTGTCAAGAACTTCAAGTGTCGGCGCAATCACCTCGGGTCCTATCCCGTCTCCGGAAATTACCGCAACTGAAAATTTCATTTTATCTCCTATAAATACGCCTTAAATCGGCGTTCTATATCGTCAATAAGCTTATACTCTATGGAATCCACAAGAGCCGCGCGGCTAGCGTCGATGATGTCCTCCGAAACCCCGACCGTCGTCCAGCTTTGCTTGCCGTCTGAAGAACTGATAAGTACGCGCACCTTCGCGGCGGTCGCCGCGCTGCCGTCTATTACCCTGACCTTGTAATCGGTAAGACGCACCTCTTTCAGTTCCGGATAAAAACGTTTCAACGCCCTTCGCAGAGCGCCGTCCATCGCGTTAACGGGCCCGTCCCCTTCGGCGGCGGCTATCTCTTCCTGACCGTCAACATGCACTTTGACCCACGCGTGGGAACAGGCGATTGTTTCACCCGTAGGGTGTTCGCTTACCACGCGGTAAGCCTCGATATTAAATAACGGCTTATAGCGTCCGAGTTCACGGCGAACCATAAGATCGAAACTGCCGTCCGCCCCTTCAAACTGCCAACCTTCCGCTTCAAGGGTTTTCAACTTTTGCGCTAGGGCGATTGTTACCGGATGATCCCTTGTTATGGAGGAATCGATCTTCTTCGCCCTCTCCGCGATACCTGAGCGTCCGCCGACTTCGCTCATCACGATATGCCTGTCGTTTCCCACAAGGGAGGGATCGATATGTTCAAAAGATTTGCTCACCTTTAAAATTCCGTCCGTGTGCATTCCCGCCTTGTGTGTGAACGCGTGGCTCCCCACATAGGGCATGTTCCCCGGCACGGCGACATTGGCGGTCTCCGCGACGATTTGGGTTATCTCGGAAAGAAGCTCCATTTTTCCCTCGGGCAGACAGCGGAAACCAAGTTTAAGTTCAAGACTCGGCATAACCGCCGCTAAGCTCGTGTTGCCGCACCTTTCTCCGAAACCGACAAGGGTTCCCTGAACATGGCGGCAACCCGAAAGGACGGCGGTTATAGTATTCGCGCTTGCCATGTCGGCGTCGTTGTGGGCGTGAATACCGAGAATACAGGAAGAGTCGTCAATAATCTTAACCGCTTCCTTAACCGCTTTCTCTATGGTGTCAGGAAACGCGCCGCCGTTTGTGTCGCATAGTATAACGCGCCGCGCGCCTGCGGTTATCGCCGTCTTTAAAGAGGCAAGGGCGTATTCCGGGTTCGCTTTCCATCCGTCAAAAAAATGCTCTGCGTCGTAAAAAACCTGCTTTCCTTTTTCTTTGAGAAACGCTATCGTCTCCGCTATCATCGCAAGGTTTTCTTCCTTGCTTACCCTTAACACTTCCGACACATGAAAGTCCCAACTCTTGCCGAAAACGACTACCGCCTGAGTTCGCGCGTCGAGCAGGCTCAACAAACCCTGATCTTCGTCCGCCCTGACCCCCTTTTTACGGGTAGGACCAAAGGCGCAGAGTTTAGCGTGTTCAAGTTTAAGGTTTTCGGCAAGACGGAAAAATTCCGTATCCTTGGGATTGCTTCCCGGATTCCCCGCCTCGATCCATGAGACTCCCAAATCGTCCAAGGCGCGAACCACATCAAGCTTGTCCTGCACTGAAAAAGTTATGCCCTCGCCCTGAGCGCCGTCCCTAAGGGTCGTGTCTAAAATTTCCAGAGGTATTAGGCCGATCGGCGCTTCCTCTTTAGTATTCATTTAATTATTTTTCCTCGTTCTTTTTAATCCAGGGCATCATGGCGCGTAGTTCCCTTCCGACTTTTTCAATCGGGTGTTCCGCCTCAATAGCCCTCATGCGGTTAAAGAACGGACGGTTCACCTGATTTTCAAGTATCCATTCCCGCGCGAAACTTCCGTTCTGAATATTTTTTAATACCTGCCGCATCGTGTTCTTTGTATCATCGGTGATAATCTTCGGCCCGATGACATAGTCGCCGTATTCGGCGGTGTCCGAGATTGAATAACGCATAAAGGAAAGTCCGCCCCTGTTTACAAGATCGATAATGAGCTTCATCTCGTGCATAACTTCAAAATAGGCGCTCTCCGGCTGATAGCCCGCCTCGACAAGCACCTCGTAACCCGCCTTCATCAAAGCGGATACGCCGCCGCAGAGAACCGCCTGTTCTCCGAAAAGGTCGGTCTCGGTTTCTTCTTTAAAAGTTGTTTCCAGTATTCCCGCCCTCGCACCGCCGATTCCCGCCGCGTAAGCCAAAGCTAAATTTTTCGCGTCTCCTCCCGGATCCTGTTGAATGGCGATAAGGCAGGGAACGCCCGCTCCAAGTTTGTACTGTTCGCGAACCGTATGCCCCGGTCCCTTGGGGGCTATCATTACGACATTGACATCGGGAGGCGGTACAATCTGCCCGAAGTGAATGTTGAATCCGTGGGCGAATGACAAGGTTTTCCCTTTTTTAAGAGCGGGGGCGATTGATTCCTTGTAAAGAGCCGCCTGTTTTTCGTCATTAATGAGGATCATGATAAAATCCGCCGCCTGCGCCGCGTTCTTTGCGGTCATTACCTGAAAACCGGCTTCTTCCGCCTTCTTCCATGATTTTGAACCGTCGTAAAGACCGACAATCACCTTAAGCCCTGATTCCTTCGCGTTCAGGGCGTGGGCATGCCCCTGTGAACCATAACCTATTACCGCGATGGTTTTGCCTTTCAAGGCTCCCAAATCGCAGTCTTTTTCGTAATACATGTGTGCCATAAAACCTCCTATATACTTCAATCCCGCGAATGGGCTTTTCCCACTCCGGAACTTGAGAAACCCGGTAAAGGCTGCGGATTTTCCTGAAAAGGAACCCCGTGCCCTTACCGGCTACTAATTACTACGAGAATTACTACAAATATGACTGGAATAGAGGAAAGAACGCGATCTAAAGCCGCGTTAAAATTTGAGTTATAAAACCTGTTAAATCTATTCGCCGTTTTCAACATTATTCCTTTATAATGACATATTAGCAAAATTTGAAAAATTATGCAATAGGGAATTCAGTTTTTTTACAACATTAATCAAAAGGTTTTTGATAAAAACGCCCGTTAAGTTGGTCGGTTTTAAGTACGTTGATAAAGGCCTCATTATCAATCTGCCTTATCGCGGGAATAAGGGTCTTCACCTGACTGGCGGTTACTACGGAATAAAGTAAGGTGCGGCTTTTCTTTTCATAACTGCCAAATCCCTCAAAACAGGTAGCCCCGTGATGGGTTTTTTCGTTGATAACCGAGAAAATTACATCCGGTTTATTGGTAATAATAAGAAGAGTTCTTTGCTGATAATTCCGGTAAAGGGCCTCAAGCGCCACTGTGGTTGTAAACTGGAAAATTATGGAGTACAAAGCCTTGTCCAGTCCGAAAAGGAACCCCGCTACCGAAAGAACAACGCAATTCCCGATAAAGATGTAATTCCACGCGTCCTTTCGGTATCTTTCGGAAATAAAAATCGCTATAAAATCACTGCCGCCTGATGTGGCTCCCGCGTAAAGACAGATGGCGATGGCAAGTCCGTTTAACGCTCCGCCAAACACCGCCGAAAGCAGGGTGTCATGCACTTTAATTAATTCAATGAACATCGAAGGCATCGAGTCGGCGAGCAAACCCGTAACAAAAATAGTAACCAATGAATAGATTGTAAATTTCTTCCCGATGAATATAAAGCAAATTATCGCGGGTACGGAATTAAAAATATAGTATGGAACGCTAAAGGGCATATTGAAATTTCCGAAACGCAGGCATATTTTTTGAATCAGCAGGGAAAGCCCCGTGAATCCGCCGGGAATCAGCTCTCCGGCGTGGACAAAGGTTTTAATATTAAACGACATTATTACGCCCGCGAGAATTACCAAAAACAGGCGCCAAAAAGTAAATAAAAATTTATTATTCATGGGATGTATTTTAGTTGATTATTAAAATTTTGGCTATTACAGGATGCTGGGAATTTCACGCTAAAAACACGGAGGAGACAAAGAACACAATGAAGAAATCAGGGGTTGTTGTCCGAAAGCTATGCCCGAATTTTACGATATGATAACGGAGAAAAACCTTTCTTTCCCCTTCTTTGCGATCTTCTCTTCCTTTGCGGTCTTTGCGGGAAAAATATACAAAAGGATTATTTCTTTGTCAGGTTTTTCACGGCATCCCAATCCTCAGGCGGCGGGGCTTCTATAAACGTCTTGCACTGGAGCGCGTAAACCTTCGCGACATTGTCATTTGGATAACGCTTTAAGAGTGAAACAAACAAGCCATATGCTTTTTTAAAATTCCTACCTTCATATAAATCAATCGCTTTTTCCCAAATTTCCAGCGTACCCTGTTCGGTATCCGTCGGTAATAATTCATACAGACGCAGAGGCGTATTTATCCCCACCACCCGTACGCGGTCAATACGGCGCAGTAGAAACTCATCGCCGATTTTTGCCCTTGTGTATTCGCTTATCAATATGCCGCCCGTGCGGTAATACTTGTTTACTCCCTCAATACGGGACGCTAGGTTTACGGCGTTCCCCATGACGGTATAATCCATCTTTTTTTCCGCCCCCATATTTCCGACTACCATTTCACCGGTATTTATCCCGATGCGGGTAAAAATCGGTACGGGGCTTAACCCTTCATTAACAACGGTTTTGTTCAGTTCCATCTCCGCCGCCTTAATCGCGAGGGCGCTACGGCAGGCGAGGGCGCTATGCTCGGCATTGAACAAAGGAGCTCCGAAGAACGCGATAATAGCGTCCCCCCAATATTTGTCTATGGTTCCAAGGTGCTCCATAATTATATTGCTCATCGTCGTAAGGTATTTGTTTAAAAGTCGTACCAGATGGGCCGGATCGAGTTGTTCGGAAAGAGAGGAAAAATCTTTTATATCGGTAAATATGGCCGTCATTTCCCTCTTCTCGCCGCCAAGATTCAGCTTGTTCGGGTCCTTTATAATTTCTGAAATAATCTCGGGCGCGAGGTAGCGTGAAAACGCGTTCTGTATAAAATTTTCCTCGGTTATCAGCATCCCGTATATGATAATTACCATGATCATGAAAGAGTAGGGAACCGCCCAGAACAACGGCACCGTACCATTCTGCAAAACAAAAAGATCGCGCAGACTACAGCCCGCGACCGTAAGCGCGATTATAAACAGCGGCACGATTTTAATATTTTTCTTAAAAAAAACGACGTAGGAGAGAATAATAATACTGCCCGCCAGAATCGGTATCGTATTGATATTTGTCATAACGCCAAACATTTCGTTTACCATTTGCTTTGTGTTCTGAAAAGCGATGAATAAGGCGCAAATTAGACTGTAGCCCAGAAGGCAGGCGATAATATATTTCTTTTTACCGCCAAACATGCCTATTGATTCCAGCATAAACGCGGTAAATAAGGGGAAGCAGAACACCTGGCCGATCCGGCTCAGCTTCTCGAGCAGGGTATAATGCGCCGAGGAATAGACAAAACCGACATTAACGTAGGCAAGGAAGAATGCGAGGCACAGAAGCGAAAAATACATATACTTTATATCCTTGCGGCCCCTGGAAAAAAAGAGGAAAAAATGATAGATAGCGATAAGAAGCGAAAGAACCTGGGCCGTAAGTACAAGGTGTGAAGTCAGGAGGTTCTTTATGAACGCTTTTTTTTCATTAAAACTAAAATCGGCTATCGAAAATTCCGGCAGAGGATTTCTTTCGTATTGGGGAAACGTTTCGATTACAAGAACGTTTTCAATCGGGGCGCTATCCTCCGAATAATAAATCAAACCTTCCGAAAGCGGCACATGGGCGGCAAGGGCCGTTCCGGTACTGTACACGCCGTCCGAATATATGCCCGACTGATAGATTACTGTATTGTTGACTCGGATAGAGAACGGCGTATACGGCGGATTAAAGTACAGCGTGATATCCCTGTCCATGCAATCGGTACTCACGGAAAATGTGGTTTTGAACACATAATAATTTTCACCGCGGCCCGCCGGATCGGGAAGATCCTCCCCGTAGTACGGTTCAAATCCCGGCACATCGAATTTTTGCGCTTCCATTTCGGTTATTTCCGACTGATTCCCTACATACAGGAGGAACTTGTCCAGTTTAATGGAAACAACGCCAGAAGAGAACCTTCGCCACGGGGAGGCGATGGATGTTTCGGTTGAAGAATTACTTTGCGCGAAAACTTGAACGGAGGTCAACAGCAGAAGTAAAACAATACAATATATATTTTGATTTGTTTTTATATTCATGGATATATTATATTTGATTATTATTAATTTGACTATTACGGAAATTAAGAATTTTAATATACCTCTATATCAAATATTTTAATTATCGAAGTTCCCGTTGATATTGATTCCGGCCCTGCCAGATTATTATTACGGCTAAAAATAATACCGCGTATTGAGTTTTTATTGAATATTATTTTCTTACCCCATTGTGGCTGCCTAAGGATTGAATAAGGTATGTCTATTGTTGATACTTTATCTTTAATTGTATTGAATTGATATCGAAACCACGCGTAATCCTTCATTGCTTCTTCCGTTTCTACGCATAAAAACCAAGGCCTGCCGTCGCCGTATACCTTAAAACGTATTCCCAACGCTTTTTTTGCCTTTTCCGGTAAATTTCTATCAATTCTTAATTCACCCCACCACGATGTTTTATTTTTAATTAACGTAATAGTTAAATTAATCACACTGTATTCAATGCCGTCTATATTTTCTTTATCAATACTCACATCGCCAGTTGATTTTCCTCCGCTCTCCCTATCTGTATATATATCCATATCATAATAACTCGGTAAATATTTAAATATATTGATAGACGTATTTGTTGTTATTGTGTTATTGGAATCAGTTTTAGCGGTATTGGCGGTATTGGTAGTAGTACTGGTAGTATTAGCGGTAGTACCGGCGGTATTAGTGGTGTTGTTGGGAGTTTTGTTGTAAATAGCGCCAACCGGGACTCCGTTTAATACCAGTCCTAACCTGTTTAAAGCGTCATTGGCAAGACTCGCTACCGCTTGCGACCTGAAGTCGGAAAGCGTCAGTTCTTTGGTTTTTTCTCCGTTTACATAAGGCCAAAGCGCGTTATTGAACAGACTATTAACTATTTCATCGGTTCCCTGCACCAGTTTGCCGTTGACATTCTTAGCCATGTCGGCAAAAGCCGCGTAATGATTCTGTCCGCCAAGGAAAGGTTCCCTGTAACCGTTCTTGATTTTGTTTATGACTTCCGTATTACTAACAACGTCTCCGCTTTCTTTCGCATAGTTTTCAAGAAAAGCGTTGTCCGTAGTCAGATAACGGATAAGCTCTTTGGCGGCGGCCGGATTCTTTGTTTTCGCTGTCGCGGCAAGCCATGTTCCGCCCCAACTGTAAGAAACGGGACCTTGAATCATAGCCCAATCACCGGAAGTTTTTGGCGCGTTGGTTTTTAACACATAATGCAAACCCCATGTTGGAAGAAAATACCCGAATACTTCCAATGGTTTCCCGGAGTTATCTTTAAGCTCGCCCCTCATTCCCTCGAACCATCCTTGTGACCATTGGCCTACGCCGCCGTCCAACCCGTTACCGTGAAGATTTTTGATAAAATCCATACAATTTTCCATAACAGGATCAATTGCCAATTTACCGTTTATAATCCACGGTTGGGTGCGCATACTGAGAAAAGGTCTGACAAGCTCGTGAAGACTGGATACGACTACGCATTTACCGCCCGACTTATCCTTAAGAAGTTTCGCGGTTTTTAGAAATTGGTCTAAATTGGAAAAATTTTTTTGTACCACGGCGGGATCATCCGTACCGAGGTATTTTTTTGCCAAACTTCTACGGTAGAAAAACGCGCCGGGACAGACCTGCCATGACAATCCGTACACCCTGCCCTCATAAGAAGCTACTTCTACGGGGTAGGCAATCAGTTTGTTTTTATTTGCGTTATAAATATCGGTAAGATCAAGGAGGAGTCCCGATTCGATATATTTTTTGACAAATTCGGATTCTAAAGCTATAACATCGGGCGGCGTTCCATGCTCGTAATAAAAAACTGGGTCCAGCCAATTTTGAAATTGCTCCGACGGTTTCTGACTGTATTCAATTTGTACCCCGCTATGGGAGGGCGTAAAGTATTTTTTAATCATATTATCCACTTCATCAGTGAATGACCAGACCGTCAGTTTGCCGCTTACGCTCTGCGCAGACAAGGCGCTTACGATAAACAGCGCAAATGTAATAAGAATAATTTTCTTTTTCATAAAATACTCCATGATTTTACAGTATAAATTATAAAAAACAGAAAAACTAGGGTTTAATTAGCAATGAGCGTTAGAAAAAATTTGTTGTCTATTTAACTATATTATAATAGGAATATTGTTGTAAGTTATCTATATTTTGCTATTCCCTTTTTTTGTTTTTGTGTTATATTTACATAAGAGGTAACGTAATGGGAACAAAAGTAAAACCCGTCCAACCGACGGAAATAAAAGACAAAAAAATCGCTCGTGAAGTCATTGAGCAAATCCGCAAACCCATACCGGCTTCAGTATACAAACGGCATGAAGAGCGAGCTGCCTATATTGATAAGATGTTTCAGAAATGAGTCATAAAATTGAAATAATACCCAAAAATGCAAGTGATTATTTTTATTTCCAATCCCTAACATCATCAACGGTTTGTAGTAATTTTGATTGTGGGATATCAGAATATAACGATTATCTTATAAGTGATGCTCTGCGTTCAATGGATGACCATATCGCTCTTACATGGCTTCTTATTGAACTAGCTACAGGAAAAATAGCGGCGTATATGTCCCTCATTATGGATGCAATAAAACTGTCGTTTACAGAGAAGGAACTTCATCATCTTAATTATCCTTTCCGTACCATACCCGCTATGAAAGTAGCCAAGTTAGCAGTTGATATGTCTTTTTCAGAAAAATACAAAGGTATAGGGTCTTTTATGATTGACAGTGCGGAACATCTTGCATGGGGCTGTAATATAGACTATTGCGCCTGCCGTTTTCTCACCGTAGATGCCGATTTAGAACATGACGAAGGCATCATTGTTTTTTATGAAAAAAATGGTTTCATTAAAAATAGCGAACTCTACAATAAAAATCGCAAAACAATCAGCATGAGGAAAGACTTGTACAAATGAGAAAAGCATAACACCAAACGATAAATGGGGGTACACGGCATAAAGGCAATTTCATAAAAAACAAGTTTGTCAATCTCTTTCGGTTTGATTTTTACGTGAGGCACTACGGGAAAATTCGACTAAATAAGCTAGAAACAATGGGTTTTATTGCATAGAAACCTTCTTGTTTTTCCTATATTAGTTGGAAATATTTCCAAAAATACATCTTGTAGTATTGTTCAATATTAAGAAAATCCGTTACAATTTTTAGAGGTTTTTTAATTATTATGGATAAGGTAGAAATACGGCAAATTATAAAGGAACTTGCGGAACTGGATGTTGCGCTTGCAAAAAAAGGAGGAGCCACAAAATCCGGCAAGCGGTTTGAAAAGATACTGCAAAAAGAAGATGAACTGTTGGAAAAGTTAGGGCTTCCAAGTACACCTTATTATCAAGGATTATTACAATTTGATTCAATTCCCTGGGACAAAGAAATTGATGATTTGATAGAGCTTCTGTATCATGAAGTTGAAAAGAGAAAAAAAGACCCCCCGAATTCTGAACTTGAATTGTTAATTGAGGCAAAGGGAACAAACCGTGATCCAATGTTTATATTGCCGCAGCTTGGAATCGCAACTCATGTTTATCCGCTGTTTGTATACAACAATATTTTAATGTATGGGCAGGACAGCCCTGAAAATATTTTAGCGGAGTTAAAATTAGTGAATAATAATGAATTGCTGGATATATTGGGGAGAATGAGCGTTTCAACAGAATGGATTGAAAATGTAGAAGAAAAAATTACAACCCTTGAAAAAAGAGGGTTAAAATATATAAGGCAATATACAATGAGTATAATAAACAATCTAAAAGGGTTAGGTTTTAAGATAAATGGATTTTAAACTGATAAAAGAACCTGATATTGAAGATGACCACCCAACTCTCCGTTCAATTGCGGCGGCTCTTGATTCTCTGGATCCAAAACAGGAAGATCCGGTACTTACATTATTTCCGATAGGAAATATTGATGATAGTAGATATCTTCAAGTACAATACTTGGATTTTGGGGAAGAAGAAGGCGTATTAGAATTAACAACAATAATAGTAAAAGATAATTATGAAGACAAGTACTATTCCTACATTGCTAAAAATATGGATGAAGTAAAAGAAATATTTTTTAATTATTTTTCTTCCCATAAATTACCCAGTTTGTTGTATTGGAGAGATGTTACAGAGGATTTCAAGGAGGCGGAAAAAATAAATATGACTATCAATATTTTTAAGGAAGCGTTTAATATCCACAGGATAAACGGAAAAGAGATTTACAAAGGGTTTGGTTTTAAGCATCTTTCAGATGTAACTCAGTATTATGTTCATCCTAATAATCAATCCTCAGAGGGAACAACATCGCTTTGTCAGCCCATAGGCGAATCGGTTGTTCTTTTTTCTTTATTGTTAATGTCAATTATCAATGATAAAGAACCTTTTGGTGATTATTATTACAATGAAGACAAAAACATTTTTTACCTAAAGTTTAAAGTTCCCGAAGATTGGTATAGCGCAGGAATTATAGACAAAGAAATTTACAGTTATAAAATTTATCTTGATGAAAATAATATTCACTTCGGAGCATATGATAAAAACGATTCATGGATAATACAGGATAAAATTGAACCTCTTACCAAGTTTTATAAATTACTGCCGTGTTTTGTCATTTTAATTGCAAGAGAAATGGAAACAAACAACGATTTTGCTCCTTTAGTAAATAACTTTATTGAATCGCCTGTGGCGGATGTTTTTGTAAACATCAATGAGGATTTTTATCAAAATCATAAATTTGATGAACATCATATTAGCTATGGTCAACAGCGATATATTGATCTATCAAAATTTATATCTTGTGCATCTACATATGAAGCTGTAAGGGAAAACAAAAAAAACAGTCAAGAAGAACAAGAAATTAAAATAACGCAATTTCCACCGAAGAGTTTCAAAGCGGAGTATAAAAAATATATTCCGGTATTAGGAAATGAATTAGAATTACAGAAGGAACTTCACTGTCTTTGTAACGCCGTCCAATCAGGCGATTGCCGTTCTGTTCTTTTTCACGGACCTGCGGGAACAGGTAAAACCATAGCTTGTAAAAAGGTATGCCAAGCGATTGCCTTGCCTATATTAGAAACTATAAACTGTACTGAGAATCTTGATGAATATGTTTTGGGGAAATATATTCCGCAAGGCGATAAAATTATTTTTTCAGAAAGTTATTTAACAAAAGCAATCCGCGATGGAGGAGCTGTAGTCTTTGAAGAAATTAATTTCGCAAAACCGCAGTATTTGGCTTTTTTGAATTCTTTGCTTGACGACAACGGATTTGTTCGCCTTGACTCTGGAGAATCAGTTAAACGACATCAAAACTTTCGCTTTTTTGCCACTATGAATCTTGGTTATTATGGAACAAAAGAACTTAATCAGGCTTTATTTAACCGTTTTAACGCGGTAATAGAACTTCCCGCTTTATCTGACGATGTTATCCGTAAGATGCTTTCTGTCCGTGTCCCTGAATGTATTCCTTTTATTGAAAAAATGATTAGTGTTTATCACAAATTAAGAAAGAAGATTGAAAATGAAGAACTTGAAATTGTCATATCACCCAGAAATCTTGAAAACTGGGCGAGACTCTCGAAGCATGAAGGCTTTATTAAGGCAGCGGAAAAAACAATTATCCCCATTGCGAAAAATGACCGTGCGCTAGAGTCTGCGATAAAGGGCATTATATACCTGCATAAATGGTCATAAGGAAAATAAATGCCTTTAAGCAGTGAACAAAAAGAAATACTTAAAGAATTTCAAAGCGAGCAAATTCGGCTTACAGAGGAACAATTTGCACAAATACTGACAGAGAAATCCGATGTCAGGCTTTTTTTTATTAATGAAAACAAATGTTTTACAGATGGCAGAAATATTACTATCGACCCCGCTGTAAGAGAATTGTTTGTTGATAAAAATGCGTTACAAAATACAGAAAAACATTTAAATTTAAGTAATAAAATATCATCTGACCCTTGGCTTGCTCTGCAAATGAAGACTCGATCATCTAATATTCATGAATCGCTTCACATTATTTATACTAATTTTACTGATAAATTTTATACTGATACCCGTTCAAACAGTGAGATACGCCGTCTTGTCTTATTCAACATAAGCAATATTATTGAGGATGCGTTTATTGAAGCCGCAGGTTGTAGTATTTACGATAATCTTGAACATTATCTTTTATGGAACAGGATTGTCAAATTTTATTCTGAGGCAGATATGCCGGATACCCTTGAACAGCGTTTTGAGCAGGTCGGAATTAAAATTGATACAAGAGAAGCTTATAAAAAAGTAGAAGCCGATAATGAAGATAAAATAAATATAAAAGAAGAAAAAGAAGCCTTGCCAAATGATGATAATACAAAATTTGCAAAATTGATAGTTTACTTAAATTACATGGCAAGTTTCGTTTTATATCCGTTTTATAAATTAGATGAAGCGCCTAAACCGATATTGGAATATGTAGAAAAAACAAAACCTGTTTTTTCTAAGGCAATATTTTGCGGTAATGCCAATGAGCGGGACGATTATGCCTTTCAAATTTTTGACATAATTGAACCGCTTATCCCTGATGATAAAAACTTAAATTTACCTGATTCTGTTAAAGGCTTACTGGATGATTTAAGAAACAGCGTAAATATTAATACTTCAATTAACAACAAACCAAGCAACGGTAAAACTGTCGAAGTTACCAGAAATTTATTTAAAAACAAAAACAATGAACCTGTTTCATCTGATTCTTCAAAAGAAAAACTTGAAAATGATATAAAGTCTTTTTTATCGGAAAAAGAAAAGTTAAGTGCGATGCCGAAAAATGAAAAGTCTACCACAATATATGACAATACCAATTTTGATTGTTCCAATTTACATAAAAATATTAAAATGGAGGTGATAAAACCAAAAATAAATAAAAATTTAAAAAGAGCGTATCAGAACATGGCGGCAAAATATCAACTGCAAATTAATTCATATTCATCAAATATTAATCAGTATTTAAAAGCGGATATAGAAGAGAAAGAAGAAAAAAAATTATTTGGAAGCGGAATAAGTTCTAAAAATCTTAGTGATACAAAAAAAAGATACTGGCATAAAAAACAAATTAATCAAGGTATTCCTAACATCGGTTTTTTGTTTCTTATTGACGGTTCCGGTTCAATGGACGGCGAACTTATGAATAGTGTCATGGCTTCTATGGTTATTATTCATGAAGTTTTTAAGAAAACCAATATACAACATTCTATTGTTGAACATCGCGCCATTTATGGCGAGCCTAAACTTATTCACAATATATTAGTTGATTTTCAATATAAGAAAGAAGAAGCGTACAATATTTTAGGCTTGAAAGCTGATGAAGGAACAAGGGAAGGTTTTAGCCTGTATTGGGCGGAAAAACACCTAAAAAAGAATTGTCATACGGAATACAAAGTAATCATAATGATTTCCGACGGAGCGCCGTCTCACAGTTGCAAAGGAACAATAGATTATGTCCCTCCTGTCTCAATAAAAGACACTGCGGAAGCCGTAAAAAAAATTACCCGCCGAGGTACTCCAATCATCGCCATTGCGCTCGAGAATCCCTATAACAATGACGATGATGACGAAGATAGTTGCTATGAGCAATTAAAAATGATGTATCCCGATGTCATTTCCTGTGATGATATAAAAAATCTTACCGGACAATTATTACGGGTAATATCGAAGTTTTTTCAGGGGAGGTTTAAATGAAATATTTACGTTTTTAGTATAATTTTATTTAGTTTATGGTAGTATATTAGATGATGGAGGAGAAAATTATGTTTGATCGAATATTTAACGAGCTTATAAATGATATTTTCGAAGACAAACCTCGCCTTCCCGAATTGGAGGAGTATGTTTCTAAATTACCAAACGTTAATATCATTGATGATTCTGATGGAAAAAACTTAATGGAAAAAATAGTATATTTTTGTAGTTATAAACGTGATATAACAAATTTGTTAACATTACTCCTTTATAAGGGTGCAAATGTAAATTATCAAGATTGGCTAGGCAATACTTGCTTGCATATGGCTATTTATGAAAGATCATATTCTTCAATGAAACTTCTATTTGAACATGGAGCAAATCCTAATTTAATTTGCATTGAAGAAAGTCATACTGTTTTAGATTTCGCACTTGATGAACATTTTATGTCAGATGATAAAGATGACATGGAGAAACTTGTTGAAATAATCAAACTTGTAATACATTATGGCGGTAAATCTCACAGACATCTTTTTACAAAAAAAGTTGATACTTATTTATTAGTAAGTCGTTATTATCCTACTGGTTTGTTTACAAAAGAGGGCAATATTTTTGTAGAAAATATTCCTAACATAGACCATTTAAAAGCAGAAGAATTTTATTATTGGCTTTTTGATGGACCTGCTGATTGGTTGTTTAAGAAAGAACCTGAACATCCGCTTATAAAAGAATACTATAAAAAACTAGATTCATGGTGTGATTATTTTTCAGGATTGTTTGATGGTCAAATAATTGTTGACAGTAGTTCACAAAAAATATCTGATACTATTTATAATCGAAGGAAAAAAACATACGAGCAATCAGAAAAATTTATAAATTAAATTTGTTCCCCTTACATAATCCATTAATAAATGATATAATATCAATATGAACCTAATCCACGAAGCTATCATTTTTGCCACCTTAAAACACAATGCGTCAGAAAACCCGAACAGAAAAGGAACAAAAATTCCCTATATTACCCACCCAATGGAAGTTATGCAAATACTAACCGCTAATAATTGCTCTGAAAAAGCCATTATTGCTGGCATACTCCACGATACCCTGGAAGATACCTTTACAAAACCTGATGAAATCAGCGAAAAATTCGGTCAGGAAGTTTTGGAAATAGTTCAATCAGAATCCGAAGACAAATCAAAAACATGGGATGAACGCAAACAAGCAACTATCGACCATCTTAAAACCGCTTCTTTGGAAACAAAATTGGTATGCTGCGCCGATAAACTTGCCAATATACGTTCAATGGCAAGCGATAAAGCCGCCGATGGCGACCAACTCTGGAAACGCTTCAATGCCCCTAAAGACCGTATTCAATGGTATTATGAGGGTGTTTCCTCTGCTTTGGTTGGTCTTGAA
>Ga0268262_10000034_pt1 | contig 152961 bp, 124 predicted proteins | sample TergutNc150P3_FD_190354 | JGI IMG/M metagenome (GOLD analysis project Ga0268262, IMG submission 190354) | Nasutitermes corniger P3 segment gut microbial community from laboratory colony in Florida, USA - Nc150 P3 (SPAdes) (version 2) | ecosystem: Host-associated > Arthropoda: Insects >...
TTTCAAATTTAACTCCATACGTACTCCGGTAATTGTTCTTGCCGGAATTATTTCATTTCCTGTATGGTTTGATTTTTATCTTGAGGCATCAGCTTTGCTACGGTTTGATTTTATGTGAGGCATTGCGCTGTATTGAAAAAATCTGCTTACTGCGCTATATTAGTATAGAGTTGAGGCGCATGGTTGCGCTGTGCGTTTAATTGTCGGCGCACTGTCGGCATTATTCATCTACATGGCTGCGCCATGCTAATAATTACTGGCGCACTGTCGGCATTCTAAAGAATGCCTTGCTTTATTCATCTTTGCGGGTTTTATTTGTGCTACAGTGTGCGGCATTATTTATCTACATGGCTGCGCCATGCTAATAATTACTGGGGGGTGCACCGGTTTCGACTGGTACGTCTTCGGGGTATAGACTGCAGATGGAGCGCTCATCTCCTGATTGGGCAAAAATTTAACTGCCAACAACGACAGTTACGAATACGCCTTAGCTGCGTAATCGCGTGGAACTGTTCCGCCGCTCTGAGGAACAGCTTCCGCGTCGCAATCAGAGCTGGTCTTTCCGCAGCGTCCGGTGGCGGTAAGATAAGATTTTCCGAAATACGGACAGGACGCGCGCCGCTTAGCTAAGCCTGTCCCGACAATTTAATAAGCGGCTATATCTGTAGATGTCTATGTTTCGCGTATTGGGACGCGGGTTCGACTCCCGCCACCTCCACTTAATTGATTATAAAACAATAATCTCATCGTTTTTTAAAAGCGCAGTCTTTTCATACAAATACTGATAACCGCGCCGCTGATTTTCATCGTAGTAATATTTGTCCGTATGCCAATGACCGCAAAACCACTGTTTACAGGTTATTCTCTCGTCTATTTCTTCATTAAGTACAGCTACTTCGTCAAAAAATTTTAACGTTATCCCGGGGGTTTTATATGTATTAACTATCCGGTTGATTCTGTTTGGTCCGGTATGGGATAAAACATAATCAAATTTTTTATGTTTTTGTAACAATAAAAATAAATTTACCTTTTCAGCTTCATCCCAATATTCACGTTTCCACCAGCTGATATTCGGCCTGCGGAACTCCTTATCTATGGATAAGGCTCCGCCAAGAACAAGGAATCTGTGATTTTCAATTTTGTATATACCGCCGCGCTTAAGGTATGCAACAAAAGGATTATCATTTATTTGAAGAACTTTCTCTCCTATTCCAATATTAACTTCAGGCACGTCACTCATGCCAAGAATAGGCTCATGATTTCCCATAACACAAAGAACAGGGAACGGGCGGTTGGCAAGCGCCTTATAATTAAAAAGATCGGTCTTCTCATTTCCCGGCCAAAGAAATCCGGCATCTCCGAGAATTATATGGTATTTTATTTCATCGTATTCCGCTTTTTGATATTTATTAATAAGCGTTTTTTTTGTTATAAGTTTAAGTTCATCTCTCGAATTGGCATGAAAATCGCCTGAAAATAAAATTGACATTCTCTATACTAACATAAAATAACAATAAAGTGCGAGATTCTAAACGGTATAGCAAAAATTACGCTTTTTCATGGAATAAACTAACCTGAAGTTAATTTTTTACGGCGGCTTTATCAAATATATTTTTTATTCTGTTTTTCAATTCTTCCTGTTCGTACGGTTTCCTTATAAAATCAGCCGCGCCCATATCAAAAGCCCTTTTTTCTTCCGCCGGTTCATTTACGGAGGTAATAAAAGCCATTGGCGCTTTTTTTAATAAACTCAATGCCCTCATTCTGTTAAAGACTTCCCAGCCGTCTATTTCCGGCATTAATATATCCAATAAAACCAAATCAATTACAACGCTGTTATTATAAAAAAATTTTAACGCTTCATTTCCCGATTTTGCTTTAAATATCTCATATTCATCGTTCAGCATATTTTCAATAATTAGGTGCTGTATTTCATCATCATCCACAAGAAGTATTTTTTTCTTTTCAGTATTATCACTCATCCTGACGCCCTTCCAGATGAAAATATCGCACTAAACCGGATATATTATTTACTTATATTCCTGCGAAATTTCCTTAAATTGATCCTGAATTTGCAGCATAACGTCCGTAAGGATAGGATCGAACTGCGTGCCTTTCCCGGAAGCGATTATATCTACTGCTTTGTCGTATGGCATCGGAGCTTTATAGACCCGGCTGCAGACAAGAGCGTCGTATACATCGGCTACAGCAGCAAGGCGGGCTGTCAGCGGTATTTCATCTTCCTTTAACTGCCGAGGATAACCCTTGCCGTCCCAGCGTTCATGGTGTCCAAAGCAGATATCTTCACAATGTTTTAAATAGATAGATGTATTTACATCGCCCAATTCGCCGATTATTTCTTTGCCGCGGGTGGTGTGAGTTTTCATTATTTCATATTCTTCAGGATCAAGTTTGCCCGGCTTAAGAAGGATTCTGTCGGGAATAGCTATTTTCCCTACATCATGAAGAACCATGGATTTCACTATAATTTCAGGTTCACTCTTTAATAGTTCTTCCGCATAAAAAGATTCTGTTTTTAATAGATAGTCGATAAGCGCTTTTACAAACAACTGTGTCCGTTTTACATGCTCGCCGGATTCCAAATCACGATGTTCAATGGCGTTTGCAAGCCCCTGAAGCGCGTTATCAAGGGTTTTTGTAGCTTCGTCAGTTTTTATCGCAACCATTCTTTCAAGACTGTCGCTGTAATTTTTCAGCGCAATTTGGTTTCTTACCCGCAGCTTAACAATATCAGCGTTGTTGAAGGGTTTATTAATAAAGTCAACCGCGCCCGCAGCCAAAAGCTCGCTTTCAGAATCGTTTTCCGCAGTAATAAAAATAACCGGAATACGCTTGAGTCTTTCATCTTTTTTCATAACCTCAAACATCTGCCGTCCGGTCATTTCCGGCATCTGGACATCAAGAAGAATAATTTTCGGAAGAGGATGAGCATTAGCCAATTTTTCCAGCGCTTCTCTTCCGTTGCTTGCAGGCATTATAATATAATCGCTTTTTAACATTTCTTCGAGAATGTCGATGTTTGTCTCAACATCATCTACAATAAGTACTGTTTGTTCTTCATCATGCATATTGCGCTATTACCTTATCTACTTCTTCTAATGTTTTAGTATAAACATTTTTAACGATATTAATTTGATCCGGATTCACTTGCCCTGCTTTTATTTGGATTTCAATCTCAACGCTTTGTTTATGCAGTTCTGTAAGCGCCAGGTTAGCGGCAAGGCCTTTCAGGGTATGAACCGCAGATTTCGCCTTTTCCATATCTCCGGCGTTCAGCGCCGCATCAAGTTCACTTAACCTTGTGTCATCTTTAAATTTGGTTAAAAGTTTTGAATAAAGACCGGTATTATTCATCAGCCTTTTTACACCTTCTTCAGTATTGACATAAACTACATTATCAGCCATAAAAACCTCTTTTACCGTTCACGGTATATAATTCGGCCCCTGCTCAGATCATAGGGGGAAAGGGCAATTTTAACCCTGTCTCCCGGAACAATCCGGATATAATGCTTGCGCATTTTACCGGACAGGTGAGCAAGTATAAGATGCCCGTTTTGATTGTCAAGCTCTACCCGAAACATGGTATTGGGAAGAGCTTCCCTGACAACACCTTCTACTTCTATTGCTTCCTCTTTAGCCACCATTACTCCTTAATATATAGTATAGTTTACACCCCTTTATGTCAATGTTACAATAAGCAATGCGCTACTTCAGTACGAGAAACATTAATGAAAAAGTCAACTTCACAACAGCGGCTCTTACCGGTCTTGCTCCGGACGGCGGATTATTCGTTCCCGAAGAAATTCCGCAGTATAAGGCTTCGGTAAAATCGTCGCTTGGAACAATGGATTTCCGCGATATTGCCTTTGAAACAATAAAACCTTATGTACAGGACGAAATTCCGGACGCTGCGTTAGCCGACATTACCCAGTCGGCTTATACCTTTGCCGCCCCTCTTGTAGCCGTGTCAGACCGTTATGCAGTGGAGCTTTTCCACGGTCCTACTGCGGCTTTTAAGGATTTCGGAGCGCGTTTCATGGCGCGCTCTTTTTCATACCTTCGCCGCGGTGAGGACAGACCGTTAAAGATACTTGTTGCAACTTCCGGCGACACAGGCGGAGCGGTTGCAGACGGTTTTTTTGACATACACGGCATATCCGTAACTGTTTTATATCCAAAAGGCAGGGTAACGCCCCTTCAGGAACGGCAGATTGCCGGTCTTGGCAAGAATATTTCAGCTATTGCAGTAGAAGGCAGTTTTGACGACTGCCAGCGGCTGGTAAAAGCCGCTCTTACCGATAACGGCCTTAAAAAACGAATGTCTCTTTCTTCGGCAAACTCAATTAATATAAGCCGCCTTATTCCGCAGGCTTCATATTATTCCGCCGCGGCAGGCAAGGCTTTTGCAGGGCTGACAGATCCGGACGGCGAAGCGACACCAAGGACGGACAACAAGGCGTTATTTCAGGAAAAACTCCGTGTAAAAGGAATACCCGCTGTCTTTTGCGTTCCGTCCGGCAACTTCGGCAATCTTACAGCGGGACTCTACTCAATGAAAATGGGCGCGCCTATCGGGCAATTTGTCGCAGTTACCAATATAAATAAAACTGTTCCCGATTATCTTTCATCGGGCGAATATCTTGCAAGAACTTCACAGGCTACCATTTCAAACGCAATGGACGTAGGCGCGCCAAGTAATTTTGAGCGGATGAAAACGCATTTTTCATGGGAACAGATGCAGCGGATTATTCTTGGCATATCGGTTACAGACGATGAAACGCGGGAAACTATTGTGAGCGTTTACAATGAAACAGGATATTTTCTTGATCCTCACAGCGCTGTCGGCTGGAAGGGCGTGAGTAAGCTTTATGCGGACAACAGACTCGATACTGCGGCTCCCGCAGGTATACTTTGCACTGCCCACCCTGCAAAATTCCATGAAGTTGTTGAGCCGTTAATAGGCGCTCCGCCTGTTCCGGCTTCACTTGCCGGTGCTATGAAAAGGACAGTTAACTCGCAAACCATTCCGGCGGATGTTTCAGCATTAATTGACATTTTGTAATTATAAAAAATGGCACTGAGACAAAACAAATAAATAATCAGACAGCTTGTTTAAATATGACGCGGCATTTCGGCAAAAAGAGCGCTGTTCATTAACGGCAAAAAACATTCGTTCTGTTTTTCGCGCCGCAGTTCTCGCCAAATGTATTTGAGCTTCCAGAACATTTTTACCCGGTATAACAAATTGATCTATCTTTTTTGTTTTTTCCGATAATCTGTCAATCTCATTTACCAAAACAGTTTTTTCATCTTCTGTAAAAAAATAATTTTCATTTTCAATATCAGAAATATGCGACATAAGTTTCATGACTTTTTTCTGTATCTCTTCAATAAATCGGCGGATACCATCGTCAGGGTGCATTGCTTTAACAAGCCCCAGTCTGGAATTTAACTCGTCTGCTTCACCTAAAAAATGAATTAATATATCGTTCTTTGATACTTTTTTGCCGTTCAAAGCATATGTTTCTCCCAAATCACCTGTCATGTTATATATCTTCTTTGATCTCAAATTAGAGAGTATCGGGCGAATCAAGCCATGTAGGAAGCTGCATATTTGTTTCCAGATAACCCATTCTGCGTTTTTTAACTGTAATATCAATTAACGCATAGCCGTCATTTTCCATTATGCGCAATTTTTTAATTGTAACAGGATCGTTCTCGGAAATACCGGCTTCATCGGAAACAGAGCCGCGGATAACTTTGTCTACCCTGAAATTAGATGAAAAAAACCCGCTCGGCAGCGGCGTTAGAATCATTCCGTACAGGGGAGCGGCAATTCTTTCCCGTTTGTCGATCTTAGCCGCGTCCAGCAGCGGGAGATCGGGACGGACGGCCGTCATAATAACATATTTCTTTATAATGCCGTTTTGATCTGCAACCTCCATAGCCACAAGTTCGCCCGGAGCGGAAGAGAAAACCGCGTTTTGCAAAGCGGGGATAAGCCCTCCTTGCGGGGCTGTTACTATATTACCGTTTATTGTTCTTATAACGGAACCTTCCGTCACATTGTGCATAAAAGACGGAGTATTCGGAGCCGTGTAAATTATTTCGGCTCCGGAATATGTTTCGCATAACGAAATGCCGAGCCATGGACGCTGCGATTTCCCTCCGTTTATCATTGCAGGAAGAGCGGCGGCAAGCCGTTCAGCGGGTACGGCAAAGTTTAAGCCTTGATACTGGGGAATACCTGCAAACACTATTCCCACAAGCCGCCCTTCACCGTCTACAACAGGGCCGCCTGAATTACCGCTGTTTACAGCGGCGTCTATTTGAATAACGTCTCCAATCTGCAATAAACGCCTGCCAAGCGCGGAAACAATTCCGGACGTTACGGTTTTTTCAAGTCCCACAGGCGATCCCATTGCAAGCACAGTATCGCCTACTCGGGGAATTACGCGATCTACAACGGAAAAAACATATTCGCTTTCCATTTCAGTTTTGATCAACGCAAGATCCATGGCCTTGTCCCAGCCTATAACGCGCGCGGGAATACGCGAACTTGTAGAATCTCCCATACGGATATACATTCTGGAATATCCTTTGTATTTGGGATCAACTTCGCTTGCAATAACATGGTAGTTTGTAATTAAAAAGCCGGAAGCATCAACAAAAAAAGCGGACCCAAGTACTCTGTCCGGTATACCCATTCCCCTTTCAATCCTAACTCCCCTGTCTACCAGTACAGTAGCAACTCCCTTAATCATTTCGGCGGGATTATCTCGTCCTAATGCGTATTCCCTTAACTTTGCGGGAATATTCCTGCCGCCTGCGCTTTCGGCAGCCGAAAGGAAGAAAGACGCCGTGCGGCGCTGTTTTGTTTCTACGGCTTTTTCAAGAAACAGCATGGCGCTTCCCAAATCCAACGGCCGCAGTTCATGAGATTTTACAGCCGACAAAAATGCGCCAAGAGTATTGTTTTCCGATAATTTTTTCTTTGCATCCGCAAGAAGAAAGGAACTTTCCATCCCTGTATTGGCGGTCTTTATTCCTATGCTCGAAATTGATCTGCCAAGTGATAAAGCTTCTTCCCACTTCTTCTGTTCAATGGCTCTATCCTGCATCAAACAAAGATTCTTAATTGCTTCGTCTTCATATTGGGCAATCCGTTCCAAGTCGTTATTTTCCCTGTTTTGCGACGCGGAATATACTTCTTTATAAATATAAATAAGGTTTAAGGCATAAACAGGATTATCTGTAATTTGATCTTTTATATCAGCAAGCCTGATAGAGCTTGTTGAACGGCTGGGAGGCAAAGAATCTTTATCATTATTTTTCACGCTCTTGCAGGAAAAAATCAAAAATAATGCCGTAATAAGGAAAATTGATTTTTTTGCTTTCTTCATTACCTGTTACCTAAATCTGTTTCAGAATAATTTGTTATGCCGCTTCCGTCCATATCCCATGAATAAACAACCGAACCGTCCTGCAGATACACTTCGCCGGTTTTATACCGTCCCTCTCCCGTCCAATCACTTTCTGAAGAAGCGACAAGCCTGCGGTAATCAAATGTATATTCCGAATCAGGCCATGGAAAGGCAGGACTAGGACGATGAAAACGGCGTATTGTCTCCATTCTTCCGTCCAAATCCAAATCTATATATTGAATAATCGGAATCCCTTTTTCAAATTCAGTAATAGACAGATTATTTCCGTTTAAGATTTCAACAGCCTGCCATGGAAAACCCTGCTGGAAAAAAACCTGCTCTACAGCACCTTTAAATTCAACACTGGGACGGACGATACTTGTACAAAAAGAAACCATTGATCTGCGTGTCAGTTCCGTATTATACGACATAACCGGAAACAAAAGACCGGAACGGTTCCTGCTGCCGCCAAGTGCGATAAACGATACGGGCGCAAATTGAAAACCTCCAGAAGGAAAAATGAATTTCTCCTGTTCCAATACTGCCTGTCTTACAGAAGGATAACGTTCCCAAACAACCGCCACAGCCTGAACATGGCCGGTAACCGGATATTCAGCGGAAACAGGAACGCCGTCAGAGGAAAAAGAAATTTGTATATCAAAAGTATTTTCCTGATTCCTGTCAAATTCAAATTTACGGATAACTCCCGCGTTAAAAAAAGAGCGGCTGTCAAAATACCCGTCGTTGTCTTCATCGTATATTATTAAACCTGAAAAAGACAATAATTTTTCTGTAAACAAATCCCGCCCTGTTTCGGTTCGGAGCAAATCATAAACTTCCGTTATTATTCTTTTATCAAGAACAGGATTCCCGTCAGCCTTTATTCCGGGCGGAAGCGGCGAATTAAACCCGCGGCTTCCCGAAAAAAGTTCGTCTGCCGCTTCCGTGTCGCTTATAAGCCCAAGATTGAGCGCAACAGGGATAGAACCTGCGCTTGGAAAAAAATCCCTGTTTCGGATATGGGGTATTCCTCCGGCGCGGTAGGACGCGGTAAACCTGCGCGCATCTTCGGTATTCCGGATAAAAGGAGCCGCAATCCATGCAAGTTCAGGGTCGGTTTCCAAAAGGAAGGGAAGCTTCCTTAATGCAAGATTTAGAAGATTAATATCGCTTTGCGCCAACGCTGACGGTCTTGGGTTTCTGTTACGCGCATATTCAAAAAAAATGCGAAGCGGGCGCGGATCTTCCGGAAATTTTTCCATGACAGAAAGCATAAGGCTTCTGAATTGAGCAAGATCGGAGGCGCTTCCGTTACTCAAAATCAATCCATAAAAAGCGCGGAGCCGAAGCATAGCAGAATCCGCGTTTTCCGCAGTCTGTCCCAAAATAATAAGCGCGCTGTAATAATTTCGCATAGCGAGAAGCTGTTCAATTTTTAAAAGCAGCGCGGCATTCTTGTTGTACAATACCCAGCGGTTTATTTCGACCGCTTTATCCAGCGCTTCTACTATGCCGGTTCTGCTTTTTCCCTGATTGAAACGGGCAAGAGCCAGCATAAAGGAAATATCGGAAGATACATTTGCAAAGTCGGAAGCGCGTTCCAAACCTGCCAGCGCTTCGCTCCAGCGGCCTTCGTTAACCGCCTGCTGCGCCCATTTTGCATATTGCAGCGCGGCATCCGCATCGCCCCACCCTTGTGCCCTGCCTGATGTTTCATCAGCAAAAAGCGGCTGGGCAAAATGAAAAAAACTAAGGGTTAATAAAACAAATAAAAGAAAATGGCGGCTCTTCATAACTTAAGACGACTCTCCTTTACTTGGCGGTACTGAGCTTTCTTTTTGCGGAAGCCCAAGAATTTCCCGCACTTCTTCGTCTATCAAAGTTTCGCGCGCAAGCAAGGCATCCGCAAGATTTTCAAGTCCCGTTTTATGATGACTGATAATACCGGCGGCGCTTTCCCTTGCGCGATCAAGAATGTCCTTGACTGCCCTGTCTATACGCTGCGCAGTGTCTTCTGAATAATCCTTGTGCCTCGCAATTTCCTTTCCGAGAAAAATCGGTTCATCTTCCTGTCCGTATGCTACAGGACCCAGATCTTCCGCCATGCCCCATTCGCATACCATGTTACGCGCCATTTCTGTAGCCTGCTGAATATCATTCTTGGTTCCCGTAGTAGTCTCGTCAAAGAAAAGTTTTTCCGCAAGCCAGCCGCCGTAACATATAGAGATACGATCTTCTATCCAGCCCTTTGATCGGCTGTAACTGTCTTCTTCGGGAAGGGAAAGAGCCATGCCCAGCGCCCTGCCGTGCGGTACAATTGTTACCTTGTGCAGAGGATCCGCATTTTTAAGAAAATAATGAAGCAGGGCATGTCCCGCTTCATGAATTGCAGTCATTCTGCGCTCTTTTTCAGATATGACAAGAGTTTTACGGGCAACTCCCATTAACACCTTGTCCCTGGCTTCTTCAAAATCAGCCATTTGCACTTCGGGTTTGTCCTTGCGGGCGGCAAACAACGCCGCTTCATTCACAAGATTGGCGATATCCGCGCCGCTCATCCCCGGAGTCGCCCTTGCAATGCGTGTAAGATCAACTTCTTTTTCAAGCGGTATCTTTGCCGCGTGAATCTGCAAAATCGCCTCGCGTTCCTTTATATCCGGCATAGCAACTACCACCTGCCTGTCAAAACGTCCCGGACGCAGAAGCGCAGGATCCAAAACATCGGGGCGGTTTGTTGCGGCAAGGATTATTACGCCGTCTTTTGAATCAAAACCGTCCATTTCCACAAGAAGCTGGTTTAAAGTTTGTTCGCGTTCGTCGTGGCCGCCGCCGTAGCCAGCGCCGCGCGTCCGCCCGACAGCGTCCAGCTCATCAATAAAAATTATGCAGGGAGCGCTTTTTCTTCCCTGTTCAAAAAGGTCCCTTACGCGGCTTGCCCCAACGCCTACAAACATTTCTACAAAGTCTGAACCGGACATATGAAAAAAAGCTACGCCGGCTTCACCCGCAACGGAACGCGCCATCAATGTTTTGCCTGTGCCGGGCATTCCGACAAGAAGCACGCCCTTTGGAATACGCGCTCCCATTTTGGTAAACTTCTGCGGATTCTTTAAAAACTCTACTACCTCTTCGAGTTCGAACTTTGCATCTTTCTGCCCTGCAACGTCTGAAAAGCTGATCTTTTTCCCTTCGTCATGGTAACGTTTAGCCCTGCTCTTTCCAAACTGGAAAGTTTTGTTTCCCATTCCCTGCATATTTCTTAACATAAATATTATCAAGCTAAAACCAATAATCCATGGAAGCATATCCACTAACAAATTCCAAAGACTTGGTTTTGCGCTTACGCCTGAAATATTGATATTCTTTTCCTGCAAACCGGATAAAAGATTCGGATCGGCATACGGGATACGCGTCCTAAGCTGCGGAGCGCCGTTAGTTGAACCTTCCAAAAAAATATCTATTACATTGTTATCGTGAATGGCAACGGATTCAATTTGACCCTGTTCTAAAAAACGGGTGAAATCGGAATACGGTACTTCACGTACCGAAACAGCATTTCCCCTTAAAAAAAATACTACAAAGAGCCCTGCCATAATAAGGAAGAAACCAAAAGCGACACCGCTTGGTCTTCCGGTTTGTTTGGGTCCTCCCGGCAGTTTATTATTTAAATTATTCAATCAGCCCTCCGGTACTATACATTATTTTCACGGCAAAAAAATCAGCTTTGTAATAATTCAAAGACAATTCTCTTTTTGCCAAAACTCCCTTTGAGCCAAGAAATGCCGCTGTCCCAAAACTGTCAGCGCAGACAATCCTGCTTCCGGTCAAATCCCGTTTTTTAACTTTTCTGCCGTTATTTTCAATAAAGTCGCTGTTAAAACACGGTCTTAACAACAACGGCAAACCTGCAAAAAAAACGCTTGAAATTGAAGCGCAGGTCTCTTCGGCAGAAGCTGAAAAAACTTCAATGTTGATATTATTAAGATTATATAAGCCGGGCTCTTTAATCAACAGTGAAAAACCTGCTTCGGAAAAATTATCTTTTTTAACCGAAGACATAACAATTTCCCCGTTTTTCTGCCTGACCTTCAATAAGCCTAAAACGGCAGATACAGAACCTGCGCAAAAACGCGAGACAACCTGCCGTTTGGGAACAGCGCCGGCGCCGGATTTCTGCGCTTTTTCCTGAAGAATGTCTACTGCTATGAATAACGCTTCCTCACGGATAATTTGCGGCTGAGAAAAAAAGTTTTGCGCTTCTGTAATAAGGCTGCCTCCTTTGCGCCGCCAGCAGATACGCTTTTCCGCCTCACTGCCGATAAATGCCGCCGCCGCCGATTGAACTGCCGCCATGCCGGTAAGGCCTTTTTTCCATGACGGAAAACATTCGTTCAATACAGGAACAAGAGAACGCCGTATTCTGTTACGCAGGAATTTTTCGTTCTCATTTGTTGAGTCTTCCCGCCATGAGACTTTTTTTTCATTTAGGTAGCAAATTACGTCAGAGCGGCTCATCAAAAGAAGCGGACGAAGAAACTGCCCCCGTCTTACCGGCATGGCGGAAAGACCGGCAGGTCCTGCGCCTCGCAAAATACGCATAAGGGCAAGTTCAAGCGCATCATCTTCCGTGTGGGCGGTTAAAATAAAAACATTGTCCCCCAGCCGCGCGGCTTCTTCTAAAAAAGCCCTGCGCCGGAAAAACCTTGCGGCGGCCTCAATGCCTGTTCCCCTGCGTTTTGCAAAAGACGTTATTTTCCCAGGCGGCACGGACACAATGCGGCAGCTAATATTCGAACTTTCACAAAAATTAAGGACAAAATCAGCGTCTGCGCGGCTTTCTTCCGCAGGACGAAGAGCGTGTTCAACATGAATACAGAAGAGTTTTCGCCTGTCAACCACTGAAAGTAAAGCGGCAAGCATTGCCATAGAGTCCGCTCCGCCTGACACGGCGGCGAGAAAGACCGCCTCAGCAGGGCAGTCTTTCAAAACAACGGCTACGTTATTCTCAAATTGACAGGTTTTTATTTGCTCCCCAGCTTCTAATTACTTTTTATCTCCGGCGGCAGGAGCAGCCTTCTTCTCTCCTGCTGCAGGAGCCGCCTTTTTATCGCCTGCGGCTGCGGCGGCCGCAGGAGCAGCTCCGGCGGCAGGAGCGGCGGCTTCAGCTTCGGCGGCGACAGGAGCGGCGGCTTCAACTTTGGCAAATTTAACAAGAGCCACAACCTGATCGGGGTTGGAAATAAGCCTAACCCCGCCTGCAAGGGGAATGTCCCTCACATGGATCGACTGGTTAGCCTTGAGACCGGAAATATCCAGTTCGATCCGTTCCGGTAAGTCCTTAGGCAGACATTCAACTTCGATTTCATGCACCGGGTTTTCAAGCATACCGCCCTCGCGCACACCGATTGGGTTTCCATGCAAAATAACGGAAACTTTAGCGCGCAATGCAATACCGCTTTCAACCTCATAAAAATCAATATGAAGAATATTGCCGTCTATTATATTTCGTTGAGTGTCTTTTACAAAGGCTTCGTAGGATTTACCGTCTACTTCGACCTTTACAATTGTACTTTCAGAAATACCCTTAGTATTCTTGATAAAATCAACGGCTTCAAGGTCTATGGAAATAGATTTGCCCGACCGCCCGTAAAGAACAGCAGGTATACGACCGCTTCGCCTTATTCTGCGGGATTCGGCGGAACCTTTTTTCTGACGATTTTTAGCCTGTAATACAACCTTGCTCATTTTAGAACCTCATTTATTAAAATAACGGGGATTTCCCTTCTGGGACGACAGGATTCGAACCTGTGGATACCGGCTCCAAAGACCGGTGGCTTACCGCTTGCCGACGTCCCATCTTTAGACATCAGCCTAGCATAAAATAACCGGTATAATCAAGCCGTTTTAAATGTTTATTCGCGGTTAAGCGTCATGATCGTCGGCGGTAGCTTCTATTACATCTCCAGACTCATATTTCTCCAATATTCGCTTCTGGAGTTCCGCTCTGAATTCAGGATGAATTGGATGAGCGACATCTTTATATTCACCTGCCCGTGTCTTGCGGCTCGGCATAGCGATAAAAATTCCGGTCTTACCTTCAATAATTTTTATATTATGAACTACAAAGCAATCATCAAAAGTTACCGTTACATAGGCTTTCGGTTTGCCGCCGCCAATCACTTTACGTACTCTTATATCTGTAATTTCCATTGTGCATCTCCTTTACACCGAAGTACCAATTTGCTATTTACATTATACTATCTATTTGCTGTGAAAGCAACTTTATTTTGCTTATCAAGGAAAAGTTAAATTAACGGCAGAGAAATCTCTGTCATTTATTATTTGTATTCTTTAAAACCATGTTGCTTTTTTATCCGTATCTTGTTATATTATTAGTTACCGAACGGTCGTTAACATGACAAAACAAGAAATAATAGAAGCCGCGTTCAAAGTATGGGGACGCGATTTTTACAGAAAAACAAGCCTCTCGCAGATTGCCCGCGAACTGGGGGTAAGCAAGCCTGCCCTTTACCGCCACTTTGAAAACAAACAGGCGCTTACAACCGCAATGTCCGGACACTTTTTCGACAGTTTTGCCGCGTCTGTCCGCGAGGACTTCGAAAAAGCCTTTCATGCCGATGATGCCGACGAAGGAATTTTTACAATAATACAAAGTATTTCTGACTATTTCGCCAGGAACGTGTACCACCTTATTTTTTTTCTGGTAAATATAAACGACCGTAACATTGACAACCGCACAATACCGCATCAATTTAAAACCAGAAATGCGGATATAGGTATAATCCGGCTTGTTATTCAAAAGAAATACGACACAGTCCCTGCGACCCTACAGCTTATTTTTGCCTCTATTGTTTTTTATATATCGTTTTTTCATGAAACAAATAAATCATTTGAAAAATCTCCTTCCGATAAGGAAATACGCGATATTACCTGCGAAATATTCACAGCCATAAAAAACGGACTTGGGTTTCCTGAACACACAGGGTCTCTTGATTTTAACAAATTGGAAGTTATGGTCGACGGAACCTTGCACAATGCGGAACCTGAACCGCTGTTCAAGGCTGTCGCAGAAGCTGTAGCCGAGGCAGGTCCATGGGATACTTCAATGGATATGGTTGCTAAACGAATGGGACTTTCAAAAAGCAGCCTTTACGGACATTTTAAAAACAGAAAGGATATGCTGCGCCGTCTTTTCTTAAATGAATTTAAACGCATTGTTGAATTTGCGCAGCGGGGGATCAGTTTATCTACGGTTCCTGCGGAACAGCTTTACCTCGGCATTTATTCAATCGCATTTTATCTTCGTTCCCGGCATGAGGTTCTCGCCGCTCTGAACTGGATTCGTACAAGGAAACTCGACCTCGGTAAACCGGAAAAAAAGATGGAAATATTTTTCAGGCTTTTTGAAGACGTTGAAATTGAGCCGTTTAAGAAATCAGGAGAAGACGAAAAACGGAAACTTTCCCATTTGATTTTATTTCTCCTTATTAACATTTTAATGCGGCCATATATGTCAGAAAACAAAAACTCTACAGTTAAAGATGTTCAAAATGACGATATTCGTCTGTTGTATAAATTTACCACATTAGGTCTTGGGGGCTTTATTCGATGAATAAAAAAAGTTATATTTCAATTACCAATAATTGTATTATGGGGCGGAGCGAATGTAAGTGCCGCTCTCTGCTTGTTAAGCAGTGGATAAAAGATCGCGCATTAAGCGGATCAAAACAAGGAGTCATTTTATGAGCCTTAAAAAACACTGTACCCAGCCGAAAGCTGAGGCTGTCATCCGGTATACAGACGGGTTGATATTCCCCATCTGTCTCGCTCTGTTAATGTTGTTATGCGCCGGTCTTCAGGCTCAGGAAAGCAAGCCTGCCGTTATGCGCCTAAATCTTGAAGAATCCGTAGACCTTGCAATCAAAAACAACCTAAGCCTTGAAACTTCCAGAACAAATGTTGCAACAAAGAAACGCGCTTCCGGCACGTCGTGGAATCAATTTATTCCCAGCGTACAGGTCGGAGGCAGTCTGGTGAGGGATAATCAGAAAAGCACCGTTTCCGGAATGATACCTGTTGATCTTTCAAATTTTTTTTCAACTCTACCACAAGGAACTCTATATGCAGTACGTCCTTATTCAGCAGAATCTCCCCAATGGCACATTGCGGGCACTATTCAAGCTTCGCTTAATTTAAATTTAGCCATGTTTGAAAATATGAAACGTCTGCGCATTGATTATCAGGGCGGACTATTAAGTTATGAAAAAGCAAAAGCGCAGCTTGAACGCGACATACGCAAGGCGTATCACAATATACTTCTTATTCAGGAAAATATCGCCGTTTTGAAAGGCAATATTACAAATGCGGAACGTCAGGTGCAAATGGCGCAGGCAAACTTCAATGCGGGGCTTGTTCCTGAACTTACATTACTGCAGGCGCGCGTTGCAAGGGAAAATATGCGTCCGGCCATAGATCAGGCGGAAAACGGACTTAAGCTTTCCATGGCGCAGTTTGCAATGAATCTCGGCCTTGATTACGACACTGTTTTTGAACTTGCGCCCGTTACGGGAAACATTAATTTTATTCCTCTTGATGTTGCGGAAATGATTTCAAAAGCGGCGTCGGGCAAACCGGATATTCAGGAGTTAAGGCACTCGATGCTTATGCTTGAAAGCGCGCGGAAAGCGCAAATCTATTCCCTTACGCCGTCGCTTACATTAAGCTGGAATCACACTTCCGCATTTACAAAGGATCCTTGGAAAGATTCATGGTTCGGAGGCAAGGACAATTGGAGAAAATCAGGTTCCTTTACGCTTTCGCTCGGAGTCCGCCTGCACAGTCTAATTCCGTTCAGCACGGATTTTCAAGCTGTAAAAAATACGGAAGATCAGATAAAAACAGCCACAATCGGACTTGCGCAGATGGTCTACGGAACTGAAATCGAAATATACAATATTATACTCTCTCTTGAAAAAGCGCGTATCAGCGCGGAAGCGCTCGCTCAAACGGTTAACCTTGCGGAGCAGTCATACAGCCTGACAGAACGCGCATATCAGGCGGGATTGCAGGATTATTTCCAGGTTCAAAGCGCGCAGCAGTCCCTGCATCAGGCGCGCGTTCAAATGCTTGAGCAGCAGTTCAGCTATCTTAACAGCCTTATAGACCTTGAATATTCCACCGGGGTTCCTTTCGGAACACTTTCAAGAAGGAGCAACTAATGAAAACAAAATTCATTTTTATTCTTTTGTTAGCTGCAATAATATTATCAGGATGCGATCGTGTTGAAGGAGCATTCGATAAAGTTAAAAAAACATACGGTAAAGTTAAGGAAACATTCGGTAAAAATAACAAAATCGAAATGCCGAGGGAAATTCCCGTATTTGCGGTCAATACTACGCTCGCGGTAAAGGGACAAATAAGCGACTATATTTCCCTTTCAGGAGATATTTATGCAGGGTCAACTGTAGATGTATATTCTGATGCGGCAGGTAAAATAACTCAAATTTACACAGCTGTCGGCAGAAGAATAAAAAAGGGCGACCGTGTAGCGGCTGTTGATCCTTCGCGTCCCGGTATGACCTACCGTCAAAGCATTGCAACAGCCCCTATCAGCGGAACCGTTATCGCCGTTCCCGCGCAAATCGGAATGACCGTAAGTCAGGCCGTTCCTCTTGTCAGAATTTCCGGCGGCAGCGGGCTTGAAATACGCCTTAATGTGGCGGAACGGTTTATCTCCAAAATGGCAATGAATCTGTCATGCGAAATAACCCTTGACGCATGGCCAGGCGAAATATTTCTCGGCAGCATAAGTGAAATTTCACCTACCGTTGATCCGGTTTCAAGAACAATGGAAGTGCGCGTAACAGTATCCAATACAGGCTCAAAACTTAAACAGGGAATGTTTGCGAAGGTTAAAATCATTACACAGCAAAAAAATAATATCGTAAAAATACCCGCTACGGCGGTAATCAAGCGGTTCGGGGAAGAATATGTTTATATTGTGGAAAAAGATCCTGCAAATCCTGAATTCAACGTCGCAAGGAAAAGGATCATTGTGCAGGGTATCATTATTGACGGAATAACGGAAATACAAAGCGGTCTTGCGCCTGATGAAGAAATAGTAATCCGCGGTCAAACTCTGCTTGATGACGGTTCCAGGGTCAATGTAATTGAACGTCTTACGCAGCTTGGCTCAAATTAATAGGAGATGAAACAATAATGAGTATGGTAAAAACGGTTGTTTCACGGCCTGTAACATTTTTGATTATTTTCGCGCTCCTTATAGGACTTGGGTTTTTTGCGCTTGTCAATTTGTCGATTGATCTCTATCCTGAAATAAATCCTCCAATTCTGGTTGTAGTCACTTCGTATTCGGGCGCGGGGCCTGAAGAAGTTGAGCGTTCAGTTACGCGTCCGCTGGAAGCAATCCTTTCCGGCGTGTCAGGCCTTGAAAAAGTTACCTCCACTTCAAGCAAGGGTTCCAGCATGATAATAATGGAATTCACTTACGGTACTAATATGTCGGACGCTTCCAACTCAATACGCGATGCGCTTGAACGCGTCAGAAACGCTATGCCGACCGGCGCGCAGACTCCGATGATCTTTAAATTTGATCCCTCAATGATCCCGATTATGGGACTCATGGTAATGTCAAATAAACGTACTCCTGAAGAATTGAGAGAGATATCCGAGGACACAATTGTTCCGCGCCTTGAACAGATACCGGGCGTCGCTACAGCTTCTGTAAACGGAGGCAGAGAAAAAATAATCCGCGTGGAAATTCCGCAGAATCGCCTTGAAGCCTACGGCCTTACAATAATGCAAATCCAGCAGATGATTTTCATTCAGAATATGCAGACAGCGGCAGGAACAATCATTGACGGCGGATTGTCCTACATATTGACAACAATGGGCGAATATACATCGCTGGATGAAATAAAAAATACTGTAATTTCCTACAAGGGCGGCGGGCTTTCAGGAACACAGATCGAGACGCCGCGCCAGATTTATCTGCGCGATCTTGCCGATATTTACGAAGGTTACCGTGATGAAAAAAGCCTTGTATATGTAAACGGCCAGTCTGCCGTTATGCTGCAGGTACAAAAACAAAGCGGAAAAAATTCCGTACAGACGGCAAAAGATTTACGCGCAAGGCTTAACAGAATGACAAGGGAACTTCCTCCTGACATTAAAATAACCGAACTTTTTAACACAACCGATATTGTGGAAAATTCGCTTAATCAGGTAACATCAACAGCATTCAGCGGGGCGCTGCTTGCAATATTGATACTTTTTATTTTCCTGCGTTCGGTAAAACCGACATTAATAATCGGGGTTAGTATTCCTATTTCAATTATCATTACTACAATGACGATGTACTTTGCAGGCCTGACGCTCAACCTGATGACCATGGCGGGACTTGTTCTGGGAATAGGAATGCTGGTTGATAATTCAATTGTCATTCTGGAAAATATTTACCACTACAGGGAGAAGGGCGCTAAACTTCACACAGCGGCCGTACTGGGTTCGTCGGAAATGGTAGTTGCAATTATAGCTTCCACCATAACAACCATTTGTGTATTCGCTCCGATGGTCATGTTCCAGGGACTGTTGGAAATGGCCGGCGAGCTATTTGCGGGTCTTGCATTTACGGTAGTAATATCGCTTGGTATATCCCTGTTAACAGCCATATTCCTTGTTCCGGTACTTTCAAGTTATGTCCTGCCGCTTGTTACGCGAAAACAGAAGCCGCTCAAAGGCGCGCTTGCCTTAGTTGATTCATTGTTTGAACGTTTTTTTATCTTGCTTGAAAATATGTACAGAGGAGCCGTAAGAAAAGTCCTTAAGCATAAATTTATTGTTATATTTTTTCTGTTTATTTTACTTGTTATAAGCGTTGCGTTTATTCCGATAATAGGCTGGGAATTTATGCCCCAGCAGGAAGATGACAATGTCAATATTTCGGTAACTCTCCCTATGGGCACTCCTCTTTATGAAACGGAATCCATTCTAAAACAGATACAGATCATCGTAGAAAGAGAAGTAAAAGGCTACGAAAGAATAGTCCTTCAGGCAGGAGGAGGAGGCTTTATGGGCATGGGCGGCAGCAACAGCAATTCAGGCTCTCTCAGAATTAACCTGCCTAAATATTCACAAAGAATAGAAAGCGCAAACGAAATAAGAGATATAATGAGGCCTTACATGAACCAGTTCCCCGGCGTAATTGTTTCCATGAGCGGCGGCAGGGGTTTTGGTTTTGGCGGAGGGAGTTCCGTTGACATTATTCTTCGTACGGACGATCTTGTAAAAGGCAAAGCAATAGGCGAAAAAATTTCCGCCGTACTTAAAAGTAAAATGTCAGATTATGTAACGGAGCCGCAAGTCGGCTTAAGGGACGGACTTCCACAGTATGAAATAATTATTGACCGCGAAAAAATGTACGCGCTTGGACTTAACACTAATACAGTCGGCAGCGAGATTAAGGCGGCAGTTGACGGAGTAACAGCGACAAAATACAAAACAGGCGGCAAGGATTACGATGTCATTTTGATTCTTGCGGAAGCGGATCGCAGTACACGGCCCGCTCTGGATCATATTTTTATCAACAGTCAAATGGCGGGAAGAGTTCCCCTTTCCAGCTTTGTAAGGTACAAAGAAGGAACAGGTCCTCTCACAATAAACAGAGAAAACCAAAGCCGTGTAATTCACGTAACAGCAGGCGCGAAGCCCGGCGTAAAAATGAATGATATGCAAAAAATGGTGGAAAACCTTATCATGTCTGAAATCCCGATTGAAGACGACGTTATTATTGAGTACGGCGGCGACAATGCCGAAATGGTAAAAATATTCACGCGTTTTATCTTTATCTGTATTGTAGCTATATTCCTCGTGTTCGGCGTCATGGCATCTCTTTTTGAATCGTTCCGTGATCCGTTTATCATTATATTTACGATTCCCCTCTCATTAATCGGTATAGTCGCAATATATCTGATCACCGGAACCATATTTAATGTACTGACCGCAGTAGGCCTACTTGTATTGATAGGCGTTATTGTAAATAACGGCATTGTACTTGTTGACTATACAAACCTCCTGCGCAAACGCGGCTATTCTCTGAATGACGCATGTATAGAAGCCGCAGGCAACAGACTGCGCCCCATATTGATGACCACCTTAACTACAATTCTTGGACTAGTGCCAATGGCTTTCTTCCCCGGCGAAGGTTCTGAACTTGTAGCCCCAATCGGTAAAACTGTTCTTGGCGGTCTTTCATTCGGTACTTTGATGACGCTGTTCCTTATGCCTACAGTCTACGCAATAATGAATAAACGCTACGACGCGCGTAAAGCAAAGGCGCAGGCGCGGCGGGAAAGAATTGCGGCAGGCGAGAAACGTTCAAAATTGAAAGAAACTGTCATCGCCAGCATTGTTAATACAGCAGATACGGGGGGAAATGTATGATTCGCATAGAAATAATTGCCAATCAGTCAGTCGAAGAAAATATCCATGAAGCGCTTGAAAAAGAACACGCAGGCAAATTCTACACAAAATTCCCCAACATTTTCGGCGTAGGTTCTTCAGGCCCGCGCATGGGCGACGCTGTCTGGCCTGAAAATAATTTCGCGCTTGTAATCTGGTGCCAAAAAGCAGAAGCCATTGCCATCAAGCGCGCTATTGATTCAGTAAAGAAAAAATACCCCAACGAAGGAATTAAATTTTTCTGGCATGGGTAAAAGACGAATATGGAATTATGTTAATTTCTAAAAACTGAAGTTTTTAGAAATTTTTTATTTCAGTTCCGTATCTATCTTGCTCTGCAAATTATGCTGTATATATTTACGGATTTTAGCTTTTACTTCAGAATCAATCCGCTGAGTAAATAACATTACGTATATTTTCTCATTTTCAACAACCCTTGAGCCGAATACAACAGCCTCTACTTTAAGAAGCATACTCTGTAACCTTACCTGTATATTTTTAACAAGCTCATTTTTGGCAAGATTGGGATCATTTTCAAAAACACAGGAAATCCCTACAACGCTGACATCATTTATAACCCCGCTGATAATACCTCCGCCAAAAGGCATATTTAATTTTGCGGTACTTTCATCTTTTGTTGAAGCGCGCAGGTATTTTCGCCGGCCTTTAACATTCAAACTATTTAAGGTATCAATAATTTTATTGATATATCCGCTCATATCGACTTTTAAAGGTGTGAACCCGCACGGCACTTTATACTTGGTAAATCTATCGTGCAATTCATCACTGGTATCCGAAGTAAAAATACCTATTTTCACCTCAGTCATAGCGGATAATTTGTCTGAAAACCATTTTTCCCATTCCTTCTTGTGCATCTTTTCATCAATATTGACAAATAAAATTGAATCAGGGTATTTTTCCAGCACCCTTATAATCTGGACATGATTCTTAATTACATATACTTCATACTCGTGCTGCGCCAGTTCCGTGATTATTTGGTTTTGTACAGACGCGGTAGGGTATAAAAAGAATACTTTTTTTCCGTTTATTTCAGATATATTATTTGCATCGCTCATAATATCGTAATTTTAGCAAAAAAATAATTAATTTTCAACAGTGAATACAACCGTTTGTTCTTCATCGCCGTTCTGGACACTTAGTGTATTTACGCCCGTCTTACGCGGCAAATAAAAAACAAACGGACGCCTTACACGGATTACATTGCCGTTGTGGGTTACAATTGATTCGTCGTTTTCCCCTCCGATTATCTCAACAGGTATATCGTCCATTCCAATACCCGGATTTGTAAGGTAAACAAATCCGCTTCTGGGAGTTACAATTTCCAAAGGACGCGAAGCATAATCAATTGCTCCCTGTCTTTGCGTTCCTGCAAACCATGACTGATACTCGGCAGGAAATACAGTAACGCTGCGTCCGTTTACAATTTGATGCCATGTACAAAACATAACGTCCTCACCGGTCTGTACATATTCGTTAACAACAGAGAGGCAAGCGTCTGTAGGCGTCATGCCGGAAAGGGCGCAGACACGCTTTAACTGCCAGTTTTCCGGCGCGGGAAAATCGGGAATATACATTCCTCGCTTTTCTTCCAGCGAAATAAGAGTATCGCGCACTATTGCGGCGGGAATAGAACTGCCTGTCTTTCCTATAACGGTTTCTCCCGTGAAGTTTCCCATCCAGACACCCACTGTATATTTTTGTGTTGCGCCAAGTGCGACAATGCTCTGATACTGATTAGCAGTTCCTGTTTTAAAAATAGCGGGAAAAGAAGTTCTGAAATTCCTTGCAAAGCCGAATGCAAGCACACGCGCATTTGAGTCTGATAAAAAAGAACAGATAATTCTGGACGTATCGGCGGAAAAAATCCTTTTTTGCGCTTCGTCCTTCTGTTTTACCTCAGTCTGTAATTCCCACGTTAAAGGCAAAAAAATACCGTCCCGCGGAAAAACGCTGAAAGCTCTTACCAGTTCCAAAAGACTGACAGGCGCGTTTCCAAGCGCAAGACCCAGTCCTGCGTCTTCCGATGAATATTCAAGGGAATCAAAACCTAGCGATAAAAGCAAATCACTGTATTTCCTGACGCTCAGTCTGTAGAGCAAATAGACGGCTGGGACATTAAGACTTGAAGCAAGAGCGGCGCGGATTAATATAGGACCGTTATATTTCTCATTAAAATTGCGCGGTATATAAATTTCACTTTCACCGTAAGTCATTTGTATATCCGCTATTACATCAGTCGGCTTAAATCCGTTTTCCAAAGCCATGGCGTAAAGAAAAGGTTTCATGCTGCTTCCGGGCTGATTAAGGGCAAGCACGCCGTCAACCTGCCCCGCATCAACAGTGTTAAAAAAATCCGCGCTTCCGACCCATGCAAGAATCTCTCCCGTTTCATTGTCAATCACAATGCACGAACCGTTTGTAAGCCGGGAAAAATAATAGCGCATAACATTTCCCGCTATTGCATTCTCAAGATAATGCTGCAGGGAAAGGTCTATGGAAAGATAAACTTCGTCTTTTGTATTAGCGCTGTTTATATTGCGGATTAAATGAGGCAGTTCAAGAGGATACTCAAAACGTTTTGCGGAGAAGGAAGCAAATTTCCAGTCATCGTCGTTTATTTGCGCAAGCAACGGCTGAGCGGATTTTTTTATTTTTGACGACCCTTCGGCGCTGACAAATCTTTCATGTAATTCGGAGGCGGCGGCAATGCATGTTTCAGGGTTCTCAAGCGGATTGTACATTCCCGGCCTTCGCGGAATTACAGCAAGACAAAAAATTTGAGATGGAGAAAGCATTGAAATATCGCTTGCAAAAAAAGTTCTGGCGGCCGATGCGGCTCCTTCGGTATTATGCCCAAAAGGAAGCGAAAGCAGGTACAATTCCAGTATTTGCTCTTTTGACAGCCTGGCTTCAAGACGCAGAGCATTAAGCATTTCGCCTATTTTGCTCAGAATAGTCTGTCGCTTCTTTTTCTGTTGTACAGCGCCTGACTGCCCGTTATCTGAAATTATTCTGGCAAGCTGCATTGTTATTGTACTTGCGCCGCTTACCCTTCTTCCGTGTGCAATGTTTTGATATACAGCGCGTATCATGGAAATGCCGTCAACCCCAAAATGCCTGTAAAAGCGCCTGTCTTCCGCAAATACAAAAACATCCTTTACCTGACTGGGGAATTCAGCGGGTTTTTCTCTTCGCAGACCGTCTGAAAGAGGCGTTATCTGCAAAAGGAGTCCGCTGCGGTCATAATAACAGACGCTGTTCGGACGCGCCAAAAAATTCTTCAAATCAGGATATGGAGAAAATCTTAAAACCAGCCAAAACAGGGCAAGAAAAGCCAGTATAATCACAAGAACACGAGTTATAACAAAAAGTTTTATTCTGTCCGCTCTTCTCTCCGAATCCCCGCGTTCTTGCGCCTTCAAGCAGAAGCTTTTTGAAATAAATTTCTTTAAACGCTCAAAAAAATTATTCAATTGTATAAAGAAGTCCCTGACTGCGCCCGAAAATTTCAGGTTCATACATACACTCCGCCTGAACAGGAGGCGTCGGATACACTCCCCTCCTAGATGTGCGGAAAAGGAAACTGACTGTATCTTCACCTTTATTAAACTGATCCCAAAAATATTGAATCTCATTATCCATAATAACCTGATGACTCAAGGCTGATCTTCTTTTTTCCTCATTGCCGCTTGTACCGCCCTTGTCTTCATAAGAAGCAGTCGTTACAAAAGCCGCGTCAAGAATTTCCGCGCCTGAGGGAACAGGAACTCTCAGCGCAAGATAGGTACGATCCTTGTTTGAAGAAATCCTTACTCTTGCGCGGTAGGTCTTTCCGCTTTTAAGAGCAGTTCCCTTTATTTCCGTTCCTGTGTCAATGTCGTAAATGCTCATAAAAACACCAAGCCCTTCATCGCGGAAAGACTGAAGTTCAGACGGTATCGCATAACGTAAGGACGCTGTGTAGTAAATATTTCCGGTTCCGCTTCTGTCAAACTTTAAAGTCTGTATGCGATCTCTTGGAAGACCGGATAAGGGAGAGGCTGTAAAATCAAATGTTCCCATAACGGGCTTAGCTCCAAGCCCCTTGAATGTTCCCTTGAGCAGTTCAGCTCCCGCAAGCGCAACGCTGCTGTTCACATTGATATTTTCAAGCTTTTCTTCCCTGATTAATGCGTCTACCGCCGTTAAAACGCGGACAGTTGCCGCAGTATTCTGCCAATATCCCGTTCCTGAACGCTTGGCTTCCAGCAGGGAGAATAAAAGCCTTGTATTAATACTATCCCCGGGAAACTGCCCGGCAAAGAACTGCAATGTAAGCGCAAGCTGTTCTATATTATTACCGTAGAAAGTTGAACGACGCTGGTCTAACGGGTCTGTAATATCCGCTCCCCTTGCTGTCAGCCTGATCAGGTTCCGCAGTCGGGCGGCGGTACTCGCAGCCTGTGCGTTCTGTCCCAAAGCGCGGTAAGTCATGCCGGCAAAAGCAAGTACAGACGGATCAACATTGTCGCGGCTTAATATTTCAGCTAACCTTGACGCGTCTATTTTCTCGCCCATAAGCGCAAATACATAGAGCATATAACTCTGTAAGTATGACTGATAATAATATGATGACGAATTACTCTGCCACTTTTGCATTTCCTGATACTCACGGTTAAGATATGCAGCAAGCGCGGAGACATTCAGGGAAGAAGGCACGTTTATGTTCTTTGTTTTGGCAATTGCGATAATATGCGCAATCCGAAGGCTCACATAAAAGTCCGCCTTTGTACCTGAAGGCCAGTACGGAAAACCGCCGCCTGAAAGCTGCGCCTGAGCCCATGACCTTAGTTCATTTTCAACTACACGGCGCGGATCGGAAACCTCGCTTTTAAGATTGAAAGCGTCAATATACTCGCTGAAAACAACAAGGGGCATAATAGCCGCGCTTCGCTGTTCCATGCACCCGTAAGGATAGCGGAAAAGGTAGGTAACAGCGGAATCAAGCAGGCTTAAACGGGTAGCGTCAAGGGAAACTGTCAGACTGCCGGCTCCGTTATCTGCAAACGACGGTATAACAAGACCTTCGCTGGCTGTATCACGTTCAACCGTACCTGTAGTTGTAACAGTTTCCGTTACATAGGGATGTTCTATTTGCATTTCACGAACTAGCCTTTCATTTAAAATGTCAGACTTTACCGTAAAATTCAAACTGACATATCCTTCCTTTACAGCGGCTACGTCAAAATAGACAATTGCATTTTCGCCGCTTTTTACAGTAACGCGCCTCTCAACAGTTCCGTCCACAAAAGCCTGTCCTTTTACTTTAGAAAGTCCGTTTGATGCGCCGGCAGGCAACGGAGCGCCTATATCAAGCTTTATTGTCAGCGTATGTGAAGAAGAATCAAGGTTTGTAATCAGGACTCCGGCTTCGGCAGTATCTCTCTCCCTAAGCCTTCTGGGCAGAACTTCACGCACATTAATTTTGTTCTGAGCGGCAATTTCCGTTTCTTTGAGCGCAAAAAGATCACCGCGTACTCCAAAAACCGTTACGCGGTACGTTGTAAGATTATCAGGCAGTTTAAATTTGCAGATAACCTTCCCGTTTGCGTCTGTAATAAGCATAGGCTCAAAGACAGCGGTAGGGTTAAAATCCTTGCGTTCTTCTATTTTACTGTCGCTTTCCGCGTCTCCGCCCGCAAGATTTTTGACGCTGTAGGTAACAGGGTCCATTAACATGACGCGGGAATCGCCTCCTGCCACATAAAGCCTGAAATTGCTTTCAGAATAAAAATAATCAATTGGATCCGGCACATGATAATTAATAAGATCAAGCACGCCGCGGTCTACCGCCATAAGGGTAAGCTCGGCATTCGGCAGCGGCACTCCGTCCCTTGTTGCAGTCAGCGTCATGGTAACTTCATCGCCGGGACGGTAGGTTTTTTTGTCGCTTTCAACCTGTACGGAAAAAGCCTTTGTACGCGGATTCACGCTTAACCGCGTTACGCCATAATACCCCTTCGGCTTGTCCAAATCGGGGCTTCCGTACTCATGAGACGGAGCGCCTGAACGCACGGAATACGATGAAACAGCCAGATAAACCACAGGCACATAGTTACGCGCAATAGGAATATCTATAACTGTTACGGATTCATTTAAATAACGCACTTCTTCCGAATATATGCCGTCGCGTTCTACGGTAATAAGGTAATAGCCTTCAGGCAGCGAACTTTGAAGCAGTACCTTCGCGGTGTCGCCAGGCTCATAGACATCCTTGTCGGGAGTAAGCCTTATCTCCTGAGGGCTGCTCATATTCCAGTAACCGCCCGAACCTGTAACATAAAATGTAAGTTCCGTAAGGGCTGTTCTTCCTTCCCTGTCCCGTGATGTTACGCGAAGAATATGAAAACCCGCTTTTGACGGCTTTATTTTAAGCGAACCGCCTCCGCTGCGGATATTTACCGTTTGACTGCTGTCAACTACCTGCTGGGAAGTATATTCGTCATAAATGTAGCCGTTTACTCCCCTTTGCTGGATACGCCGCCATTCTTCGCGCAAAAGCTCAATTTTTAACTGTCCCGCTCCTTCGCCGCTCCGCAAAAACAGCTCGTTATTCGAAGTTTTTTCTCCGTTTACGTTTACTGTAATATAATCAATAGAAACTTCCTGCCCTGCGCGGCTAAACCCGCCGGCGCTTCTGTAAAGACCGATATAAAAACTTGCGGGATGCACAACAACAGACCTGTAAGCTGTAACCATCTGATTGCTTATATCCGTAACCCTTGCTTCAGCCTGATAAATATACGGCGCGCCTGTAATTTTTCCGCCGCCTGTTTTCTGGCTCAGGCTTGCAGTACCCTGCCCGCTTAACATCCCGCTTTGCGAACCGGTATAGCGCTTGAAGTCCCAGTCTCGTCGAGGACCGAAAACATATCCCCTTGTTTCCGCATTCTGCGGACGGAAGACTGTCATCTCTTCAAACCACGCGCCTTCCCATGAAGCGCCTGAAAGACTTCCGCCTGAAAGATAACTTGCCTGCAAATTTATATTTACATCATCGCCCATAATAACAGGAGCGGGCGGAGACGAAAGAACAGCCTGAAATTTCAAGCGTTCAAAAAACGCAACCGTTATGGGAACATTGGCGATTATTTCACCTTCCGGCTCAGTTCCTCTTCTGTAAACGAGCCTGTAAGAACCGGGAACAGTATCTTCAGGAATAGAAAGCTGACCGTAAAAACTTCCAGATTCGGTTGTAGTTCCTGAAGAAGAAATAATTTTCTTGGGTTTGTAGGTATCTTCTTCAAGCACAGCATTGTAATTTCCCTTGTATACGGTATACATACCCAGAGCTTTTGAACGGTCAACGCCGCGGAATGTAAGCACTTCTCCCGGCTTGTAAAGACCCCTGTCGGAAAACATAAAAGCCATAGGGGTAATTTCTTCCGCGCGTTGAGGGGTAGCGGATGAAACCCCAAATCTCCATGTGTTATGCGAAGAAGGAATGAATATAGCCTTGTCGCCGTCTTTTTCCGCGTATACAAACGGCGTATCAAATCCAGACCAGTTATTTTTGTTCTCCGTATTGTTACGTAAAACTGAAGGTTCCATTTTAAGCACTGCAAGACCGTTTTTATCAGTTACTGCCTCAGCATAACTGTTAATTGTAGATAAATATTGGCCGTTATTAATGTTATTATTAGGAAACAGTTTGACAACAGCGTTTTCAACAGGCTTTCCGGTAGAAAGGCTTGTAACAAGGACTACAGCTTTGTTAAATCCATATCGTACAGTCATTCCAAGGTCTGTAACTTGAATATTAAGGCTGCTTTCTGTTTTCCTTGTTCCGGCGCGGCTCGTACCGTCCCTTTGCCTTTCAACAGTGAGAATCTCAATTTGACTGTTAAAGCCGACAAAGCCCCTGCCTTTTTCATTAAGATACGGCGAAAGATCAATTAATTCAAACTGTCTTGTATTGGCTTTTCCGGGAGTTAAATTAATGTACGAAGCGTTATCCCAATTCTTTGACCAGGGGTTTTGCTTCGCTTGCAGCATATAACTTGAATTTGCGGTAATATTTTTATATTCAAAAAGATAAAGCGGCGGAAATTGCGCTTCCAGCATAACATGTTTTCTGTAATCCAAAAATATAACTTCACCCTGAGGCAGCGGCTCATCAGGCACTACAATATTACAGGAATAAGGCTCGCTCAATTTTCTGCCGAATACGTCTTCTATGCCAGTGCTGATTTTTAACGTAAAACGGTCTTTATAAGTTACGGGCAGGTTGTAAATCCGCAGTGTGTTTCCGGACACCTCAATATTATCATTGCCGAAAGCCATCGCAGGTTCAATGCTGATATTGTTACGCACATTATTTTCATTAAGCGAATGGCTGAAATATACTTCTACAAGATTATTGTATTTACCGTAACCTGTCCTTCTTTCGTGTTTTGTTACCATGAAAGGACCCGGAGTTGAAAAAGTGAAAGCCTGATCCGCTTCGGTTCCCCTGCTCCCTCCTTTTGATTTTGCGCCTTGTTTTAATACGATACTTATCTGCGTATTAAAGTCTATATTGTCCTGAATCTCAGTCGTAATTTTATATTCATTTTCCTGTCTAAGGTTATACCTTTTTTGCGTTCCTCCTGCCGTTATTTGCAAATATTGGCTTATATCCGCGGCCTGCACAGGATAGTTAAATTCAAGGCCGATCTGCTTTGCGGCCTGCGGCGGAACATTGTTGTTGTCAAAATGCATATTTGTGTTTTTTCTGAATTCCTCGCCGGGAGTAACATTTTTTATTTTTAAAGTTTCCGTGTAAAAAGAAAAAGTTCTTTCACCTGAAATCCTGTTACCGTAAATTGACGCCGCGTTATTTGCAACCGTGATCGTATAGACCTGCTGCGCCTGGCAGGGTTCTTCTCCTTCAAAACTTAAAAAACTTGTTCCGTACCAGCGAAACGAACCTTTAATGGAAGGGCTTATGCTTACCACAGTCGATGTCTGGCTCTGTTCGCCGAGGCTTGCAAGAGGAATCATCGGCTGAGAAAAAACAACATAGACAGACGGACGCTGAATTGCGGAAGAATAATCCCCTCTCGGTCCCCAGTCAATAACAGTCAGCGGGTCTTTATTTGAAGAAGAAACCTGCCCTTCGCGCAAAGCAGCTTCCTGTGCAAGGCGAATTTCCTGTATCCTTGCGTTTTCACGCGCCGGATCGAAGTAAACAGTTTTATAATCCGATAACTTCCTTAAACCCCCGCCTGTAACGCTTCCCTGTGAATTTGCAGGCGCTCCGTTAGGCTGGGCTTGAATTCTTAATAACTCAACTTCGTTTGCCGCTTCCGCCTTTAATGGCCGGTAATCCAGCGTAAAGGCAGCATTAATAGTCGCGTTATTTACCAATGGCCGGGGTTGTGAACCATCCAGAATATATTCGTCTACATTAATAGGCAAAACGGTAATTTCATTGATATTCTTTTTTTTACAACCGATACAAAAACTTGCTGCAAAAATTAATAAAATAACAAAAAATTTTCTCATAATTACTCCATAGAAATTATAGCATATATTTGCATACCTGCAATTGACAGTTATACATTAATAAATGTACAGTCATGATATGAGCGAGTATCATATCAACGGCGGCATCCCGTTAAACGGAACAATCAAGGTCAGCGGCAACAAGAATGCCGCCCTTCCCTGCATAGCCGCCGCGCTTCTTACAGATGAACCTGTTATTTTAAAGAATATTCCTGACATTGAAGATGTCCATGTCATGCTTGAAGTGTTTACCGCTCTTGGGGGAGAAGTTGAAACGCTTGCCCCTAATACCATAAAACTCCGCCTTCTTAACATTAAGGCTGCGGGAATACCGCAGGAACAAGCCAAAAAAATCAGGGCGTCAATTCTTTTTGCAGGACCGCTTCTTGCAAGATCTGGAAAAGTTGTCCTTCCGCCACCCGGCGGCGACGTTATCGGAAGAAGAAGGCTTGATACACATTTTCTGGTCCTTACGGAATTAGGCTCAAAAGTAAAAATAGGCGACAATTTTACCTTTACCGCAAAATCACTTACCGGCGCGGATATTTTTCTTGATGAAGCGTCTGTTACAGCGACGGAAAATGCTGTCATGGCGGCTGTCCTTGCGAAGGGAAAAACAATCTTAACAAACGCCGCAAGCGAGCCTCATGTTCAGGATCTTTGCAGAATGCTGGTAAAAATGGGAGCGCAAATAGAAGGAATTGGCTCCAATATTCTTACAATTACAGGGGTAGAGAAATTATCCGGCTGTGAGTTTGAAATCGGCGCAGATTTCATGGAAGTCGGTTCCTTCATCGGTCTTGCCGCAGTAACAGGAGGCGATCTTCATATTGAAGGCGCGCGGCACGAAGATATGAGACCTGCTAAAATTGCCCTCGGCAAATTGGGAATTGTCTGGGCGCACGAGGGAACCGTTATCCACGTGCCGAAGAATCAAAGTATGGAAGTAAATCACGATCTCGGCGGCATGATTCCCAAAATAGACGATGCTCCATGGCCGGGATTCCCGCCTGATCTTATAAGCATAATAATTGTAGTCGCAACACAGATAAATGGAACTGTCCTTGTCCACGAAAAAATGTACGAGTCGAGAATGTTCTTTGTAGATAAACTTATCGGAATGGGCGCAAGAATTGTGTTATGCGATCCGCACCGCGCCGTTATTTCAGGTCCCTCAAAACTGCACGGCACAGAGCTTATAAGCCCCGATGTGCGCGCCGGAATGGCAATGCTTATTGCAGCAATGTGCGCGGAAGGGAACAGCGTTATCCGCAATATCTATCAGATTGAAAGAGGCTACGAACATCTTGAGGAAAGGCTTTCATCGCTTGGAGCGCGAATAAAAAGGATTGAATAGGCAATGGATTTAATCACTCTGGGCGCATTTGCCGTATTGTTCTTGCTTGTCATTCTTATTTTGATAAAATTATATTCAAATAAAACTGCGGATTATTCGGCGCAGATGATCGACCTGAAAAACCAAATAGGCGAATTAAAAACAAAACAGCTTGAAAGCCAGCAGGTTTCTTTGACCAGCCAGCAAAAACTGCTGACGGATACGCAAAATAATCTTAACACCCAATTACAGCAGATGATGAACATCATGAATCAGAATCTCAACTCCACCCAAAGTAACATCACAAAGCAGCTTTCAAGTTCGAATCAAATAATAGGAGATATAAACAGTAAACTCGGCTCTTTGGAAACAACGGCGAAAAATATTCAGAACATAGGGAAAGACATATCTTCGCTCCAGAATATTTTACAGGCTCCAAAACTGCGCGGAAACTTAGGCGAATATCTTTTGGAAGACCTGCTTAAACAGATATTTCCAAGCGCCAATTATAAGATCAAGCACAGTTTCAAGAACGGAACTCAGGTAGACGCGGTAATAAAACTCGGAGAAAATATTGTTCCGGTTGATTCTAAGTTTCCCTTGGAAAGTTTTCAAAAATTTATAGCCGCCGATAATGATGAAGATAAAAAATTATTCAGGAAAGATTTTATTACAAGCGTTAAGAAACGCATCGACGAAATAACTTCTAAATATATCAACCCTGCCGAAGGAACCTACGATTTCGCGATTATGTATATTCCCGCCGAGAATGTTTACTATGAAACTATTATAAATGATTCTTTTACCAACAAAGATTATGAGCTTTTAAATTATGCCATGGAAAAGCACGTAATCCCTGTTTCTCCCAACAGTTTTTATGCGTACCTTATGGCGATTTCTTTTGGATTAAACGGGCTGAAAATAGAACAAGATGCCAAAATAATACTTGGCGAACTTTCGCAAATTCAGAATAGATTCGGAAAATTTTATGAAGAATACGGCGTTGTGGGAAAACATCTTAACAGCGCTGTAGGAAAATACAACGAGACTACAAAAACCGCTGAAAAACTTAATGATCAAATTAGTAAAATTACCGAGCAAAAGACTGAGCTTATTGAAGGATAACCGCCATAGTAATCCTATTAAAACGGCAGCAATCTTCAGTTAAGAGTATTTTGATAGTTATCCTTTTATGATATTTATCAAAAAAATAGCATAATCATGTATTTTTCAAGAAAAAGGTGTTATTTTATCTCTAGAATCGGCAAAACGGCGCGGAAGGCAAAAAAGTTATTGTTTTACTGTCACATTATTGCAGCATTGACTCATTCAATCAAAAATAAATCAGTACCTACTTAGAACTCTCTGCTGGGAGGTTCATTTTCCTGCTTACCCAGTCCCAACTTATAACAAAATATGCGGCTGCTCTAAGCAATAATCGTAATTGACTATTATACTATGCTAATTTATCATAAATTCATGAGATATATTCATATTTTTGCAGGTATTCTATGTCTTATTTTTTTTTCATGCACAAAACATGAAGAATTTTCCTCTGACGAACTGGAAACAATGGGCGCGCAGGGGCTTGCCGAAATTCTGGCAAAGACAACAAGCAAACCCTGGAGAGGCGAAGAATTCCTGCCCGGCAAGCTTGGCGGAACATGGTATACCGTAATGACGGAAGATCCAAAAAGCTTTAATAATCTTATAGCCGAACAGGACAACGCCACATCTACAATAGTCGGCTTTATGAACGATTACCTTATTGATTACAACCCGGTCAAACGCGAGTGGGAAAGCTTTATCGCTGAACCCAGTGTTATTGTTAACGAAGCGGACAATACAATGCAGGTAGTTTATACAATGCGTAATGATCTTTACTGGAGTTATTATAATTCCGACAGAAAAGTAAAAGTTACAAGCGATGACGTTATTTTTTGGTATAACGAAATCAGCGGCGACCCTGAATGTCAAAGCTCAGGTTATTATCAGCAATTTTTGTTTATGCCTGACGGAAGCGAAGAACGCATAACAATACACAAGATCGACGACCGCCGTTTTTATTTTCATTTTCCGCGGATTATTGCCGAACCGTATCTAAGTACCAATATGCATTTTGGACCTATGCATATTTATGAACCCGCAAAGAAACAGGGCGGCGTAGAAGCGGTAAAAAATTTGTTCAATGTATCTGTTGATCCTAAAACAATCCCTTCTATGGGGGAATGGTTCCTTGTTGAGTACACTCCAAGTCAAAGACTTGTGTACAAACGGAATCCGAATTATTGGAGAAAAGACTCAAACGGCGTTTCAATTCCCTATAGGGAAGAAATGGTTATCCGTATTATTCCCGAAGAAAATACGGAGTTATTGCTTTTTAAAAACGGGGAAATCGAAGAATACAGACTGCGCCCTGAAGACCTTGACGGGCTTGTAAATAAAAAAGAGGGGGATTACACCGTCTTTAATTCCGAAGGCAGCCTTACCGCGTCATTCTGGACATTTAATCAAAATCCGGTAAATAAAGATACGCCTCAGTACGATTGGTTTACCCAAAAAGAATTCCGCCAGGCAATGAGCTGCCTGCTTAACAGGGACAGAATAAACGCCCAAGTGTACAGAGGTCTCGCGGAACCAAAAGTAAGCCTGTTTCCGGAACCCAATAAGTATTACAATCCGTCAATAAGACTTCAATATCTATATGACAGAGAACACGCGTTGAAGCTGCTCTCCAATATCGGGTTTAAAAAGGACTTATTCGGAAATATGCGCGACAGTAAAAACAGGCGTGTACAATTTGATCTTACCATACGTTCGGAAAGTTCGATGAGTTCGGACATAGCGTCCATTATAAGGGACGAGCTTTCAAAAATCGGTATAAAATTAAATATCCGCGTTGTGGATTTTCAGAAACAGGTAGAACAGTTGTTCTCTACCTTTGACTGGGATTCAATGCTAATGGGGCTTTCCGGTAATAATATGTTTCCCAGCCAGGGCAGCAATGTATGGCCGTCTCAGGGAAATCTTCATATGTGGAACCCCAATCAGGAAACGCCCGCAACCGAATGGGAAGCTCGTATTGATTACCTTTACAATGAAGGAACATATACAATTGACACCGGGAAAGCGCAGGAAATTTGGGATGAGTTTCAGTCAATATTAATTGAACAATGTCCAATGATATACTTGATGCGTTCAAGGGGATTTTGGGCGCTTAACAACCGCTGGGATTTTACAAACGTGTATTTCGATAATATAAACGGCGCTGAAACCAGTTTTATATATATCAAATAAAAGGAATGACAGATGAAATCTCCAAGAGAATTAAGCATTGACATCAATTTAATTGATTTGGTTGATGCTTTAGGGCTTTCCAGCAAAGCCATGACAGGTCTAAAACTGCTGCTTGCCAACGAAGAAATTCAGGCGGCGCAGGAATACGCGAACACAGTATCAATTGTAAGGCTCGGTTATAATGATCACGGTCCTGTACACATGAGGACAGTAACATACCTGTCGGTATTAATGCTTGATCTTCTTAAAAAAGCCGGAATAAAAACAAGCCTGGAAGCTGACGGATGCGGAGATTATGAAGACAGTCTTATTGCGGTAATTATTGCGTCTATTCTTCATGATCTCGGCATGAGTATGGGACGGCAGAATCATGAATTGCACAGTACAATTATGGCTGTTCCGTTTATTGATAATGTTCTATCCCATCTTTACAAAGATAACTGGCGAAAAAAAACAATGATACGCGCTGTTGCTATGGAAGCAATTGCAGGTCACATGGGCACTATAAGCATTACATCGCTTGAGGCCGGTATTGTTCAGGTTGCCGACGGATGCGATATGACTAAGGGGCGCGCGCGTATTCCAATCTCGCTGCTGCATGCTCCAAGAATAGGACACATTCATCAGTATTCAGCCAATTCAATTGAAGAAGTTAATATTACCGCCGGAAAGGAAAGACCTATCCGTGTTGACGTGCATATGTCAAGCGAAGTCGGATTGTTTCAGGTAGAGGAAGTTCTTCTTCAAAAAATTGCAAACAGTACTGCCAAACAGCACATTGAGCTTTATGCGTTTGTTACAGGTGAAGAAGTAAGAAGGTATTTGTAAACAGATTATGTCAGGGAATACTTTTGGGGCAATCTTTAAAGTAACAACATTCGGCGAATCACACGGCGCGGCTATGGGATGTGTAATAGACGGCTGCCCTGCCGGACTTGAACTTTCCGCCGACGATATCGAAAAAGAATTAATCCGCCGCCGCCCGGGTAAGGCATACGGTTCAAGAGACGAAGAAGACAAGCCTGAAATACTTTCCGGCATTTATGAAGGCAAAACATTAGGAAGCCCCATTGCAATTATTGTAAAAAATAACAATCAAGAAAGCGGCGATTACGATGAATTAAAATCCATTTACAGACCGGGACACGCTGACTTTACATGGCAAACTAAATACGGCTTACGCGATCACCGAGGCGGCGGCAGGAGCTCCGGCAGGGAAACGCTTTGCCGCGTTGCCGCAGGCGCTGTCGCAAAAAAAATTTTGTCGTTATCGGGAATTAAAATTACCGCGTGGACTTCTTCAATTGCGGGAATACAAATGCCTTCTTTAGGGGAAACCGGTTTTGATTTTGAAGAAATAGAACGCAATCCGCTTCGCGTCCCTGAAAAAACAGGCGCGCAGAAAGCAATGGAAAAAATTGAAAAAATACGCAGCGAAGGCGACAGCGCAGGCGGCATAATTTCGTGCCTTGTTACGGGAGCAGCCGCAGGTCTCGGAGAGCCGGTTTTTGACAAACTGGATGCGCGCCTTGCCTCCGCTGTTTTGAGCATTGGAGCGTGCAAGGGTATTGAGTTCGGCGCAGGATTTGCCGCCGCGGGATTAAGGGGAAGCGAAAACAACGATATGCCTTGCGATAACGGAAAGTTCACAACAAACAACTGCGGCGGCATATTGGGAGGCATATCTTCGGGGCAGGACATTTTTTTTAAAGCCGCCTTTAAGCCGACGCCGTCAATCAGCAAGCCGCAGAAAGCTTTGGACAGCGAAGGCAGAACAAGAGAAATTGAAATTAAAGGCCGTCATGACGTGTGTATTGTTCCGCGCGCAGTTCCCGTAGTAGAAGCAATGACAGCTCTTGTACTTGCCGATTTTTTTCTGATGTCGCGTACTGCAAGACTTTAGCAGGAATTAAATGCACGCAAAATACGCCTCTTTGCCGAGTTGTCTTATTATGAACCTAGCTTTTTCTGATGTAAAGCGGAATAGTATTTATTTCCTTATCATCAATAAATAGAACAAAATTCACAAGACCCGGATTATTAAAACACAGGTTTGAAACGCTGAAAACAAGATGGGACACAGCCGAAGCGTTTCCAACCCCCCTTACTTCCACATTACCGTTGATAGTTTCCATTGTCATTTCACCGTTAAGATCGCGCGTTTCAATTTTGAATTTATGGTTTCCGAATTCCCAAAGATCAAAACGAAGCCGGATCACTACGGATAACTGAGGATGAACACAGGGAAAATTACGGGAGACAATAGTATCGAAAGTTCCCACAATGGTCAATTTTCCGCCGTTTTCCTGGGCAAAATCACAAAAAGTAAAAAGTTCAATTTTAATAATAGCACCTCGTTTCGTTTTCATTCACTTCTTTTATACAATCAAGATACGCTTTTTCCAGTTCCGATACAAGTTCATTTACCGTAGATTTTTTATTTTCACTATAACTTGAAAGGCGGCTTGAAATATTCAAAGGAGCGCCGGTCTGGATAATCACCTTGCGCGTTTGAATATTTAATCTGTCTTTAAAAGCGCCGCCCATAGTACGATTTGCAAAATCCCATAAATTTTGAACATATTCAACTTTGATATGGAGAGCGGTTTCTTCTGCCGGAACAGGATGGTGAAAATACCATGAAAAATCCGCAAGTTCCTGATGACGCGCAATATGCCATGCCTCCCCCGCGCCAAGATCAATTATGCTACGCTCAATTTCCGTCATTGAATCAAGGCTGTCTATACCTGGCAGAAAAATCCTGTCCCAGCAGTTATGGCGCACTTTATAAAGCCGCATGAAAAAATCGCCTTCAGCCTTGATTCCAAGCATTCGCTCAGCAGTTTCCAGCGCAGAATTTGTTACGTTTTCCAGCCGCTTTTCAAATGAAAGCGATTCATCTTTTTTAATATTATAACGTATTTCGTTTTTCTCCAGTATATAATCTCTGCACCGTTTTAGTCTTTCCTGAAAATTAAGTCTTTTCGCATTAGAGGAAAAACCGCAGGTCTTTTCAACTTTTTTTAGCAGTCTGTTCATCGCAGATTTCCCGAAGGAATCGTAACGGAAATGAATCGACACGGGCAAAATTTCAACATGGCAATTTTGTTCTTTTTCTACCGGTATTTGCGACAATTGGTACGCCGCCTGAAGACTAATACGGATAACACCTGTTTCAAGACGCGGAATTGTATCTGTGGAATAAGAAACCTGTCCTTCCGGCGCAAGCGCAAGCGGATACGGCCCGTCTGTAATTGCCTTGTAAATCTTTGTCATGCCCTTTGAATCCATTTTTGTATGGTGTATCGGTATTGCTCCGATATTGGGCAAAAAAAACCGCGCAAATGAACCGCCCCAGCGGGCAACTTCATAACCGTACACAAAAATCGCATGCGGATTACGGGCAAACTTTACGCCTTTTTTTGCAGCAAGAGCTTTCAGCTTAAAAAGAAAAAACCACGCAAGAAGCTGGGGTTCTCTTCCGTCAGGATGACGAAACGCAATTATACAGCGGCTTTTCCCCGCCAAAGCGCGCTTAAATGAGTCAAAAAGTATATCGTCTCCCCTAAGTATTATTTTTGCAAACCCAAAAAGAAATAACATATAAGGCCTGCTTATAATACTAATAATAAAGATTATAAATTTAGAAATACGGGGCTGCGATACTTTAACATCAGGCGAAGCCGTTATTACGGGTTTTTGGCGTCTTTTATACATAATCAGCCTGTTTGCGAATAACGTTCAAGAAAACGTTTTATCCGTTCGCCGGAAGGATTATCCAGCACATCCGAAGGAGAGCCGTATTCAACAATAACGCCTTCATCCATGAAAATGATTTTTTTTGCGGCTTCGCGCGCAAACTGCATCTCGTGCGTTACAATGATCATAGTCGTCTTCATTTCAGCTAAGCTCCTAATTACCTTTAATACTTCTCCTGTTAATTCAGGATCAAGGGCGGAAGTCGGCTCATCAAAGCACAATATGTCCGGCTTAAGCGCCAAAGCTCTTGCAATGGCAACACGCTGCTGCTGTCCTCCGGACAATTGGTGCGGATAAAAATCTCTTTTTGCCGAAAGGCCGGTTTTTTCCAATAACAACATTCCATCGCGCTTAATTTCTTCCAGTATGTTTTTTTTATTTTTCTTATAGTCAGCGTTTTTTTTCGCCGACAGTTCGCGGGCAAGCGTGATGTTTTCCAGCGCAGTGTATTGAGGAAAAAGGTTAAACGATTGAAACACAAGCCCAAAATGTAGGCGTTTACGCTGTAAAACGGATTTCGCATAATGTTCATGGTCATTTGCGTCAAACAAGGTTTCGCCGCGCACAACAATCCGCCCTGCGTCCGGCTTTTCCAAAAAATTCAGGCAGCGCAGAAGCGTTGTCTTGCCGCTTCCCGATGCGCCGATAATAGCGAGAACTTCGCCTTCGTCTATTGAAAAACTTACGCCGTTTAAAACCTCAGAGTAACCAAAGCATTTTGAAATTTTCTGTACTTCAAGAATTGCCATGCCCGTTCCTTTACGCCCTGAAATAACTCAGTTTCTTTTCAAAGTATCCGAACAACAGCGTAAGGATTCCTACAAATAACAGATAAAAAGCTCCGGTGTAGAATAACGGCCAGATAACCGCCCTTGTTGCGGCAAAAGTCTCCGCTACCCTTATAATTTCTACAACCATAATCACGCGGGCAAGCGCGGTATCTTTCACCAGCGTGATAACTTCGTTTGACATCGGCGGTATGATTCGTTTTATAACCTGAAGAAGCACAACGCGGAAAAAAATCTGGTGTTTTGAAAGCCCAAGCACCTGCCCTGCTTCATACTGGCTGCGGGAAATGCTTTCTATCCCGCCCCGGTAAATTTCACTGAAGTAACAAGCGTAGTTTATGGAAAAAGCAATGATAGCCGCATTTATTCTGGAAGATATAGGAGCGCCGAAGATAAACCCCGGCACATAAAAAACAATAAAAATCTGGAGCATCAAAGGCACGCCCCTGATACTCCAGACAAAAATTTTAACAAGATAACGAAGCGGGGCAATTTTTGACATTGACCCGAATGAAATTAAAAGACCCAGAGGAAGGGCAAACAACAGCGTCAACGAAAAAATAAGGCACGTGGTTTGAAAACCCTGTAAAAGCCTTAACGTGACTGCCCAAAAATCCATAGACCGGCATTACCCTCGGAAGTTTGTATCAAGAACAACAGAATCCACAAGTCCGTATTTTTTTGCAAGCTCCATTATTTTTCCTTCGTCATACAGTTCTTTAAGCGCTTTATTAACCTGTTGTGTCAGACTGCTTCCTTTTTTAAAACCTACCGCGTAAACTTCGTAGTCAAGTTTGATATTTGCAATAGCCAGATCGGAATAATCGCCTATACCGGCAATTCTTTCCGCCAAAAGAACATCGACTACCGCAAAATCGACTGCGCCGGATTTAACCTCTATAAATGTATTGATCTGCGCAGTCGATCCGATAATCTTGCCGTTATCGCCAATAATATCTTTTGCGGCGGATTCTCCGGCGGAACCGCTTTCCGCAGCGGCAGTCTTTCCGTTTAGTTTTTCTATTGTGTTGAATTCATTTGCCTTGTCAATCTTAATAACAATACACTGCTGGTTACGCAGATAACTGTAACTAAAATCCACATAGTTGCTTCTCGGCGTACCGTTTTCCGAAGCATTGGCGGTAAATCCGTTCCAAATACAATTAATAGTTCCCGCTTCCAACTCCTGATATTTACTGTTCCATTCAATTTCCTGAAATTCTACTTTCATCTTCAATTTTTGGCCTGTAAGCTTGGCAAGTTCGGTGTCAAAACCGATCCAATCACCCTTTGCATCGCGGAAATTCATGGGTTCAAACTCTGTAACTCCGCAGATAAGTTTTCCGGAATTGTTATTGCTGCAAGATGTAAAGGATACAATGCAGATCAGTAAAACTGCCGATACAAGAAATCCAATCCTTTTCATAAAATAATTTCTCCCTGTTTTTGGTTAATATTTAGTGTCTGTATAAAAAGCAGCCGACTCTGTGTACAGGCACTATTTAGCAATTTATCATACCAGATTAATAAAGCTTGTACAATCGGCAGGAAAAATTAATAAAGTTAAAACTCAGGATAAATTTGTAAAACAGATTATACTAAATAGACCCGCTCAAAAACTCAATCGGTAAAAATCAACTTTTTGTTGTCTGATATGTAATAGCCTGTTATTATAAAATGTGGGTTTCGATTTTTATGGAGGTAATTTTATGTGGTTTGGTAATTTTGATAATAAACTTTTAGCGGACATGGCGAGAGAAGCCGTACGAAGAACCGACAATTTTCATTGGACTTTCATAGCCATTCTGTCTTTTGTTGTATACGTATATGCGTCAGAATATCAACGTAAAAATTTCAAAGGAATTGCGGCGGGATTAGCTTTGTATATGGTTCACTGGTTTTATGAAATTATGAACGCTGTTATCTGCGCGGCAACAGGCTACGCATTGTGGACGGTTTCCGCAAAAAGCACCAGCTTTATTTTACTTATCGGCGTAAGCTGGGAACTTTCGATGATGTTTTCAATTGCCGGTATCGCTACTCATAAACTGCTGCCGGAAGATCCAAAGAAAAAGATTTTGGGTATCAACAACCGCATACTGTTTGCTGTCGGCAACGCGGCGTTTTTCAGTCTTGTCGAAATTTTTCTTGCGTCAACTCCGGCGTTTATCTGGGTGTATCCATGGTGGGGCGCAATTCCGGTATTTATCACTACCTATATACCGTTTTTTCTGGCGGCTTTTCTGGTTCCGGATACAAAACCCAAAGTACAGCGGATATTCATTGGATCGCTTGCAGCGCTTAACGCTCTGCTTCTATGCATCTTAATTCCGCTTGGAGTAATTTAACAATCAGGATGCTTTTCTAACTTTTTTTTCTTCGGCGCAGATTCATTGCCAAATCAACTTCTGCAATGCTTATGTCTAGGCGCGAAGCAATCTCTGCGGGGGGTAATCCCTCATTGGCAAGGAGATCAATAGAAGCGCGTATCTGACGTTTGGAAGAAGGCTTTTGCACTTGAGCGCCGCCTTGAACCGCAGACTGAACGGGCGATGTTACCTGCGAAGACTGTGATAGCGGCGTTTTTTCAAGCGGCGCTGAAAAAAGCTGCTGTTGGACTTCAACATTCGGACGGACGGCGGACAATTGGGGCGGCGGTTTAACATCAGTATTATTAAGGGCGGCGCGAATACCGCGTCCTAGACTTGCATATAACGCCTCTCCTGTACGGCTTTTTTCAAGTTCTTTCACATAGACAGATATACGTTTGTCGGTTTCGTCCAAAACAGCTCTAAGTTTTTCTATCCTGTCCTCTACCAACTGTGAATCCCTGTCTGTAACGGCATTTATTTCGGCAATAAGCCTGTAAACTTCCGTACGGTATTCTTCCAGTTGTCCTAAAACAGATGTGCGCCTTTTTATATACCATTTAAAATAAAAAAACATAAAAACACAAAAAGAAATGCATATAAAAAATAAAACATAGTTAATGTTCATTACTCTTCCGTTTTTAAAAGCTAATGTCTATATTCTTTCCCAAACTAGGATCGTCTAAAACAGAAACATTATCTTTTTCTTCATTCTTATTTTCATTTTTTTGTTCTTTCTTTTTACCGTTGCTTTTTTGTTTTTGCCCGGAACCGCCGCTATGGTCGTTAATCTTTTCCGCGCCTTCTCCCGTATTCTGAGCTTCGTTTATTTGCTGTATATGCTCATTTGCTTTTTTTTGAAGCTGAACACCCTGTATGGACTGTTGAAGAGCCAGCCCTTCCTTTTGAGACGCCTGCGTTTTTCCTACTTTATCAAGCTGCGTAAACAACGTCTGAAGGTCAATTGGAGTTATAGCCATCAAGTCCCTTCTTGGCAAATTCGTTATCCGGCTCTTCATACATAGTAGCGCGAACAAGGCCGTTTTCCAGAATAAAAGTTGTAGCGCGGTATTCTGTGCGCACATCTTCTTTTGCATCCCGGATTATAATCTTGACACCGGGATAAACTTTCTTTGCAGCGGACACTTTGCCGTTTACCTGCATTTCGTTCATGTATTGCTGGATTTTTTCTATGCTCTCAACTGTACTCTTCAGGTCATCTGTAAGAATCTGCCGCCTTTCCATAAGTTCCTGCAAATAGGCTTCCTTATCTTCAGGCAGATTCTTACGCTGTTTTTTAGTGTTTATAAGCGTCTGCAGATCAAGTTTAACTGTATCAGCTTCTTCCTCAAGGGTGGATTTTTCAGCCATAAGACGTTCCAGCTCTTTTATGCTGTTCGGATCAAAGCCTACTTCACAAATTGTTTCAGTCCCGCTTGTCGGATTGCCAAGAACATTAGCGCTTATTTCTTCTCCGGCGCGCAGGCGTCCGCCCATAATATTTGCGCGTTTTCCCATGCAGGTTATACTCTTTATAGCATCTACATACGAATTGATTATACCGTCCGTTACAAAAACCATGCTTCCAGCTTCTACATTGGCATTTTCTATGAAGCGCGACCAAATCGTTTTACCGGCGCGAACCTTGCCTCCGCCCTTGCCGTTAACTCCCTGATGAAGCAATATGTCGCCTTCAGCGTCCAGTTCCGCTTTTGATACAGTTCCTTTCACTTCAATATTTCCGGCTGCTTTTACGGTAAAACCGTCTTCAATATTACCGGTAATAATAACCGTTCCAAGGAAAATAATATTTCCGGTTTTAAGGTTAACATCGCCTTCAACAGTAAAGACAGGTTCTACATTGATTTTATCTCCAATCAGCAATACCTGCCCGTTAATGTCCGAAAAAATTGTTTCTCCGTCATCGCCGACATGAACATTTGAACCTAAAGGCAGAGGAATGTCATTACCGTCTTTTGCCGGAAGAATTTTCCCGGTAATGCTTTTTCCGTCCACGCCGTTTCCGGCAGGCATTTTTTTCGCAACAGGCTGATTCTGCACTACGTTATTAATTATATTGAGTTCCTTGAAATTTATTCTCCCGTTGGCTCCTTCTTTCAGGCTGATCTTTGACTGATCCGTTTCAAAATTGTATTGAATATATGCATCTTTGCCGTTAACAGGTTTTGTTCCTTCGGCAACAAATACTTTTTCCCTGTAGGTAGGCCTATCCGCAAATTGAGTCAAGTATTCTTCTTTTACGCCGTAATGTACCCTGTTCTGCTTTAACAGACTGATATAATCATCATAGACCAAATCTGCGCCGTTCTCACCAGGAGGAAAAACCATTATAGTAACATTCATTTCGGCATCGTCAACTTCGACAGACACTGTGGTGTCATTTAACCGGTTGTACGGGAATTCGGCAATTTTAACATATTCACTGTCAGCTTTCTCTACAATTGTTTCTATTAATTTTTCATCGAAATCCGCTACATTCCTGGTTTGAAGCGCCTGCATTGCGGCAGCCTGATATACTTTTCGTCCGTTGCCGACAGGCGCTGTTACCTTCATATACACTCCGCCGTCCTGCCGGTACTGCACATAAACATCGCCGTCTTTATCAGCAATAACCTCTACATCTTCTTCCTCTTCGCCTACAAACAGATCTTCATCTTCTTCTACTTTCTTAACTTGTTCATGTTGATACGCGCGTATTACCCAGTCTTTTTTTCCCGCGCCCAAAAAGCCTGATGAACCTCTTTCAACGATTTCATAATCAAGGTGGCGTATTGAAGTATCAAGCAGGGAAGCCGCTTCATTTACCGCCGCGTCAAGAGTGGGACCTGACGCATCTACCGTCCGTATCAAACGATCACGTTCCAGATGCTTTTTAATTACTTTCTGCAGCTGGATAAAGTCAATCATACAATACCTTTTCTGATATTTGACAATTTGGATCTTAAATGAAGAACAGCTTTTGTATGAAGCTGCGAAACTCTGGATTCTGTTACCTGCAAAACACGGCCGATGTCCTTTAATGTCAAGTCTTCATAGTAATAAAGAACAAGAATTTTCTTTTCCTTGTCCGGCAGTTCATTAATTGCCTCTACTATGACGCGGCGGACTTCATCATTTACAACCATAACATCGGGATTAAGGCTTGAAGGAGATTCGATACTGTCTCCAATTGACACCTTGTCGTTATCATCGCCTGAATACCATAAATCATTCAGTGAAATAATGGAAGTTCCCGAAATTTTCTGAATTACCTTCATGTATTCAGCTTCGTCCATACCCAAAGCGCCGGCTATTTCCTGATCGGAAGCAGTTCTGCCAAGCTGGGCTTCCAGCGAGGAAATTGTTGTTTCTATCTCCCTTGTTTTCTGCCTGACAGAACGCGGAACAAAGTCGATCAGGCGAAGTTCGTCAAAAATCGCGCCCCTAATGCGCGTAACAGCATAGGTTTTAAATTTTACGTTTTTTTCCGTATCGTATTTGTCGATTGCGTCTATAAGCCCGAAAACACCGTAGCCAACAAGATCGTCAAATTCAACATTGTTGGGCATTCCTACAGCGACTTTTCCCGCGACATATTTTACAAGCGGAGCGTATTGTTTTATAAAAGCTTCCCGTATTGCAGGATCCCGTGTCTTACGATACTGCTGCCAGAGTTCTTCTTCTGTCTTTTGTTCCGGCATTCCCAAACCTTTCCTTATAATTCTACTTATCTTTACTTAACATTGTCCTAATACCTTGCGCTATTTCCTGCGGATCAAAATCACCCTTCATCGGCTGAGGCTTATTGCCTACATAATTTGAGGAAGAACCCTTTTCCTCTAAATCGTTTGAAACAGGCGAAACCCCGCCAAACCCCAGAGATGACCCTTTCGAACCTCCGCTTTGTACAATGGGCAAAGATCCTCCCCCAGGCGAAAAAGCCATAGCCATTTCATCTAAATCAGGTAAACCTCCCAACCCTCCGGCATCATCCACAAAACTTGGGGTAAAAACCGGTTTATCTTCAAGAGATTTGTCAAAACCAGCCGTATCCTGAAACATATCCTGAAAATCGATATTTTCATTATCCGGAACACTTTCAACTCTCTCTTCATTATATCTTTCTTCCTGCTTTCGGTCTACACTTTCAGAACGCACTTTGAATACGCCTGAAATCAAATCATCTATATTACCCAATTCATCAGGGCGGCCAGAGGTTTTATACAGTTCCGGTACCGCAAACTCGCCTGCGCTGTCAATTGTAATATTTACCCGCGAACCTGTCTTTTCAGAGGCGTCCTGTAATTCGGTATCGTTGTCCTCTGCCAGAAGTTCGGGAAAATAACTTTTTACCACGAACCATATTCCGATGCCAAGCCCGAAAAAAACCGCTGCAAAAGCAAGCGCTCTTAAAATAATATGGCTTATAGTACCGCCGGAAACAGCCCCAAGCAGAACAGAAACAAACAATGCGAATATAGCAGGTACTAATCCCCATTTTAAATTAACCACTATGCCCCTCTTTTTGTCTCTGATGAAGATTTGAACAGCCTTTTCAGCATTCCGCCGAATCCCGCTGTTTCCGCTTTATTTCTGTCCATACGTTCCACAATATGCTGTACACAGATACTTGCCTTGCATTTTGGATCGACAACCATGAACGGCTTTTGCCTTAGCACGGCATTCGGGACCGATACATCATCATAAATAAACCCTAGATAATCCAGTTTTAGGTTTAAAAACTGACCTGCAATATTTATCATTCTGTCCGCAACGCTTTTTGCCTGAGCCGCCCCTTTGGCGCGGTTTACAACCAGTTTAAGCCCCATATTAAGGGAATCGTACTCGGTTGCAATTATCTTGATTATTCCGTATGCGTCTGTAATTGCGGTAGGCTCGGGAGTAGTAATAATAACAGCGTCATCTGCGGCTGCAATAAAGTCAAGAACATTACTTGAAACTCCGGCGCTTGTATCAATAATAATTATGTCCGCATTGGAAAGCGTATCAAGCTCTGCGATAAAGTCCTTTCTGTTCTCCTCGTTCATATTGGCAATTTGAGAAAAGCCTGAAGCTCCCGCTACAATGGAAATGCCGTATTCGGTTTCCACAAGTATTTCCCTGATTGTTTTCTGCTTTTTAATTACATGATAAAGGTTATATTTCGGGATCATGTTTAACATTACGTTTACATTTGCAAGTCCAAGATCGGCATCCATGACAATAACTTTCTTTCCCAGTCTTGCAAAAGCCAAAGCCATATTTACGGAAAGATTTGTTTTTCCCACGCCGCCTTTTCCTGAAGTAACGGTAATTATACGGGCCTTATCAACAGCCTTAACGCTTGGTTTTGATGAAATACCGGCGGCAGAACTCTCTTTCTTCCGCTTCATTATTTCCCGTAATTTTTCCGCCTGATCTTCCATAAATTACTCTCCTGCTATTTCCACCTGAATTGATCGGCGTCTCCGGACGGGAAACGTTTCTCAAGCTTTTCACGGTCTGCTTTAAAACCTTCAAGACTAATGAGAAAACGCACTACTGACGCCTTTCTGATATCCACAGGAACCTCCTGCCCGTCCGTTATATATGAAACCGACTTTCTTTTCTCCGCAAGGGCTGAAATTACGCTGCCAATTCTGTCGGTTTCGTCCATTTTGGTAATTATCACAGATTTGTAATTAAACGGCTCAAACTGCCGCATAATGTCCTCTATGTCGCTTGTTTTTGTGCCTGCGCTTATTACCAGATAAAACTCCGCTCCCCTGCCCGCGCCGTCCAGTATCTCCTTCATTTCACCTAACTTAGACGCATCTTTAGGACTTTTGCCTATCGTATCAATTAAAAATATATCCGTAACTTCGGAATGAATCGCTATTTCTTTCCTCAGCGCCTGTTTGTTATCAACGAATGAAACAGGAATATACATAATATTTCCGACTGTTTCAAGCTGTTCTTTTGCGCAAATACGGAAAGCGTCGATTGTTATCATTCGCACTTCAACCGCAGGCACGTTATTTTCATCGCTTTTTATTCCGTAAATAGCCGCAAGTTTTTCAATAGTAGTCGTTTTTCCTACGCCTGTAGGACCTATAAGAACCATAATCCTCGGTTTGCGCTCTTCGGCATCATCTTTGTATATGCTGATGGTTTCACCTATCCATTCAAGAAGATGCTCTTGTACAGCGTCCGGATCGTCCAATTTTTCAAGAGTAAGCTCTTTTCTCATTTTATCAAGCATTTTATTTATATAGTTCTCTGAAAAATCATTGTTCCTTAAAAGTTCCTGCGCGCGCGTAAAAGCCGGATGTTCTTCTTTTTTGACGCCTGAATCTATTTTTTCTTTTATTTCATTTTTTATCTCATTTAACAATTCCAAAAACTGCTGACCCGTTTCCCTGCCCTTTTCATTTATCTGATCATAATTCTTTCCTGCGGCGGCAATTACCTTTCTTTTTATTTCATCTAATTCCGGCTGTGAATATTGTTTTGATTTTGCTTCCATGTCCTGCATATACGGAAACGACATATTCGGAGCGGCTGCGGGGTTTTTATGATACAAGGGCGCAAAGTAAAATTGCACTTCCACGCCGGGTTTTGTAAAGAGACCCAAAAAACCGCCAATTCTTATTTCTTTTTCTCTTAATATATGAAATGGTCTTTTGTATTTTTCATAGATTTTAAGTTCGCAATCCTTTCTGCTTAAACCGTTCTCGATATACATTTCCATTTTATTGCTCCGTTTGCATATCTTCTATTTTTATTATTCCCACAGATTCTACAACTATTTCCGATACTAATTCCGGAACGGAAATAACCGCTAAATCCGGCAATTCGCGATCCGTTGAATTTTTAACAAGGAAACGCGCCTGCTCAGAGCAAAGAATAACAGGCATCCAGCCTTTTTCCTTTACTGCCGTTACAGCCTTTACTACCGCCTTTATCCACATTTTTTGAGACGGCGGATCAAGCGCGCTTATTATACCGGACGGGGTTTCGCGCTTGCTGTCGAATATTTTTTGTTCCAGCGCCGGATCTATCGTAAGCACGTGCAGCTTGCGGTCTTCATCGGCATACTGAAAACATATCTGACTGGCAATGGCCTGACGGGCTTTTTCCATAAGGAACCAATTGCTTTTGGAAATAGGCGCATAATCCGCGATAGACTCCAGAATGGACACCATGTTGCGGATGGAAACCCTTTCCCGCAGAAGTCCGTGCAGTATTTTTTGAATTTCCGTTATGCGCAACCCCTTGCCTTCCCTTAATACTTCGTCAACAACAGCCGGGTACTCTTTACGCAGAGTATCCAGAATCGCCTGAGTGTCCTGCAAGCCAAGAATCTCAGCGGCATGACGGCGGATAATTTCCGTTAAGTGAGTCGCGATTATAGACGGCGGATCCACTACGGTATAACCGCATCGTTCGGCTTCGTCCCTCTTTTCATGATCTATCCAGATAGCGGGAAGTCCGAAAGCAGGGTCTACCGTTTTTTCACCCTGCATTTCTGTCGTTACAGTTCCAGGGTTTATACAGAGGAAATAGCCGAGTCGGATTTTACCCTTGCCCGCATCGACTCCTTTTATTTTAAAGCAGTACTCGGACGCTTCAAGTATTGAATTGTCTACTATCCGCACTTTGGGAATTACAAGACCAAGATCAAGAGCGGACTGACGCCTGACTCCCTGAATCCTTTCCAGTAATTCGGCTCCCTTTTGTTTTTCAACAAGAGGGACAAGTCCGTATCCTAATTCAAGCGAAAGAGCGTCCAGCGGAACTACCGGAGAAATTTCACCGGCTTTTTCATCCTTTCGTTCCCTGCTCTTTGCCATCATTTCGTTAGCGTTGGCGGCCTTTCTCTGCCGTTTCCCCATTGTGTACGCGTGAGCGGCGACTATCGCCGCCATGGCAAGAAGAACATACCAAGGAAAGCCGGGTAAAACTGAAAGAAACACAAGAACTCCCGTCAAGATCCAATAGATGGACGCCGGACGGTAGAAAATTTGCTCCATGAACTGCTCTGACAAATTACCGGATTCGGCAGACCTTGATACTATTAAGCCCATTGCGACAGAAATAAACAGAGCTGGAAACTGGGAAATAAGTCCGTCTCCTATAGAAAGACTAATATAATTGTTAGCCGCAAGAGCCAGCGGCTCGCCATTAAGTGACATTCCGACAATAATTCCGCCCATCACATTTACTGCGGTTATAAGAATTCCTATTTTTACATTGCCTGAAATAAATTTACTTGCTCCGTCCATTGCCCCGAAAAAATCAGACTCTTGCTGTATTTGCGCTTTTCTTATTTTGGCTTCTTCCTCTGTTATAGAGCCGGAGCTATATTCGGTTTCTACGGACATTATCTTTACCTGCATAGCGTCCAATCTAAAACGCGCCGCAACTTCCGAAATACGGGTCGCGCCTTTGGTAATAACAAAAGCCTGAACCGCAATTATAATAATAAAGATAATAAACCCGATAACAAGACCTTTGCTGCCGGAAGACCCGACTACAAAATGGGAAAACGCCCTTACCATCCTGCCGTTAAATTTCATTCCGTCCCTTAAAATCAGCCTTGTGGAAGAAACATTCAAAGCAAGGGAGAGAACTGTTGTAACAAGCAGCATTGTAGGGAAAGAACTGAATTCAACTGTCGGTTTTTCGGAAGTAATGACTATAAGCAGAATCAAAATCGAAAGCATTAGATTCCCTGCCATAAGCGCATCAAGTATAACGGTCGGCAGCGGCAGAATCATCATAATTACAATTACAATTACCGCTGTTGCCGGAAAACTATCACGAAGAAAACCGAATATATTACGAGACATTGGTCCTTTTGTTCCTAATGTCGCATCAGACATTTATACCTCCCATTACGCGCTATCTCTTTTGCGCTTTTCTTCGTTCAAACGCCAAACTTTACTCAAAATTAAAGCAACCGTATTATAATATGCCACGGGAATAATATCTCCGACATTTGTTTCTCGGTACAATGCCCATGCAAGAGATTTATTTTCTACAAGCGGAACTTCATGTTCCTGCGCAATATTCCTAATTCTTGCGGCCATTTCATCAGCGCCCTTTGCAACAACCATCGGACCGTCCATGTTGCCCCATTCATACATCAAAGCGATTGCCAGGTGAGTCGGGTTTGTTATAACGACATCAGCCTTGGGAACTGCAGCGGAAATATTCTGCCTTAAAAGATCGCGAAAACGTCCGCGAATCCTTGACTGCACCTGCGGATCCGCTTCATACATTTTAATTTCTTCTTTCATCTCGTATCTTGTCATTTTGTTGCGTTCACGAAAACGGTACCGCTGGAAAAAATAATCGGGTATCGAAAGAATCAGCATTAAGAACGCCGCAAAGAGCAGCATCTTTATTGCAATTGACGCTACAAGGGAAAATCCCCCAAAGATATCCAGTTTCTGCAGATTAACAAGTTTTCTATAGTCTGAATAAATTAAAACAAAAGATAATATTCCGATAATTGCAATCTTTACTATCGACTTAATAAAATTAAAAATTCCGTCTATCGAAAATATACGCCTGAAGTACTGTCCCAATTTGGGCAGCGTTCTGGAAAAATTCGGAACCAGCGGTTTTGCTGTAGGCAAAAAACCAACCTGCAGTACATTTGACAGCACCGCCGCAACCACCGCTACAGTTAAAATCGGCCAAACAAGCCGCGTAAAGTACTTTAAAAAAGCAAGCGCAATAATTCCATCTTTTGTCGGGTCCATTTCAACAGCGCGGTTCAGAAAAAACTTCACCATTTCAACACAAGTGCGCAGCATCGAAGGCGCTAAAAACAACAGCAGCAGCGCAGGCAGGAGCAGTCCCAGCGCGCTGATAAGCTCCTGGCTTTTTACTACCTGGCCTTCTTTACGCAGTTCGCTTAACTTATGCTCGGTAGGCGGTTCGGTCTTACCCGGCGCGTCTTCATCGTTATCTGCAAACCACTGTAAGTGAATGACAGGAAGCCGGGAGCGCGGAACGGGGAATAGAGAATAGTGATTAACGTATTGAATTACACATTTTGTATTCCGCTCCATACTCTTTACTCCAGATTCCAAACTCTCTATTTTCAACTCTCTACTCTCCGTTCCCAGTTTACTCATAATCCGCCTACTCCGGTAATCTGCCGCCCGATTTGGGGATACAGGCTTTCCAGTGTCCTGAAACCGGAATCAATCACGTGAGAAAAGGCTTCGGTCATAAACGGAAGCGAAGCAAAAAGAAGGATAAACGCGGTTGTGATTGAAATAGGAAAACCTTCGGAGAGAATGTTGATTTGCGGCGCGGCTTTGGAAATTAATCCTGTCGCAAGCGAAGTCAGGAACAGTGTGCCGAGAATAGGCAGGGAAATAATCATAGCGTCCAAAAACAAACGTGAAAGCCCTGAAGCAAGCATACCGACAACTGTTTCCCTTCCCTCCATTAAGGAAATAATATTTATGGTCTGCACAGAACGCCAGAAACCGCCGAGAAACAACTGATGAAAACCGCCGATAGTGATAAATATCAACATAGATACAATATTGAGGTACTGTCCCATGAGAGGATTTTCAACCTGACCTATCGGGTCAAATGTTTCAGAAGCGCCAAAACCCATTTGCAGGGAGAAGAATTGCCCCGCTGTAGAGAATGCCGCAAAAATTATAGTCAGGTAAAACCCTATGATTATGCCGATTATTCCTTCACCGATAATAAGCAGGATAAACCTCAGGCTGAATGGCTCATAACGCAGATCGGTAAGTTCTCCGCCGGGAAGGGTAACAAGGCCGGATGGAGAGTTAGCCGCCATAAAAACTTCGGCAGTAGGAAGAACGGCAAAAGCGACAAAACCCGCAAGAGCTATTTTTGCAGCCTGCGGAATTGCTTCGGATGAAAGAAGAGGAGCAACTTGAATCATTGCCAACGCCCTGACTGCGATTAGAAGATACACAGGTCCAAAAGCCAGAATGTTTTGCAGTACCGCGTTATCTACCACCTGCTACCTCGCCATATCCGGAATCTGCCTGAACAGATTAATTGTGTACTCTCCAAGCGAACTGAACATAAAGCTTCCCAGCAATGCAAGCACCGCAAGTATTGCAATTAATTTAGGCACAAATGTAAGCGTCTGCTCCTGAATACTGGTACTCGCCTGTAAAATAGCGACAACAAGACCCACAAGAAGAGCAGATACCAAAAAAGGAGCTGCAATAATAATCACTTCAAGAATTCCCTGCCGCAGTAGAGCTGTAATTTCACCTATACTCATCGTCAACCTACATAAAAGAACGGATCAGCTGATCCGTCAAAAGTCCCCACCCGTCAACCAAAATGAAAAGGATGAGTTTAAATGGCATGGATATCATAACAGGAGGAAGCATGATCATACCCATGGACATAAGCGCGCTTGCCACTACCATGTCGATTACGATAAACGGAATAAAAAGTAAAATTCCGATTTTAAAAGCTACCGTCAGCTCATTTAAGATAAAAGCGGGAATTAAAACATAAGTCGGAACGTCATATAAATCATGAGGCTTATCAAGCCCGCGCATTGCCATAAAAAGTATGATATTCTTCTGACCGCTTGTAAGCTCTCCATCCCGGCTTCTTCCCAGCTGACTGTACATAAAAATCCTCAAAGGAGTTTCCGCTTCACGGTAGGCGTTTTCTACCGATAGCTCACCGGCCGCAAGAGGCTTAATTGAATTTTCATAAATTGACGTAAATGTAGGCCACATTATAAACACGGTCAGAAAAAGCGAAATCCCTAAAATAACCTGATTGGGCGGAACCTGCTGAAGCGAAAGAGCGCGTTTTATAAAATCCAGAACAATGGAAATCCTTAAAAAACTCGTCATTAAAATAATAATACTAGGCGCAAGAGAAAGAACTGTCAGCAGCAATAAAAGCTGCAATGAAAACGCTACTTCCTGTCCTGTGGAAGGGTTTCTGACAGTAAGATCGATAAAGGGAACAACAGGAGTAGCCGGAGTGGGCATACTCGTTGTACCTCGCACAGATAAATCCGGGAAAGGCTCTGTCTGCGCACCTGCCGGCAAGGACAGAAAAAACAGCGTAACAAATAAAACTAAAGCAGGAATAAATTTACGCATTACAGTCTCTTGATCCTTTCGCGTCGTTTGCGTATATCATCAGCGTCAGGAGCGCGGGTTTCAGACGAAACGCCGAACCTGCGCATTATTGACATAAAATCAGGGAAACGATCTGCTGCGGCTTCCGCGCTTTTTTTTGAAGATTCCAGCAGCATTGCGTTTATTATATCCTTATCGTCAATTTCTCCGACCAGATTCACGCCGCCGTCGCTTGATCCCAAAAGCCATGCTTTGCTTCCGACAGCGACAACATGTGCGTAGCGATTGGAACCAAGATGGGCGGTGGCTAATATTTTTAAGAATGGGTCATTTCCTACAGTTTGTTTTGAAAAACGTTTAATGAAGAACACAACGCCGTATATTGCGGCGGCGGCAAGGGTGAGAATCAGCACCATTCTGACTGCCGCCCAAATTGACGGGCCGGATTGCGGCGTATTAATTTCGGTGTCTTCTGCAAACGTTAAAGAACGCTCGGCAGCCCTGAGACGGTCTCCGGCAGAGGACGTACCTTCCTCAAGAGTTTCTTCAAGTGCGGTTTCCTGTGCAAAAACAGGCGGAATTTGAAAGAAAAACCCTGCTGCAAAAAAAAGCAAGGCGCATAAAGATACCTTCAGTTCTTCCCCTCCCAAGTGTAAACTGATTTTACTGAATTGTAACATGTTTTTGTAAAGTATTACAATAGAAAATATTTGAAACCTACCGTGCCAATGCAGAAAATTCCAAAATTACTCCTGTTTTTATAGAATTTACCAGCACGCAATATGATAAAGTCTTAAGCTGTGTATTGTCTGCGGTTGTAACGCCATTCCCAAATTACTGAAAATACCGGGTCGTGTACTCTGTAGTCAATTATTATTCATTAGACACTTCCAATGTTGCCGTCTTTTCCCCCTACTTGAAAAAATCAAAAAAAAACCTCACTATGTATACTTAGAGATAATGTGAACTTTTACAATAAATTAATGGATAATATATTCCCCCGCCGAAAAAAAAAGATAACCTTATCGTTTAAGGAATCATTTTCTTTAATAAAAGTTTACGCGTTTGGCAAAATAAAGCCGCAGTTCAAGGCGGTGTTGATGGTAAGCGTCTTTCTGGCAGGTATTCAATATTTTGTGCTGGAAACTCCGCTTCAAAACGCGCTTTCTATAACTATCTGCGTAGCCGCGGCGATTTTTGGGCTGTCATTTTTCCTTGAGGGGCTTTTTTTGGGGATTATGCCCCTCGGTGAACAATGCGGAATGAGACTGCCGTCAAAGATCGGCGCGGCGGGAGTTACCGTTTTCTCAATTATTGTGGGAATCACCGCAACATTGGCGGAACCTGCTATTGCAGTGTTACAGCAGCAGGGCAGCGTTATAGCCGCGTGGAACGCGCCGCTTTTGTACCTTCTTCTAAACCGCGGCACATCGTGGCTGGTTGCCGCCATCGCTGTCGGAGTGGGGCTTTCCGTAGTGCTGGGCGTTTACCGTTTCATGTTCGGCTGGGCTTTTAAGCCGCCTGTATTTATCATTATTCCCGCTATTGTTGCCGTTAGCTGCATATTCGATGAAAACCCGATTCTGCGCCCGCTTGTAAATCTTGCGTGGGACACAGGAGGAGCCGCCACAGGCGCGGTTACAGTGCCGATCATTCTGGCTCTCGGTCTCGGAGTGGTAAAAATAGGCGGAAAGAATTCCAACGCTTCCGGGCTTGGGCTTGTAACGCTCGCGTCCGCCCTGCCCGTGGCAAGCGTTCTTTTTCTTGCCGCCATGCTCGGTCCCAAAGTTCCGGCGCCCAGTGACGCGCTGTCTTTCTTTTCCGCGGAACCGGGACAGCGGGCAAAGGCGGTCTATGTCGCGGGAGGGAGCGGCGAACTCTTTAAAATGGCGGAAAGGGCGGTTTACTCAGGCGATCTTTCGACCTATGAATTCGCGGCTTGTTTTCCAGAACAACAGTTAGGTGAAAATCCGGTTATAGAAACGCTGCCCCTGTTCGCCCCGAAAGCGTTCTATGAATACGCCAAATCCGCCCTTCTTTCGGTACTGCCGCTTGCTTTAGCGCTAATCATCGCTATTTGTTTAATTGCCCGAGACAGAATCTTTAACGCCGATATTGTCGCGCTTGGAATATTATTTGCCTCCATTGGGATGTTCGCGCTTACCCTTGGAATGACAGGCGGCATTACGGTCTTGAGTTCCCAAACGGGAAACTCTCTCAAACGGACTTACACGGAAACATTTTATGAAAATAAAACCATAACGGTGCTGGGCGTAGATACAAATTCGCTCATTACCGTGCCGGGAGAAAACGGTCCTGAAACCTATATCTGGGTACAGGGGAAAAACGGGCCGACTCTGGAAAAATTTGCTCCTAACAGGCTTTCAGGCGACAGGTATACGCATATTCCGATTAAAGACTCAATGTCCTCAAAGTTAGGAATTATAGGCGCGTACTTCGTGATACTTGTCATTGTTTTCTTTCTGGGATTCTTTGCGATCTTTGCGGAACCCGGGCTTGCAGTTACGGCTGTTACCGTAGAAGAGATGACCACCGGCACTTTTAAGCGCTCAAAATTGATAATGATTGCGGCTATGGGAGTTGGCGGCGGCATGGTGATTGGTTTTGCGCGGGTGCTGTTCAGTAATATGCTGCCTTCAGGAGGCATTCATCTTTCGTGGATTCTGGCTCCTTGTTATGCGCTTGCCCTGATCCTGACGATTTTCGCGCCGGAAGATTTTTCTTCGATAGCGTGGGATGTCGCCGGTATTGCCACAGGTCCAATCACCGTTCCAATCATTATTACTACAGGGTTGGGACTCGGACGCGATTCACTGCGGGCGGACGGCGCTTTCGGCATTGTGGCAACGGCAAGCGCTTTTCCGATTATTGTAATTCTAATATCGGGTATTATTGATAAAGCAAGATCGAAACGTGTGTTAAAAAATATGTAGGGAGAATTATGGGAACTCTTATTTCCAGTATTATCTGTATTGCCGACATCAATATAATTCCCGCTCTGGATCAGATACTCACCGAGCTTGCGATTCCCGAAGTTTTTGTCCAGCGCGCTAAACAAACGTTTCTGCTTGATAAACGCGGTTTTCTTGGACTGCGTCCTGTTACTAAACTTGATGAAAGCCGCGCGCTGATTTACAGAATGTACGTTCCCTCGATGTATGGAGAAAGCGTAATGCGCCGTATTATTGAGGCGACTGATCTTGGAATTGGCGGACGCGGCAGCATTTTTTCCCAACATATTGAACTTCTAAGGGGGACGCAGCCTTCTTTTGACTTAGAAAAACTTAATAAGCTCTGCGAAAAAACGGACAAACTTTCTCATGAAGAACACGCCCTTATCACTTGTACAGTTTCCAGAGGATCAGGAGACGCATTGGCTCGCGCAATATTGGAACTTGGTATAGGAGTACCTGTTGTTTTTTTCGGCATCGGCGCCGGCTTAAGGGACAGGTTAGGACTTATGAGGATAACTATTCCGATAGAAAAAGAAATCATCTGGTTTATTGTTCCACGTTCAGACGCTGAACTGGTAGAAAGAAACCTAATTCCGCGCGCCCGTCTTGACGTTCCCGGCAGCGGCTTTTTGTACCGGTGCTTTGTTCACGCGCCGGTGGTAAACCTGCGGATCAGACACGGAGAGCGCGTTCATGCCGCGACTATGGAACAGGTCATTGCCGCGCTGGACGAGGTTCGCGGATCGAGCGATTGGCGCCGTTTTGGATCGCGTAAGCAGGAACACAAAAGCGGCGAAAGGAAGTCAGCCAATACAAGAGGGCTTTTCTTTATCGGAGAGGAAGAAGAAATTGAATTATTCCGCAAAGAGGCAATAGAAAACGGAGCGCGCGGCGCTACCTTTAATCCTGTTGAGATGCGCTCCTACAGTTCTTCTTCGCATGAAAAAGACATGGAATCAAACTCCCGGCAGCTCTGCGACATTATCACCACGCCCAATACCGAAGAAAAAATCCGCGCTTCCACTGTAAAAAACGGTCTTTTTGACGAAGGAAAAACCTGCGTACTTAAAACTTTTAACGTAGAAATGCCGACTATTATCCACAGAGAATAGGTATTTCCCTAGTATGATTGTATTACAACTTAATAGTTATAACCCATATCGTTAATGCGTTCCAGCGGCGATACAATCTCAGTTACACGGACGCCGAAGTTTTCATCAATGACTACAACTTCGCCCTTTGCAATGAGTTTATGATTAACAAGAATATCAACCGGCTCACCGGCTAATTTGTCCAATTCAATAATTGTTCCTTCGCCCATTCCCAGAATTTCTTTTATAAGTTTGCGGGTACGGCCAAGTTCTACAGTCATCTCCATGGATACGTCCATGATAAGACCGATATTACCCGCTTCGTGAGCGCCAAGCTTCGGCTGCATCAGATTGGGAAATTGTACAGGCTGTACATTTGTCGGACCAAGATTAGACATTCCTCCGCCCATGTTCATTCCACCCATGCCCATCGGCATTTGCATTCCCGGCATTTGCGCACCTCCCATGTTCATTCCCATATTCGGCATTTGCATTCCAGCGTTCATGTTCATTCCGCCCGCGGCGTTCATTTGCTGCCCCATTGAGGATTTAGCGGGGGAATTACCGCCCAAGCTACTGGAAATATCGACTGCCGGCGACAGACCTAAAACTTCCCATATCTGGTGTGAAAGACCGTCGCCCATATCAAGACCATAGGTCATAACGGCAAATTCACCGGCAGGAAGCGCTGCCGCGGCTTTTGGAACATTTGCCGCAGACGGAGAAGCGGAAGCGATAGATTTATTTCCTGTTTTGTCCGTAAGGGCGGTTATTTGAGTTCCCGCAATTTGAGAAACAACTTCACCTATTACAGACATTGCCATTTCATCAAGCTGAATATCGCTTTCCTTAGTCATCAGGCTTGCAATAGCTTTAGCTGATTCTTCAGAAAAAATGAAACAATGTTCGCCGGGGAATCCTGAAGTAAAATTGGTATTTACAACAGTTACCATACCGGGTATTAGCGTTAACAGGTCATCTCTAGATGAAGAAGCAACCTCAGGACCGACAAGGGTTACCGATGTTCCGGTAAGAGCCGCAAGATTAGCTGAAAGAGCGCCTGTAGTCGAAGCAAAAAACTTTTCAAGAGCGTCGGTGTCAAAACTGCCGCTCGAACTCACTGCGTGGCTTGCAACTGCCGCGGCGCTTCCGCCGCCACCGCCGCCGCTAAGAGCCGATGAATCTACACCCGACAATAATGCATCTATTTCATCCTGAGAAAGGGCGCCGTCACTCATCATAATTCTTCTCCTTCGGACGCAAGCTCTTCAAATTCTTCCTGTCCTACTTCCTCAATTTTATGCGTTATCTGAACCGCTATTTTCTTTCCTATAATACCAGGCCGGCACAGAAACTTTTTTCTGGAGCCGATATTCAGTGAATAGGGATCGCCAATGCGGGTATTATAAAGCCGGATTACATCCCCAATCTGTAAAGAAAGCACATCCCGCACAGGTACGTTTATCTTTCCTATTTCGGCTGTTACATTAACATCGACTGTTGCAAGCTTCTCCTTTAGAACATTAAGGTTTTCCGTAGTAGCGTTGCGCCTGACTGATGAATACCAGAATTGCGCCGACAGCTTGCCGATAATCGGCTCTATGGTAAGGTACGGGATACAGAAGTTCATCATTCCTTCCACGTCGCCTACCTTAGTTTCAAGCGTTACAAGAACGACCATTTCGGTCGGCGGTACTATTTGCGCAAACTGCGGATTTGTGTCGATCTGCCCTAGTCGGGGGCGCAGGTCGATAACCGTAGTCCACGCTTCGCGCATATTTCCAAGAATACGGACTATAATTCCTTCCATTACGGATTGTTCAATATCTGTCAATTCATGCTGCGATTTTGTACCCTCGCCCGTTCCGCCGAAAAGACGGTCTATAATTGAAAAGGTAATCGCGGGGTCTATTTCCAAAATGGCGTTACCCTTGAGCGGATCCATATTGATAATCGCCAAAGTGGTAGGCGTAGGAATGGAGCGGATAAATTCTTCGTAGGTTAGCTGATCTACGGAAGCGACATGGACATGAACCATACTTCTAAGCTGCGCTGAAAGACTCGTAGTGGTAAGACGGGCAAAGGTTTCGTGCATAATCGAGACAGTACGAATCTGCTCTTTAGAGAACTTGTCGGGGCGTTTAAAGTCATAAATCTTTATTTTCCGGCTGTCCGCAGCCGGCCTGAAATCTTCAGGCTCGGTTTCTCCGGCATTTATAGCGGTTAATAACTGGTCTATTTCATCCTGAGACAGAACTTCTGTCATAATTACCCCTGGATATTTTTATATATGATAAACCTTAACCATATTCTTTACAAGATTAAGGATTAATACGCTTCCGATACGTCCAACCTGTTAAACAGTATAACCCGCGCCCTTGCCGTATCCAAAAAACGGGTATTAAGCATTTCCCGTATTTCTTTCTTTAGTTCGTCCTCTCTTTCAGGAACCAAATCCGATGCATATTTTCCGGTAAAATAACGCCGTACAAAATCCCTTAACTCATAACGGCGGCTTACCAACTCAGCGGAAGCGTTCAAATCATTTAAATCGTAACCAATAATCATTTCCACAGTAACCGTTGAAGCGGTAGGAAAATCTTTTGTTTTTGTCGTTATAGAACCGATCATGTCGTAAAAATTGTACTGCGGATGCGTGCCTACATAGGGCGAAGTAGGGTCTTGAAGCACTGTTTGAGACTTACCGCCCTTGTTCATTATGTTATAGGTAATTACACAGACAGTAATGATAAAAATCAACGCGCCGATACCAATAGCCACAAACTTGAGAATAGTCGGTAATAAATTTCCAAGACCTCCGCCCCTTTTTTTTTGAGCGCCGCCGGATTCCGGAGCATCACCGCCGTCAAGATCCAGATCATCGCTGTCAGACATTCGAAAACCTCCCCAAATAATTCTATTATATCATCGGCGGGTTTTACACATATTTTTATAGGTAAAATGAGGGATTTTCCGTTTGACAAAACCCCCATATAGGCGGAAAATACTACCAATGAGCGTGATTTTCGCTCTCACAGGCTTTTCTTTTTAGGGGCAGATTGCGGGCTAATGTGCCTCTAATGTGTTCGCTAATTCATTCCCGCTTTGCAGAGAAGCAGTATTTTCCTTAGAAAAACATGTTCTTGCATAACAGAAAGGAGGCTCTAATATGACCAAAACAGTACAGTCTCGTTCATGCGCTTATTTAGATGAAACAAGAAGAGACTTAAATATAAACAAACCGGAGGCGGAGGACTACATAAACCTATTGCTATCATTATTCGACAACCTGAATGCCCTATGCGAAAAATTAAACAGGCTGGATTATCTAATAAGAAGAAAAAAGATGGAACTGAGTTTATATCAGAAATTCAAAGGTTAAATGAAAATTTAAAGTTAAACTGAGCCTTATAGTAATAGCAATTTTAGCGGCGGCGGGAGTAAACACATATACTGCGGAAACTATTAGCGTTATAGCAAAAGGCAGATTATATTATCGTTATACTTTCAAGATTCCTGTTTAAATTATAAAATATATTGGATCGTTCGGAAATTGCGTACACGTAGAAATTAAGGAGATCAACGGTTATGATTGCGGACAATAAAAATATATTTTCAAGATACCTCGTCTATACATTTTACGCGGCGGTGATGATTGCCCTGATTATTTACTCATGGGTTGAACAAAGCAAAGCCATACACGGCGATAACAACCCTCTCTACCGGAACATAAGAGAGTGTCCCGCTTATATCAAAAAAGGCTTTGACATGTCCGACTTGCGGAAGATTCCTGATGAGACCGGCGAATGGAAGCGTTTTAAAACCCCGATTCTGCGCGTCTCTAATTCTCCGCTGGAACTTCCGAAACGAAGTTATCTTTCACCATGGGGAAAGGAAGAACAAGAATTTACCATCAATATTTTACTGGAAATGGACAACGAGACAATGACGTTTCTTAATGGAAATATTTCGGTAATTCCGGGATTATTTTTTGCCGGTATAGGAGAAAACTGGGAGATTTTTTTTAATGGCAAATTAGTCCGCTCAGAGATGCACCTGAATGAAAAAGGCCGAATCAAGGAACGCCGGGTATATTATAATGTGTCTTTTCCTCTGGACAGTTCCCTTGTACTTGCGGGAACCAACATTTTATCCTTGCGGATACTCGGCGATCCTACCTACGCGGCTACAGGATTGTTCTTTCAATCGGCTCCCATATATTTGGATGACTACAAAGTCATCGAGGGACGGAAGTTCGATTCTCTGAGTACAGTTCTGTGCGCCATTTTTGCTTTTACAGGCGTTTATTATCTGATGATATATCTTTCAATTAGAAAAAGGGCGGAAATTTTCAACCTCTATTTCGCTATATTTTCTATTCTATTATTCATCTATATTGTCAGCGGGCATGAATGGATTTATTCGTTGATTCCCAATTCTGATATTACCACACGTCTGGAATACGGTTCCTTGATGCTTTCAATTCCGGTATTAGGCATATTTTTTGAAACTCTTGGAATGAGAAAGATTTCAATGGTAAGCCGTGGCTATCTTACATTCTGTTTTCTGCTTTGTCTTACTCAAGCTCTTTTTTGTAATCAATACGGAGAAGAAGTCGTATTGATATGGGATTTAACGGCTTTCTTCTATTTTAGTTATATTATCGGGCGCTATATAATTTATTTCCGTTTTTGGGAAAGGTACAAGAGAAAGAACAATGAAAGTGATGAAACATCAGACCTGCATATCGGCGCTGTCCTTATTGGCATGACACTAAGCTATTTATGCGGGCTTTATGACATTCTGGACGCTCGATTTTTTAGTTTTTCCATCCGGCTTTTTATATACAGTATCTTTGCAGTTCACATAGGAATGGTTTTTATCCTGTCTCAGCGGTTCAGAAGAATATACAAGAGACTGGAACAATCCAATGTGATACTGGAAAACAAAGTGCATGAGCGTACTCAGGAACTTGAAAAACAGATCATAATTGCCCTTCAGGCATCTATAAGCAAAAGCGATTTTCTTGCAAAAATGAGCCACGAAATCCGCACCCCCATGAACGCAATTATAGGCATGGCGGAGCTTGCCTTGCGCGAGGATATGCCGGGAACAGCCCATGAGCATATTCTTACAATTAAGCAGGCTGGGAATAATCTTGTCTCGATCATTAACGATATTCTTGATTTTTCAAAAATTGAGGCGGGCAAGCTGGAAATAATCCCCGTCAACTACCTGCTTTCATCTATGATCAATGATACGGTAAATATTATTCGCACGCGGTTTATGGAAAAACCCCTGCGGTTTTTTACCAACATAGACGGGTCTATCCCCAACAGCCTTATTGGCGATGAAGTGCGGCTGCGCCAAATTCTCCTTAACCTCTTGTCCAACGCTGTAAAATACACGGAAAGAGGATATGTCGGTTTGACCATTACCGTAGACGACTGGGATGATAAACAGGTCTGGCTTAGAATAGCCGTGTCCGATACGGGAAAAGGGATTAAACAAGAGGAGCAGGCAAAGCTCTTTGACGAATTTGTCCAGCTGGATATGAAGAAAAACCAGAATGTTGAAGGAACAGGGCTTGGGCTTGCCATTGCCAAACGGCTTTGTACCTCTATGGGCGGAGATATAAGCATGGAAAGCGAATACGGTAAGGGCAGTATATTCACGGCAATTATACCGCAGGGCATTGAACTGGAAGCGCCCTTCGCTGTTGTAAAGGAGCCTAAAAAAAAGAAGGTGCTTGTTTATGAACGCCGGATCAACTACGCCAATTCGGTATGCTGGACTCTGGAAAATTTGGGCGTTCCAAACACTATGGTAACGAATCAAGATGATTTTGCCGCCGCGTTGTACCGTGAAGAATGGTTTTATGTGTTTTCAGGCTACGGTATTTATGAAAAGATCGAACCGCTTATGAGACAGAGTGATACGGCTTTCTACGGAGGAAAAAAGCCGTCTCTTGCCCTCATGATAGAATGGGGAACCGAAGCTTACATACCCGATGTGCGTTTTATATCCATACCGGTGCTGTCACTGTCGGTTGCCAATGTGCTTAACGGCAAGGCAGATGACAAAGGCTATATTAAAACTTCCGGCGTAACCCGTTTTACCTTTCCACTCGCGCGGATTCTTGTGGTGGATGACATTGCAACTAACCTTAAAGTAGTCGAAGGCCTTCTTGCCCCCTACCGGGCAACGATAGACACCTGCCTGAACGGTTTGCAGGCCATAGAACTGGTAAAACACAACAAGTACGATATTATATTCATGGATCACATGATGCCGGAAATGGACGGAATTGAAACAACGGCGGTTATCCGCCTCTGGGAAAAGGAACATCAGAAAAACGGCGTTAAGAGTAACAGAATACCGATAATCGCCTTGACCGCAAATGCCGTTGTGGGAATGCGGGAAATGTTTATTGAAAACGGCTTTAATGATTTTCTTTCCAAACCCATAGACATTTCTAAACTGGATGAAATACTTGACCGCTGGATACCGAAAGAAAAAAAGGAAAAAGGCGTAGAAAGTACGGATCAGGAATCGGACTACGATATTCCCGCTATCCAAGGCGTTGATACGGCAAAGGGCATTGCCATGACCGGCGGGACTGCGGACGCTTATAAAAAAGTGTTATCCCTGTTTTGCAAAGACGCGGAAGACAGACTGCCGCTTCTTCAAAAAGCGCCGGAGGCGGATACTCTAAACGCGTTTATCAGCCAAATTCATGCACTAAAAAGCGCGTCCGCTTCTATCGGCGCGCAGGAAATATCGTCCAAGGCGGCGGGACTTGAAGCTATTGGCAAAGTCGGAGATACAGCCTTTATTCGTGAAAATCTGCCCGATTTTATACAGCAGCTTGCGGAACTGGTAAAAAATATTCGCGCCGCTCTAGGCACAAGCAGCAACAATGTTATTTCGGAGTATACAAACAAGGAGGCGGATATAAGCGCCTATATTCCCGCCTTCCGTGAACTTGCCGGCGCCCTAAAATCCCAAAAAATCTCCGAAATTAAGCGTATACTGAACACGCTGGAACAGCAGGCGCAAGATTCAAAACTCAAAAAAATTCTTGAACAATTATCCGATCAGGTGCTTATGACAGAATTTGACGGCGCATTGAAAATTATTGATGAGGTGTTGCGAACATGATAATAAACCCTGTTAGATCATTAAAAAAATTCGTCAACAAGACATTCTTTATTTTTTCCTGCGTCCTTTTCTTTATTATTGCTTTGGCTGCTATTGTCGCATACACCATTTCCACGCATCAAATCAACCTTTCTTTTATTGAGCAGCAGCTTTCCATAGCGTCTGAAACAATGCGGCTGCGTTTGGCAACAACTGTAAACAGCGAACTTGCCCTTGTTTTGAAAATGGCGGATACTCCGGTTATCAGGCAGTATTTTATGAATCCCTCTGAGCCGTCTATTAAATCTCAGGCTGATACGGAATTTGCACTTTATCAGGAACATTTCAACAATAAAGTAGTTTTCTGGGTCAGCGATGTTGATAAAATATTTTATTCAACAGGAAACGAACCTTACGTTGTCAACCCGAATGATCCTGAGTCTTATTGGTACAATTTAACGTTATACGAAACGGAAAAATTTAATTTTAACATTAATTATAATCCCGATTTGGGTCAAATTTACCTTTGGGTTAATGTTCCGGTATTTGCCTATATTAATACAGTCAAAAAACCTATAGGGATGCTCGGCATAGGAATAAATCTTACCGATTTTTCAAATTTTGTAGCTTCCAGCTACAGGGAATTCGATAAAAATATTACGCCGTATATGTTTAATAAATACAATGAAATTACTGCGGCGGTGGATTATGATCTGGTTGAAAAAAAAGTCCGCCTTGACGAACTGTTAGGCGAAACCGGAAAAGAATTGATTAGCGCCGCGCATGCGCTTTCAGAGGGTGAAAGCCGAAGTTTAGTTTACGATAAAAAAATATATCTGATAAACTCTATCCCGATAATGGAATGGTATATGACGGTAAGCTATCCGCTGCCCGGCTTTTTGTCGCTTAATAACACCGTGAATACCGTATTTTTCAGCATGCTGTTCCTTATCCTTTTTCTGTTCATCATTATTAATATTTTCATTGCCCGTTTAGAAAACGCAATGGCGGAACATAATTCGCAGCTGCTTGAGGCAAACCGGAAAGCTGAATTCGCCTCGCAGGCAAAAAGTGATTTTCTGGCAAAGATGAGTCATGAAATACGCACCCCAATGAACGCCATCACCGGTATGGCGGAACTGCTGCTAAGGGGGAAACTCTCAGGTGAATCGCTTGGTTACGCGCAGGACATCAAACAAGCCGGTAACAATCTTGTCTCAATCATTAACGATATTCTGGATTTTTCAAAAATCGAAGCGGGCAAATTGGAAATAATCCCCGCCAGCTATCTGCTTTCATCTCTAATAAACGATACCGTCAACATTATCCGCACGCGGTTTATGGAAAAACCCCTGCGGTTTTTTACCAACATAGACGGGTCTATCCCCAACAGCCTTATTGGCGATGAAGTGCGGCTGCGCCAAATTCTACTTAATCTCCTGTCCAATGCGGTAAAGTACACGGAAAAAGGTTATATCGGTTTAACCATTACCGTGGACAAGCGGGACGATAAACAGGTCTTGCTTAAAATATCCGTGTCCGATACCGGAAAAGGGATTAAACAAGAGGATCTGACAAAACTGTTTGACGAATTTGTCCAGTTGGATATGAAGAAAAACCAGAATGTTGAAGGAACGGGGCTGGGACTGGCAATTACCAAAAAGCTTTGTACCGCTATGGGCGGGGATATAAGCGTAGAAAGCGAATACGGCAAGGGCAGTGTATTTACGGCAATTATACCGCAGGGCATTGAAACAGAAACGCCTTTCGCCTCAGTAGATGACGCAGACAAAAAGAAAGTGCTGGTCTATGAAGGCAGAGTCAACTACGCCAATTCGGTATGCTGGACTTTGGAAAATATGGGCGTTCCTTATACTAGGGTAACAAATCAAGATGATTTTGCCTTGGCGATATACCGCGAAGAATGGTTCTATGTGTTTTCAGGCTACGGCCTTTATGGAAATATCGCGCCGTTTATGGAACAGGGGGTTTTTCCCGGCGGCAAAAAACCGCCTCTTGCTTTGATGGTAGAATGGGGAACCGAAGCCTACATACCCGGCGTGCGCTTTGTATCCATACCGGTGCAGTCCCTGTCTATCGCCAATGTGCTTAACGGCAAAGCAGACAATAAAGGATATATCAAAAGTTCCGGTGCAATCCGGTTCAGCTTCCCCAGCGCGCGGATTCTTGTAGTGGATGACATTGCAACTAACCTAAAAGTAGTCGAAGGCCTTCTTGGCCCTTACAAAGCTGAAGTGGACACCTGCCTGAACGGTTTGCAGGCTATAGAACTGGTAAAACGCGCAGTTTCCCAGAAACGCGAGTACGACATCTTATTCATGGATCATATGATGCCCGGAATGGATGGGATTAAAACAACAGCGCTCATCCGTTCGCTGAAGGGCGATTGTTTCCGTACCATGCCCATTATCGCATTAACCGCAAATGCCGTTGTGGGAATGCGGGAAATGTTTATTGAAAACGGCTTTAATGATTTTCTTTCAAAACCCATAGACGTTTCCAAGTTGGATGAAATGCTTAACCGCTGGATACCGAAAGAGAAGAGAGAAATAAAAAAAGCGGAAGAAAATGACGGACAACTATCGGATAATACTTCCCCTTCCCTGCTCTTTGACATTTCCGGAGTTGATACGGCAAAAGGCATAGCAATGACCGGCGGAACTCTGTCCGCTTACCGTCAGGTATTAGCTTTGTTTTACAAAGACGCACAAGACAGGCTGCCGTTACTGCAAATAATGCCGGAAGCAGACACCCTAAGCGCGTTTATTACCCATGTACACGCTTTGAAAAGCGCATCGGCAAGCATAGGGGCGGACGTTATTTCCGAAGAAGCCGCAGAGCTTGAAGCCGCAGGCAAAGCCGGAGATTTTACCTTTATCCGCGAACATCTGTTTTCCTTTGCGCGGCTGCTTGCGGCGCTTGTAAAGAATATACGGGATGCGCTGGGATCGGGTAAGCCTGAATATCAGGATATTCTCCGCTCTCCGCTTTCCACTCTCCATTCCCAACTATTCAACGAACTTGCCGATGCCCTTAAATCCCAAAAAATCTCCGAAATTAAGCGTATACTGAATATGCTGGATCAGTATACGCAGGATTCAAAACTTAAAGAAATTCTTGAACAAATTTCCGATCAGGTACTTATGACAGAATTTGACAGCGCCGCAAAAATAGTTGAAGAATTTATTACCGCAAAAAAACTAGGGGGCAAATATGGAAAATGATAAGAAACTGGTTATACTCGTAGACGATAACCTTGCCAATCTCAAAATCGGCAATAATTTTTTGGAAAAAAATTATATCGTCGCCACCGCGCCTTCGGCTGCAAAAATGTTCAGCCTTTTGGAAAACAATACTCCCGCAATAATTCTTCTGGATATTGATATGCCGGAAATGAACGGTTATGAAGCGATTAAAATACTCAAGTCAAAACCGGAAACTAAAGATATTCCGGTTATCTTTCTTACCGCAAAAAACGAATCTGATGATGAACTGGAAGGGCTTTCCTTAGGAGCGATTGATTATATCACCAAACCATTCAATCCGGCTTTGCTTCTAAAACGTATTGAGGTACACCTGATGTTGGAAGATCAGCGGAAAACTCTGGAAAAGCAGGCGGCGGAGCTTAAAAATTTTAACGACAATCTGCAAAAAATAGTAGAAGAAAAAACTCAAAGCATTTTGGATTTGCAGAGTGCTCTCTTAAAAACAATGGCGGAATTGGTAGAATGCCGTGATGACATAACAGGCGGCCACATAGAGCGAACCCAGCGAGGAATAAAAATCCTGCTGGAAGAAATTGTAAAGAGCAGTACTTACATGGAAGAAACAAAAGGCTGGGATGTAGACCTGCTGCTCCAGTCCAGCCAGCTTCATGACGTAGGCAAAATATCAATTGACGACAGTATACTCAAGAAACCCGGAAAACTCACTGAAGAAGAATTCAATGAAATGAAAAAACACGCAAGTTTTGGCGAGGAAATAATAAAAAAGATTGAAACTCTGTCAAAGGAAAGTGAATTTTTAAATTACGCAAAAATATTTGCCGCCAGCCATCACGAAAAATGGGACGGCACTGGGTATCCACGCGGGCTTAAGGGAAAGGCTATACCCCTCTTGGGACGCATCATGGCGATTGCCGATGTTTACGATGCGCTTATCTCAGTACGCCCTTACAAAAAAGCCTTTACACACGAGGAAGCTGTGCGGATTATCACCGAAGGCAAAGGAACCCAGTTTGATCCGGTGCTGGTAGACACATTTACCCGCATAGCGGATCGGTTCAAAAATTAGTAAATTGCAGGCTACGAAGAAAAATAATATGATCCCCGAATGTCAGTCTTTATCCTGACTATTGTGATTTCCCATAACATCACAATACAACTCCTGTAAACGGCCCCGTAAAAACTTTACCGCATAATGCTTGCGCGAAAGAACAGTATTAACCGGCGCATGGGTTTTTTCCGCTGTCTCCTTTACCGAAAAATCAAATAACTCGGTCATCACAAAAACTTCACGCTGTTCTTCAGGAAGATCGTTCAGGGCGTTTTGTATTTCTTCCATAATTAAAGAACGCAGATATTCCGTTTCCGGCGTCTTTTCGGCATAAATAATATCCTCAATCTCATCTAAAATATATTCGTCTTCCTCTTCGCTGTACAAAACCGGAAGCGGCTCGTCCTTTTTCTTTTTGTAATTATCTATAATTCTGTTGCGGGCTGCGCGGTAAAGCCACGCCGCCGCGTTTTCTACAGGATTGGAAAGGGTGTTCACCCGCGTAAACTGATAGAATATTTCCTGCAAAATATCCTCGGCGTCTTCAAGAAGACTTACCTTTGCGCGGATGAACCTTAGCAGCCGTTGTCTTAAACTTGAGAACATTTCCGCCGTTTTATTTGCCATAGGTTTCCGGTTTACCTGTTTTTCTCAGACCGCGCAAAAAAGAAAGTCCCGATTATAAGACAAAGAACTGTCAGCGCCGCAATAACCGCGCAGTTGATAAATGGGTTGAACATTACCACATTATCATACTCCGGCGTTCCAGAATAAACCACCGCCCGAGTCAGATCAAGGCAATAAGTCATCGGCAGCATACGGCTTATAATAAAAAGCGCTCCCGATGATTGGTTAATCGGAATAATAGCGCCTGACAGGAACATTTGCGGCAGGGTGATAAGCGACACTGCCATATTTGCGGCGGTTTTATTTCTGATAAGACCGATAAGTATCATAGCCAGCGCGCCGCCTGAAAGACACATAAGCGGCGACAGAGCAAGAATCAACAGAAGCTGCCCCGCGTCAAGAGTAATACCCATAACAAAACCCACAATGAGCGTTCCGGTCAGGCTTAGAATCGCCCCGAACATGGAACCGAAAATTTTGCCGATAACAAGGGAATAACGGGATACCGGCGAAACAAGCATTTCCTGAATAAAGTCTGTATGGTGATCGTCAACAAAACTGGTCATGTTCATTGATGTCATCATAAACAGCATATTAACCAGCATTCCAATCAGCATAAAAGTCCCAAATTGAAAGTTCAATGACGATGCCATGTTCTGCGCAAGACTGCCGCCGATCATGCCCATCATAACAAGGGGCATGGCGACGCTCATAACGGGCGTAGCCAAAGATTTAAAGAAAAGCGTAATATCCCGCGCCATTACGGTGATAATCGTATTCAGTTCCCTGAAAATCCGCGATTTTTTGCGTATTAAAATTGTATCGTTCATTTCGTACTTCCTTAATATCTGCATGTTTCGCAGCCCGTAGGGCGAGAAACTGCAAAGCCAAATGCAAAACTAACCGAGTTTTGCATTTGGCTCAGTTTTCTGCAATAATTCCACATAAGCGTCTTCCAGCGAAGGATCGTGGATTTTCAAAACCGAAAGCGGCGTTTTAATCTGCGCGATTAACTCCTGCGCCGTGCGTCCTTGAAAGGGAACTATAACTCTGCCGTTTGCGTTCACGCTGAGGCGCAGAGCGGACAATTCCGCCTTTAGCGCATCACGGTCGTCCGCGTCAATTATAAGCTCCTGTTTTATCAGATTCCGTTTCATTTCGTCCGGCGAATTTATAAAGACAATTTTCCCATGGTTAATAACGCATACCGTATCGGTATTTTCCGCCTCGTCAATATAGTGGGTGGTGAGAAATACTGTTGTTCCGTACTGACGGCGCACCATGTTGATGTAGTCCCACAGCCCCCGCCGGCTCACCGCGTCAAGCCCCTGAGTCGGTTCATCAAGAAACAGCACACGCGGCGTATGAATCAGACTGCGAATAATTTCCAGTTTGCGCTGCATGCCGCCTGAAAGTTTTTTTACAGGTTTTCCCAATACGTCCTCAAGACCGACTATATCAGCTAACTCCAGTACTTTCTTTCGGTATGCAGCTGGCATCAGCTTAAAAGCCGGACGGTAAGCGCACATTCCGTAGAGGCAGGCGTGGAAGCGGATGTTCTCCTCAGCGCTGAGGTTTTGATCAAGGCTCGGCTGCTGAAAAATAATCCCTATTTCTTCGCGTACCTGACGCGCCTGCGCATCCACATCGAATCCGGCAATACGCAGTTCTCCGGAAGTCTTGGAAAGAGTCGTTGTCAGCATTGAAATTATAGTCGTCTTCCCCGCCCCATTGGGTCCCAGAAAGGCAAAAAACTCCCCTTCCCCTACGGAAAAACTTATGTCGTCCACCGCAGGTTTATCCGCTCCCTTATACCGCTTGGTCAGGTTTTGCACGGTGATAACCGGATTACTCATTTTTATTCTCCTTTTTCAACTCTTTAAGCAAACAAACAATGCCGTACAAGCCGTAAAAATGACAGTAGCGAATACAAAAGCTAATGATATAACAAGCAGGACAACGCTTACAGTATTAATTAACATCTTTTATACCCCGCTCTGTTCCGGTTTTTCATCGTTCGCAAAGAAATCATGAAAGCGCGAAAAGCCTCTGTTAAACTTAAAAAAGTCCTTTTCCTTTTCGATAAACTCTTTACGCTCCTCATCGCTCATGTTAAGCCATTTTTCCCGCAGTTTGTTGCCGTGATACTGGCGGTAATCTCCCCTCATCCCGCCGCGGACTGCCAAACTGTGTTCCATTCCACCGAAGAGAATCCGTACCAGAAGCAGTAAACCCGCCGCCTGCCAGTAATTAAGGGAAGGCAGGGCAAAAAGCGGAGGTATAATAACATTCCACAACAGCATCACTACCGCGCCGAAAACCGCAATCATCGCCAGAATAGCGCCTATACCGGCAAATCTCCATTTAAAGTTTCTTTTCATTTTCAATTCTCCTATACTAGAATAGACGAATTAGGGATAAAAATATTTTATATATTTTGAAAGAAAAACGACAATCCTGCGCTAGATTCTAAAAAGAAAATCCATAATAGCTTCGATCATATTGCCAATAGGTATAATGGTAATATTCGCATAATTCTGAATAATCAAAATAAGTATTAATAAAGGCATTCCGATCTTTCTGATTTTTTCTTCTATTTCAGGATTAATGTTAAGAAATGAAAAAACTATATGGCTGCCGTCAAGAGGCGGTATCGGAATCAGATTGAAAATAAAAAGCATGAAGTTAATTTGTGCGGCTACGAATAAAACATTAAATAAATTTTCAGAAAACACATTGAAGTCTGAACCTGTATTCCCATAGTAAAGAATTATTGCCTTAATGATAAAGACAAGTATTGCTCCCAATACCAGATTTGAAAAGGGACCGGCAGCCGCTATCAGCGCTTTGTCCCGGCGATAATTCCTTAGCTGCGCTGGATCAAACTGCACGGGTTTAGCCCATCCGAAACCTACGATTATAATGAAAACAAATCCGACAATATCAATGTGTTTAAGCGGGTTTAATGTGAGCCTTCCCTGATCGCGGGCAGTGCTGTCGCCCAGCTTCCATGCGCAAAAAGCGTGACAAAATTCGTGAACTGTCAATCCCAGCAGGATACCCGGAATTGCATACAGCTTACTTTGTATATCCATACTGCCTATCTTGTCATTATCATTTTTGCGGAAAATCTGGTAATTTTATAAAGCCCAAAGACAGCTAACAGCGGAATCAGTATATAGATTATATTAATCATTATCAAATAATGTATCATGTCTTTAATAGCGGTATCGCATACCTCTTTGGTTTTATTGACACTATTCATTATTGTCGTAGCGACTCTCCTTAGTCCTCTCAATTCACTTTCAAGTTTAACGGCGCTTTCCTTATTTTCATTTATTGAAGAAACAAGGCTGTTTATATTTTCAGATAACGCTTTTTCTTCAATAATTGCTGATAATTTCAGGGATATGGGAACAGCGAACAGTACAACAAGGCTGATTAAAACGGAAACAATAACCATCCTGTAAGGTTCCTTTTTGTCCTTGTTTCTCCATAAAATTGAAATAGTTATCAAAACACATAACGGAATTAAGATCATAAAAATTAAAGATATTGAGATTGCCAAAAATGTTTTTTCAAAAATTATAACTCCGTACGCAAACTGAAGTAAACCGGAAATATTATTCAGTATTTTATCAAACGGAGCAAGAGATTCGACAGGATTTGTAACAACAAAAACTGTTTTTGCATCGACCGACTGCAGGACACTTACGGTTCCGCGGACTGTTTTTAGGACAGACCACACTTCCAAAATTTGCTCGGATTTATTTGTAAGCGATTTTTGTATGCTTTTATCGACTTTGGGCTTTACCTCTTTTACCTTTTCTTCTTTTTCAACCTTAACTTCCGGCGCTTTTTTAACCTCAGTTTCCGCTGCCGCTTCTGTCTCTGTTTTTTGGGCTTTTTCCTGCCATGCTGCCATTAGTCCAAAAGGTTTTAACCCGATTATAAATGAAAAAATGCCAAAAAGCGCCAAAACGCCGGTAAAAATAATTCGCTTTGTCATATTTATAATTATAAGGTAAAAACATATATAGCGCCAGATGCCAAATATGCCGATTTTTAAATATGCTTATCGGCCTAACGGGAAAATACTGTTCCGGAAAAAACCACATCGCCTCTATTCTTGAAAAAAAGGGGCTTCTTGTTCTGGATGTAGATAAACTTGGCTACCATGCGCTGGAAACCGAAAAAGCGGCGGTTTTCGCCCAATTCGGCTCCGACCTGCAAAAGCCGGACGGTTCCCTTGACAGGCGGCTTTTGGGACAGCGTGTTTTCGGCAATCCCGAAAAATTGAAACTTCTTGAATCAATAGTACATCCGCCTGTAAACCGCCTGACGGCGGAATGGACGGCAAAAAACAAAGACAAAACCTGCGTAATAAATGCCGCCCTCCTTCATAAATCGGAGGTTTTCGGCAAACTTGACCGGATAATCCTTGTAACAGCTCCGTTTTTTACGCGACTTTTCAGGGCAAAACAGCGGGACAGGCTTTCCTTGACGGAAATTCTTAAGCGCTTTTCCAGCCAGAAGGATTTCAACTCTCAATATTTGTCTGCAAACGCCGAAATTAAAAGAGTAGGAAACCCGGGATTATCCGGTTCCCGGAAAATACAACAAAAACTGGAACGCCGGATTGACATGATATTAGAGGGGATTTGTTAACATGGAAAAAGAACAGAAAAAATTGCTATTGGTCGCCGTATCAACCGGCGTATTTTTACTTGTAACCATTGCTGTAGCAATAATAATGCTTACGCCGAAAATACAGACGCAGGAAAGTGTCTTTTCTTCAACAGCTCATTTAACCGGAACTACAAGATCTGCAGAAACCGCAAACGAGACTTCTTCAAAACCTGTTATAAATAACTCTCAGGAAACCAATATATATATTGACGGAAATCCTGAGCCGATTGCAATAGACAAAAACAACGGAGACAGTCTGACTATCCAAATACCGAAACCTAGTACGCCTGCCGTTCCTGACGATATTTCCGCTTCTTCCGCAGCCAAAACACCTGCGGTTACGACCGTAAAACCCGCTGCATCTCAACCTGCAAAAGCTCAGGTCTCAACAGCCGGTAAAGCTGCTGCAACCAAAAAAACTACAACCGCTTCTTCGTCAGGTAAAACCGCCGGAAAAACAATCAACGATTACTGGATACAAACCGGCGCTTATTCTTCAATGGTCAGAGCCGAAGACGTAAAAGAACGTCTCTCGTCAAACGGGCTTACGTCAATTATCGAAAACCGCGAAGTTGACGGCAAAATATTGTACCGTGTACGGCTTGGACCATACACTTCCGAAAATGAAGCGAACTATTGGCTTACACTTGTAAAGTCCATTGACAATTTCGGCGACAGCCAAGTGCGTCAGACAGTCAGACAGCAATAGGGGAAAAATTACCGTACCGGTAAATTTATTAAGCCTCAAAAATACCGCAGCAAATCTAAAGGGCCGCCGCCGTACCTGATATAGTTGCGGCAGAAGCGGCAAGGCGTTACCATGCGCAAACACTTAGTTATTACAGCATACTAGGCTAAAAATGCTTTTCGGACGTACAAGCCCAAAAACCGGAATACTTTTGAAAAATTCGTCCGCTTGACCAAATTATCCTGTTTTGTTAGTATTTAATTTCCATGCTAGGCGTGTTGTTTTTATGTTTTCTGCGCCCTGCTCGCGCGGGTTTTTGCGGATAAACAGCTTCTTTCCGGAGCGGTGTCCGAGTGGTTGAAGGAGGCGGTCTTGAAAACCGTTGTGCCGCAAGGTACCGGGGGTTCGAATCCCCCCTGCTCCGTATTAAAAAACGCTTTGCGTTTTTTAATTTAAATTTGTTTAGGGGATTCGAACCGGAGCGCCTCTGTAAAAATTTCAAGGGCGTAAGCCTTGCATGATTATTGGAAAGATTCCTTGGAGCGGTGCGAGAGCGGTCGAATCGGGCTCCCTGCTAAGGAGTTGTGCCCCGAAAGGGTACCGGGGGTTCGAATCCCCCCTGCTCCGTATTAAAAAACGCTTTGCGTTTTTTAATTTAGAAGTTTTACTGCGTAAAACTTAAATCAATTTATTCTGGGATTCGAACCAATCAGAGGCTGTGGCTCAGCTGGATAGAGCAGCAGATTGCGGATCTGCAGGTCGCACGTTCAAATCGTGTCAGCCTCAAAAAGGAAAAGCTTTCTATATGCGCTGTATGTGGTTTTAACTTTCAGGAGAGATGCGAGAGTGGTTGAATCGGGCGGTCTCGAAAACCGTTGAACCCTTATGGGTTCCGAGGGTTCGAATCCCTCTCTCTCCGTTGCTTAAAAATCCTTTAGGTTTTTAAGCTTAGGAGTTTTATTTTATAAAACTCCACACTGGTGATTGAGGGATTCGAAACGGAGCGCTCCTGTTACAATGCTAAGGCGTAAGCCTTGACAGACAAATCCGGCGCAGGATGCGCCGTGGAGCGCGTAGGCGGGAGTGGAAGGAGCTGACAGGATGTCGGCGACTGGAACTCCGAATCCCTCTCTCTCCGTTGCTTAAAAATCCTTTAGGTTTTTAAGCTGTTGCTATTTATTGGAGAGATGACCGAGCGGCCGAAGGTGCACGATTGGAAGTCGTGTGTACCCGGAAGGGTACCGAGGGTTCAAATCCCTCTCTCTCCGTTGCTTAAAAATCCTTCAGATTTTTAAGCTTAAGAGTTTTACTTTGTAAAACTCCACATTGGCTAGAAAGGGATTTGAACCACTAATTTATAGAAAAGGCGAAGGAGTAATATAGTATGGAAGAACAGGTAAAAGCTGCATTGGAAAATGTCAGACCGTCATTACAGGCTGACGGCGGAGATGTAGAATTTGTTTCGGTAGACAATGACGGAATTGTTTCGGTAAAACTTACCGGAGCGTGCGGGCACTGTCCGATGTCGCAGATGACTTTAAAAATGGGAATTGAAAACTATCTCAAAAAGGAAATACCGCAGGTCACAGCCGTAGTCGGCGTCTAAGCCGCACAGCCGACGACTTTTTTCTGTAAAAGAGCGGTATATTCTGTGTTGAAAAACCTTTGGAGCCGCCTAAGAGATTTTTCCATGGGAAATCCGGCGGCAGCCCGTTATGCAGTGGACGGCTTTCTTGTGGGAAGCGCGACTACTATCGCATCCAACACCCATAACCTGTTCGCAGTGCGTTTAGGCGCAAATGATTTTCAGTTAAGCCTTGTGTTCTTTCTCCCGCAGATGTTCAATATGCTGGTATTGATTCCCGGCGGCTTATTCACAGACAGTCTGCATAATAAAAAACGGATGGTATTGGCAACCCTGTCGGCGGCTGCGCTTGGCTACCTTATTTGCAGTCTGTCGCCGTTTACTGCCGGATACTCGGTATTTTTTTACCTTGTCTTTCTTTCTCTCGCAAGCGGAGCGATAGCCCTGTACAATGTAGCGTGGCAGTCATATTTTCCCGATGTTATAGACAGGGAAGTACAAAACAGGGTTCTGACAGGGCGTACCTACGTATTCATATTTTTTAGTATGCTGTCGCCGTTAATAGTAGGCGCAGTACTGGCTTTTATCAGAAATTTAAGCGGGAAAATTATAGCTCATCAGGGGTTTTTTATCGGCTCAGCACTGTTGTTCCTGCTGGCTGCCAATAATTTCAGGAAATTTCAGGCAGTAAGGAAAAATACGCCAAAACGCATTACATTGCCGGAAATAAAAAGAGCCGCAAAAGGCCTGCTTCATAACAAACCGTTTTTATTGTTTGCCTCAGCGGCGCTGTTTTTCCATATAACATGGCATTTCGACTGGACATTGTACTTCATAGGTCAGGTAAAATACCTGAATATGAACGAACTTCAGCTGGGGCTTGTAACAGTCGGGACAACCGCCATGCAATTGATAACGTTGAAATTCTGGAGCCTAAAGAATGAAAAATACGGCGTTGTACTGCCGTTCACTTTCGGTATTATAGGCTTAAGCCTTTGCCCTGTTTCCATAGCTGCGGCGGTTAGTCTGCCGCAGTTTATAGGGCCGTACGCTTTTTTGGTATTCCACACGATATCGCACATACCTTTTGCAACAATTACATTAAACCTGTTTCAATGCCTCTTACAGGTAGTCGATGAAGAATACCGAAGCTTTTCAATGGCGGTTTTTGCCTGCCTGATAGGTCTTTCCAATGCAATAATGCCTGTAGCCGGTGTGGCTCTATACCATGCGCTTGGAGGTGATTTAGACGGGTTTCGCCGTACATTTGCGCTTATCTTCGTACTGCGTATCATTGCCGCGGGATTATGGCTTCTACGCTGGCGGCATTTACAGACAAGCCGGCTGGCCGATTAAAAGCCCGGCTGTACCTGCTTTTTTAGGGAAAATTACCCCTCCGGCATAGTAAATACCGGAGTTCCGAACGGCTCTGGGGGTAATTTTTTATGCTTAAAACGTGAAAAAAACCGTTAATTTTTATAAAGTATGGTAACTATCATACTTGACTTATTTTTAAATATATCATATAGTATAAAAAAAGGAGCGTACTGCATGATAGCAAAGACTGATTTGCCCAATATCAATGAAAAAACCGCTGAAGGGCTTAAGCCGGAGGGTGTACCATACCGTGTCCTTGTAGTTGATGACTCAATGTTCATAGCCAAGCAACTTGGACAAATTTTTACATCAGAAGGTTTTGATGTAGCGGATACTGCTGCTGATGGAGCGCAGGGATTCGAAAAGTACAAAGCTCTGCATCCTAATATTGATTTAGTCACTTTGGATATTACCATGCCTGTAATGGATGGCGTGTCCGCATTGGAAAAAATCCTTGAATTTGACAAACAAGCCAATGTAATAATGGTCAGTGCTTTAGGTAAAGAAGACGTTGTAAAGAAATGTCTTTTAATGGGAGCCAAGAGCTACATTGTTAAACCGCTTGACAGGAAAAAGGTTCTTGAAAGAGTTGTTTCAGTTCTAAAACGATAACAACAAAAACCTTAAAAAACTCCGATTTTTCATGAGAGTGTGTTATCTTCTCTTTTCCGCCTTTTTAAAAAGATGTTCACTTAGTGTTTAATACAGGTTAAAAATTTTGAATAAGATATTTTTTTTTGCTATAATTAAATAAGGTAAATTAATGAATTCAGTTTGTTTTCATAACGGAACTGTCCTTACAGGGTTTTCATCTATGGAACACTGCGCAGTGCTTGCGGAGGATGGGCTTATTTCAGACGTATTCTCGCAGAAACGTTTTGAACAGCGTAATCTTGACAGTTCTGTAAAATGTATTGATGTTGAAGGCGCATATATTTCCCCGGGATTTATTGATACGCATATCCACGGTATCGGCGGTTACGGAACTGAAGATACCGGAAAAAATGAATCTGCCGGAACTGAGTCTGTCCTTGCAATGTCAAGGCTTCTCGCCGAATGGGGAGTATCCGCTTTTAATCCGACGCTTTATCCCGCCGAGCCTGACATGATGCTGAAGGCAGTAAGGGAAATTGCCGCGGCGATTGGCAGAGAAGAAGGAGCCCGTATCATGGGGCTTCATCTGGAAGGTCCGTTCATTTCTCCGTCACGTCTCGGTGTACAAAAACCTGAAACCGTACAACCTGTAGACCTCGACTTTATGGAACAATTATGGGAAGCGTCAAACGGACATATTGTCAATATGACAGTGGCTCCTGAATTAAAGCATATGGGAGAACTGGCGCTATTCTGCATAAAAAAGGGTATTATTCTGCAGGCAGGGCATACCGACGCGGAATATGACAATATGGTAGAGGGGATGCAGAAGGGAATATTACATTCCACGCATTTCTTTAATGCAATGAGAAGGCTTGATCACCGCAACCCCAACGCTGTCGGAGCAATTCTTATTCATCCGGAAATGTCATGTGAAATTATCGCCGATGGATTCCATGTACATCCCGATCTTTTCAAATTGTTGTTAAGAAACAAGCCTATAGACAAGATTGTTCTTGTTACCGACGGGCTTAAACCTACTGAACAGAAAGAAGGACCGCTTTTTGCAAACAATGATGAAGTATATTTCGGCGGCGGCGTTTTTTTACGCAAGGCAGATAATGTGATCGCAGGTTCGGGATTAACAATGATACGAGGGATAAAGAATCTTGTCGCATCGGGTTTCAGCCTGGAAGATGCCGTAAAAACCGCATCATTGAATCCCGCAAATATTATGCGGTACAACAAACAGGGAGCCATAATACCGGGCCGCTTTGCGGATATAACAGTATTCGATAAAAATTATGAAATTAATTATGTAATGATCGGCGGAAAAATTATAAAGGGAAAAACCTAAACAAGGAGAAATGAATGAGAATAATTATACAGGCGGATCATGAAAAGGCAAGCCTTTGGACAGCCGGATATATTGCGGGTAAAATATCCGGCTGTAATGATAAACCTTTTATACTCGGACTTCCTACAGGTTCCAGCCCCCTAAGTATTTACCGTGAATTTATCAAAATGCACAAAGAAGGGAAACTTTCCTTTAAAAATGTACGCACTTTTAATATGGATGAATATGTCGGACTGGAAGCAAGTCATCCTCAAAGTTATCATTATTTCATGACGGAAAACCTGTTTAAGCACATTGATATTGACCAAAAACACATACACATTCTGAACGGAATGGCAAAAGACCCTGAAAAAGAGTGTAAACTTTACGAAGAAGCAATGGCCGCTGAAGGCGGAATTGACCTTTTTCTAGGCGGCATGGGCAGCGACGGACATATTGCGTTCAATGAGCCGGGTTCGTCCCTCAGTTCCAGAACAAGAATAAAAACACTCACGGAAGAAACCAAAACAGCCAATTCGCGTTTCTTCGGCGGCGATCCTTCAAAGGTGCCGGGAACCGCATTAACGGTAGGAGTGGGGACTGTAATGGATGCGCGTGAAGTGGTAATTATCGTAACCGGCCGGAGCAAGGCGCGCGCCTTGCGCGCGGTTGTTGAAGAAGGCATTAACCATATGTGGACTTTATCCTGCCTTCAAATGCACCCGGAAGCGATTATTGTATGCGATGAAGAAGCGACAGAAGAGCTTAAAACAAAAACTGTCCGTTATTTTAAAGATATAGAAAAAAACGCGGTTATTAATTAAAGTTGACAGGAAATATTATCCGTATGAGGACAATATGGCTTTTCGCCGGAAAATAATCTTTACCCTGCTGTTCGCCGTTACGCAGATTTGTACTGCTCAGACAGATTCGCTTGTTTCTTTTTCCGATCCTTCAAAATTATGGGGAAACGGGATTGAACGCGTAATTGAAGAAGCTTTCAGGCAATGTTTCAGAACAAGAATTATTAACGGAAGGATTGTTAATATCCGCCTGCCTTTTGCGGAAAATCACGAACGTGATATTTTACTTGATTCAGGATGGGATTTTTTTGAAGGCGGCAAGGGAAGCCCTGAAATTCTCTGGCCTGTTATTGAAGAAAAACTTGACTCTGAATCTTTTAAAGAATATATATCGGCTTTATCTTCAGGACGTGAAAGAGTTTTTATTTTTGATATATTAAAACAAAGCTGGAGTTTTTCTGATGATCTTTTTGATATAGCGCGTATGAAAGCAGGTTCTTACAGAGGACTTCCACACCGTCCATATGTTTTAACATCGGGATACGGGGCGAGGGAAAGCGATGTTTATAATTATCTTTACTGCGTAGGTCATGTTGGAATAGACTGTTCAGGTTTTGTCTGGCATGTGCTTTCATATATTGGCCGTCAGGGCGGCGTTGATTTGGGGAGAGCTTTAAGTTCTGTTCTCGGAGTTTCACGCGGCGCTAACCCCGCGCGTTATGCCGGCACTTCCTTTTTTAATTCAAAAAGTCCTGAAGTAACCGCCGTTAATGACGAGATCCGCAATCTGCGTCCCGCCGATATCATACTTTTCAAGGATTCAAACGGCGCAATAGCGCACTCGGCAATTATACAGTCAGTCGATTTTAATAAAGGCATAATCCGTTATCTGCAATGCACGGATGAAGCTCCTCTTTTTGAGCGCGGCGTCCATGAATCTTACATTTACTTCGATCCGGCGTACGCAAGCGTCTCTTTAAACAGCCCTGATCTTCAATGGACACAAAAACGTTTCGCTCCGTTTCCCGGCGAAAAAGACAGTCCCTTCTCTGACGACGGAGAGCGCTACCGTGCCTACAACGGCGGCAAGGTTGTACGCCTTCGCGCTCTTTTGCCGGCGATAGAAAAGATAAACCGTTAAAAGTTACTGAATATTCTCATTGAGGCAGGCAGCGGCCTCTTTCCACACAACCTGATCTTTCTCGCTAAGAGCGGCAAATTCATTCTGTCTGCCGTAAGCGGAAAGCTCAATAAATTTATCAAGCCTTGTCATTAATTGTTTGAATTTCTGTTCCTGAAAATTCCTAAGCCACACAGGCGCCTGCCTTTTTTTACCGGACGGCGTAAAAAGCAGACCGGCGTAATGAGGAGCGCATAAGCCGTCTGACGCTAAAAAGAATTCGCGCAGTTCTTTTTCTTCGTTAGAATTTCCGTCCGAGCGGCTTAAGAAATCAAGATATTCCTGTTCAATTTTTTCACGTTCTATACAGACGGGACAGCGGCCTTTGGGACGCCATATATTTTTTTTTTCAAAAGCTTCAATTCGATCTTCCAGAATATCGCGGCTTAAGATTGCAACCGCAAGACCGTCCCGGAATGAAACAAGGTTCCTTGAGTGAAATGAACAGAACCCGCCTGCCGCTCTGAAAAGCGCGCGAAAACCTCGGTCGGAAACATGTTCAAACAGCGTATTGTCTATATACCTGTACGCGCGGTCGCTTACTATCCTGCAGAGGGGACAGCCCGGCTTTTCAGACGCTTTCTGAAGTTCAAAAAAATTAATATGTTTTTCAACAGCCATTTCAGCCCCCAAATACCCGCTCTTCAGCCGGGAGGCCAGCTGTGAGCGCGGCCTCCAAGAAAATGAATATGCAAATGATCTACAGTCTGTCCGCCGTCAGTTTTTGTATTAATGACAAAGCGTCCGCCCTTTTCTTCACAGCCCTGCTGTTTTGCAAGTTCCTGCGCTTTATAAAGCATACGGCCAAGCAGCGCCGTATCCTGCGCTTCCATTTCCATTATATTATTAATGTGTTTTTTGGGAATTACAAGAAAATGCACCGGAGCGGCAGGATTTATATCAAGAAAACTCAGCATTTCATCGTCTTCATAAATTTTCTTGCCGGGGATTTCCCCTGCAATAATTTTACAAAAAATACAATTACTCATAACTCATTATAGCATTCCTGACCGCTTCAAGAAAGCCCTTGCTTGTAATTGTCGCTCCTGAAATTGCGTCAACATCAGCGCTGTTAAGCTCTGTTACTGTTTCAATCAATTCTTCCATTGCAGCGCCTCCTACAAAACGATCTTCATCGGAATCTACAACTGTGATTTCAGAAATACTCCCACCGCTCATGCGAACCTGAACATAGATAGGTCCTCTGTAACCAAATGCGCTTCCTTCATAAACCTGATCATGTTTTTGTTTTTTCTGTTCAATTTGAGCTTGCTCAGCCTGAACTTGTTCAGCCTGAGCTTGCTCTGCCTGAACTTGTTCAGGAGATTTCCTGCCGCCAAATATAACACAGCCTGCTGTTAAAACAACAACAAGCGAAACAACTAAAAACGAAACATATTTCATATATACCTCCGCCCTATATGGGCGCATCCATGAAATACGCTTTATCTATACATTGGTTTTCCTGCGTTTTTTGCCAAGAATACTGAGGACGCAGATACCGGCAAGCTTTATCAACCAAGGTTCCATATTTTTCCTTACATTCGCCAACTCTTTCATTATGGGGATTTTCTGGGGACAGTGGGTTTCGCATTTGCCGCATTTTATGCACAGACTTGGGCTGCTTCCTATTTCCGATGTAAAACCTGTACTCATAATATATTGTTTCATCCCTTCAACAAAGCCGTGCGAGTACCTCGCGTTATATGAAGAAAAAGAGCCCGGAATATTTACACCCGAAGGGCACGGCATACAGTAATTACAGCCCGTACAGCGAACCTTACGGCGGCGATTTACAATTTCAAGCACCGATTTATAAACAGTTTTTTGGTTATCTGTCAGCATTCCCGCCACAGAAACATCCGCAAGGCGTAAATTTTCTTCAAGTTGCGCCATACTGCTCATGCCTGAAAGAACCGTCGTCACTTCTTCCTGATCCCAAATCCAATTTAAAGCCCATCCCGCAGGCGACAAATTATTGTCTGCTTTTTGAAAAACCTTAACCGCATCCTTAGGAAGACCAACGGCAAGTTTCCCGCCAAGCAGCGGTTCCATTACAACGACTGCCATTTTTTTTGCCGCAGCGCGAAGGCCTGCCGCTCCAGCCTGAAAGTTTTCATCGGAATAATTATATTGAATCTGAGAAAAATCCCAATCATAACCATCAATAACTTTTAAAAATTCCGTCCCGCTGCCGTGAAATGAAAACCCAATTTGTTTTATTTGGCCGGATTTCTTTTTTTTCGTAATCCACTCTTCAATTCCGGAATTTTTTAATTTTTGCCATTGATTTAAATCGGTTATCATGTGCATCAGGTAATAATCAATATAATCTGTTTTAAGCCTTTCAAGGGATTGATTAAAATATTTATCAAAATCGTCCGATTTTTCGCCTGAACCTTTTAACAAAACAAGGGGCAGCTTTGTAGCTATGTAAACTTTCCCGCGGACATTGTTGTTTTTTAAAATTGCGCCAAGCGTTTCTTCACTGCCGGGATAAATCCACGCAGTATCAAAATAATTTAAGCCTTGAGCAATTGAGTGCATGACAATTTCTTGTGACTTTTGAAAATCAATCATGCCCAAAGTCCTCGGAAACCGCATACACCCAAAACTGAGGACAGACAATTTATTGCCTGTCCTCTTATCAATACGGTACTGCAACTATTTCTCCTAACAAGACTTCTTAACTAGGCCTCTCACTCTGTTTCAGCGGTAAATTCCTCTTGATTCGTCTCGGTTACCGCAACTTCTTCAGCTTCCTGTTTGCGCCTATCAAGAATTTCCTCCATGTATTTATCCAAATCCTGGCTTTCATCATCGAACAATTTTATTTTGCGGTAACGTTTCATGCCTGTGCCTGCCGGAATTGGATGACCGATGATGATATTTTCCTTTAGGCCGCGCAGGTAATCTGTAGAACCTGCAATCGCGGCATTTGTAAGGACGCGCGTTGTTTCCTGAAAACTGGCCGCTGAAAGGAAAGAATCTATGTTGAGCGATGCCTTTGTTATTCCCTGGAACATTGGCTGCGCAACAGCGGGCTGTCCGCCGTCTTTGATGACTTGTGCATTTTCCTCATGGAAACGGTATTTGTCTACGGAAGAGCCGTAAATAAATTTGGTATCGCCGACTTTACGAATCTCTACTTTACGCATCATCTGTCGGATAATAACGCCGATATGTTTGTCATTTATGGATACGCCCTGCAGCCGGTAAACCTGTTGAATCTCGTCCATCAGATAACGCTGGAGTTTGCTTTCACCCATAATATAAAGAACATCATGCGGATTAACGGCGCCCATACACAGCGATTCTCCCGCTTCAACCGTATCGCCGTCCCGGATCAAAAGCCGTTTGTTAATCGGAATAAGGTGCGTAAATTCACGGCCAAAGGCGTCAACTACGCCGACTTTCCGCTTGCCTTTTACAATGCCCCGGAAATATACAGTTCCCGAAACCTGCGCAAGAACTGCCGGGCTTTTGGGTTTGCGCGCTTCAAAAAGTTCGCTTACACGCGGAAGACCTGAAGTTATGTCCATTGCTTTCGCAGATTCTTTTGATGTTTTTGCAATCGTTTTACCTGCAATGATCTTGTCTCCTTCTTCAACCAGAATGTAAGCGCCGCTGGGCAGGAAGTAAGAGGCTACTTCATTATCATTGCCGTCAACGATAAAGATACGCGGCTGTTTGCTTTCATGCTGGAACTCTGTTATGCGCTTTTCTTTAAAACCTGTATCTTCATTAATATCTTCTTTCAGCGTGGAACCCAAAATAATGTCTTCATATTTGACAGTTCCGCCCACTTCGGCAATAATCGGATCGGAGAACGGATCAAACGTAGAAATTGTTTTTTCCGCCTCAACAACAGTCCCCTTCCTTACTTCAAAGTCGGAACCGCTTCTTATTTCTATCTTTTGATCCTGACCGATAAGGTACAGAGTCTCCGCTTCCTTGTCTTTCAGAATCAGGGCGTATGCGATTTCAGGAGATACAATATCCTCTCCCCTGCGTTTGATTATCACATCTCCACGGTTTACTCTTCTTCCGTCCACTGCAACCAGCTTGTCTCCGTGTTCAAGCCTGTATTCTCTCATTACCTTGTTTACAGTCGCATAACCTCGGCGTGTAAAGAGAAAATGTCCGTTATCAAGCTGGATGTGCGTACCAACTACATCCCTGATATATACAGGATATTTAAGAGTGATGCGGCTTTCTTCGCTGACCTTTGTCGCAACGCCTCCGATATGGAATGTGCGCATTGTAAGCTGCGTACCCGGCTGACCGATTGACTGGGCGGCTATCGTTCCTACCGCTTCTCCTATTTCTACCGTTTGGTTTGTCGCAAGGTCGCGTCCGTAACATTTGCGGCAAACGCCGTATTTCGCCTCACATGTCAATACTGTCCTGATACGCACAGTTTCTACTCCGGCTGCGTCGATAGCATCGGCGACAGCTTCGGTTATTTCTTCATTAACATCAACAATAAGCTCGCCTGTTATCGGGTGTTTGACGCGTTCCAGCGTAAATCTTCCTATTATACGATCTTTTAACGGCTCTATTATGTCCTCTCCGCTCTTTATCGCCGAATATGTAATGCCGTTAATTGTCCCGCAGTCATCTTCGTTAACAACCATGTCCTGCGCTATATCTACAAGACGCCGCGTAAGGTAACCGGCTTCCGCAGTTTTTAAAGCGGTATCGGTAAGCCCCTTGCGTGCGCCGTTAGTTGAAATAAAGAATTCGATAACGGAAAGACCCTCTTTAAAATTTGATCGAATAGGAAGTTCGCTAATATCGCCGGAAGGTTTTGCCATAAGACCGCGCATACCTGCAAGCTGCCTGATCTGACTACGGCTTCCGCGCGCTCCTGAATTTGACATCATGTAAATTGAATTGAAGCCGTCCCTGTCGGATTCAAGCGTTTTCATCGCCAAATTTGTAAGCTCTTCGTTGGTCTTTGTCCAAATTTCAACAACACGGTTGTAGCGTTCTTCCTGTGTTATATGCCCCTGCCGCCACTGTTTTTGAATCGACTCTACTTCCTTGTTTGCCTTGTCGATCATTTCAGGCTTTTCTTTCGGAACTACAATATCATCAACGCCTATAGTCGCTCCGAAAACAGTCGAATAACGGTAACCTGTTGATTTTATTGCATCCAGCATCTGTACTGTTATCCATGAACCTTTTACCTTGAATATATACTCAATAAGCGCGCGCAATTCCTTGTCTTTCAGTTCATAATTAATAAACGGAATGCTTTCGGGAAGTTCTTCGTTAAAAACAAGCCTTCCTGCGGAAGTAGTAACAGTTCCGTCAGGCAGTGTTTCTACTTCATTGCCGGCCCTGTCACCCCATACGGGAAATTTCGTAGGTTTAATGCGGATTGCGGCTTCCCAGTCAAGCGCTTTTCTATCCACTGCCATTAAAACTTCTTCTGCGCTGGAATAGTACGGTATTTTATCCTTTGTTTCCGGTTTTGACGAACCGGGACGTTTTGCATTCGGCTTTATCCTCGTAAGGAAGTTAATGCCCAAAACCATATCCTGAGACGGGAATACAATTGTTTTTCCGTTTGCAGGATTAAGAAGATTACGGGCGCTCAGCATGAGTGTCCAGCACTCCATCTGCGCAGCCTGGGTCAGCGGAACATGAACCGCCATCTGATCGCCGTCAAAGTCAGCGTTAAAAGCGTGACAGACAAGCGGATGCAGTTTGATGGCTTTACCCTCTACAAGCACCGGTTCAAACGCCTGTATACCGAGTCTGTGAAGAGTCGGGGCGCGGTTAAGAAGGACAGGATGTTCTTTTACAACTTCGTCAAGGATTGCGAAAACTTCAGGGGTTTCCTGTTCAACAAGCATCTTGGCTTTTTTAATATTAAAAACAACGTCCTTATCGACAAGCTTTTTCATAATGAACGGCTTAAACAGTTCAAGCGCCATCTTTGTCGGAATACCGCATTGCCACATTTTAAGATCAGGACCCACTGTAATAACCGAGCGCCCCGAATAGTCAACGCGCTTCCCAAGAAGGTTCTGGCGGAAACGCCCCTGCTTTCCCTTGAGCATATCGCTGATTGATTTAAGCGGCCTGCTTGAAGAGCCTTTAACAATTTTCTTTTTCTTTGAATTGTCGAATAACGCGTCTACAGCTTCCTGAAGCATTCGTTTTTCATTGCGTATAATTATATCGGGAGCATTCAGCAGCTGAAGTCTTTTTAGACGGTTGTTTCTGTTAATTACCCTGCGGTATAAATCATTAAGATCGCTTGTCGCAAAACGTCCGCCGTCAAGCTGTACCATCGGACGAAGTTCGGGCGGGATAACAGGTATAACAGAGAGGATCATCCACTGCGGCTTGTTGTTTGAATTACGGAAATTTTCAACAATATCAATCCGCTTTAGGAGCCTCTTGTCGCTCTTTGCCCCTTTTTCGATCATTTTCTTACGCAACTCCGTGACCATTTGATCCAGATTTAAGTTTTCAAGAAGAACGCTGACTGCTTCGGCTCCCATACCGGCGGAAAAACCGCCTCCGTAACGTTCCTGAGCATTGTAGTATTCTTCTTCGGAAAGAAGCTGGCATTTTTTTAAGTTTGTATCGCCTGAATCTATAACGATATATTTTTCATAATAAAGTACGGAACGAAGCTGGCTTGTGGGAAGATCAAGAAGAAGACCCATGCGGCTCGGAACAGAACGATAATACCAGATATGCGAAACAGGAGCGGCCAATTCAATATGCCCCATCCTTTCACGGCGCACTTTAAAGTGAGTAACTTCAACGCCGCAGCGGTCGCAGATTACTCCCCTGTACCGGATCGACTTGAATTTTCCGCAGTAACATTCCCATTCCTTTGTAGTGCCGAAAATTCGTTCGCAGAAAAGACCGTCTTTCTCAGGCCTCAGCGTCCGGTAATTAATAGTCTCCGGTTTTTTTACTTCCCCGTATGACCACGACCGAATCATTTCCGGCGAGGCCAGCCGAATCATTATCGAATCAAAATCCTGAATGTCGCGCATTATTTCAACCCCTAATTAAAAATTACTTCCCGGTTTGGTTATTAGTTCCTCATCCTTTTCAGTGAGAGGTATTTGCTTTCCCTTAGCGTCAAAAATAGACAGATCAAGAGCAAGGCCGCGTAATTCCTGAACCAGCACGTTAAATGATTCCGGAATACCCGCTGTTGTAGAAGGTTCGCCCTTTACAATTGCTTCGTAAATTTTGGAACGGCCTGTCATATCGTCTGATTTAATTGTCAAAAGTTCCTGCAATGTGTTGGCTGCCCCGTAAGCTTCAAGCGCCCAGACTTCCATTTCACCTAACCTCTGTCCGCCGAACTGGGCTTTTCCGCCGAGCGGCTGCTGGGTAACAAGCGAATACGGACCTGTGGATCGGGCATGCATCTTGTCGTCAACAAGGTGATGCAGTTTAAGAAAGTAAATCACTCCGCAGAAAATTTGGTTTACAAAAGGCTCGCCTGTTCTTCCGTCCCTTAGAGTCGCCTTACTTGTAACAGGAAGCCCCGCTTCTTTCAGTTTTTCTTCTATTTGACTTGTCGAAGGAGACTGAAAAACAGGGGCGGAATACCATTCATCAAGAGTGGAACCGGCCCAGCCGAGTTCTGTTTCCAGAAGCTGGCCGATATTCATACGCGAAGGAACGCCAAGCGGGGTAAGACAAATATCAAGCGGAGTTCCGTCTTCCATGAACGGCATATCTTCTTCAGGGAGAATGCGCGCGACAACGCCCTTGTTGCCGTGCCGGCCTGCCATTTTGTCGCCTTCGCGGAGTTTTCTTTTTGTAGCTATTAACACTTTAACAACTTCATCAACTCCCGGACTTAAGCTGTCATGTTCTGTCCGCTTGAGCCGTTGAATGTCAATTACTGTACCTTCAATACCGTGCTGAACTTTAAGCGAAGTGTCGCGTACTTCCTTTGCTTTCTCTCCGAAGATTGAATTTAAAAGTTTAAATTCAGGCGTTGTTTCCGTTTCGTTTTTCGGCGTTACCTTGCCGACAAGGATATCGCCTGAACGCACTTTTGCGCCGACGCGAATTATACCTTCGGCGTCAAGGTTATCAAGGCTTTTTTCCGATGTATTGGGAATATCACGCGTAATTTTTTCAGGACCAAGTTTTGTTTCCCTGACTTCTATAATAAATTCTTTTATATGAATTGACGTAAACATGTCATCCTTTACTACCTTTTGGGAAATAAGGATTGAATCTTCATAGTTGTAGCCGTTCCATGGCATGAAACCTACAAGTATGTTGCGCCCAAGCGCAAGCTCGCCGTTTTGGGTAGCAGGCCCGTCCGCAATAACCTGACCTGAGGTAATTTTCTCACCAAGCCTGACAATTGGACGCTGGTTGTAACAAGTATCCTGATTGGTTCTCTGAAATTTCAGAAGCTGGTAAACATCATTGCCGCTGTCATCCAGCGTTACTTGAGCCGCCGGTTTCGGATTACCGGCTCTTTCCGGCTTTACAACAATTTCCTGCGATGTTACGCGAAGAACAGTTCCGCCGCGCCTTGCCTTAACAAGTACGCCTGAGTCATATGCGCATTTTGATTCCATTCCTGTCCCAACGCGCGGAGCTTCCGGAAAAACCAGCGGAACTGCCTGACGCTGCATGTTTGAACCCATAAGCGCGCGGTTTGCGTCGTCATGCTCAAGAAACGGAATGAGCGAAGCTGAAACCGAAATGATCTGTTTAGGAGAAACATCCATGTATTGAATGTCTTCAGGCCCGCGTGTTGTGTAATCGCCCTGACGGCGGCATGAAATCTGATCTTCCGCAAATGAACCGTTGTTGTTAACTTTAGCGGATGCCTGCGCTATGAAATAGCGATCTTCATCCATTGCCGAGAGATATTCAATGTCCCTCGTAGCGACGCCTTTGTTTACTTTCCTGTAAGGAGTCTCCAAAAAGCCGTAATCATTAACGCGGGTGTAATTTGCAAGCGAAACAATCAAGCCGATATTCGGACCTTCCGGCGTTTCAATCGGACACATTCTTCCGTAGTGGGTGTAATGCACATCACGCACTTCAAACCCGGCGCGGTCGCGGGAAAGACCGCCCGGACCGAGAGCGTTAAGACGCCGTTTGTGCGTAAGCTCCGCAAGAGGGTTTACCTGATCCATAAACTGTGAAAGCTGGCTGGAACCGAAAAATTCCTTAATAGACGCAACAATCGGCTTTATGGAAATTAATTCCTGCGGCTTTATTGTGTCGGTTTCCTTAAGGCTCATTCTTTCTCTGGCAATCCGTTCCATCCGGCTGAAAGCTGTTTTCATCTGATTGGTCATAAGCTCGCCGACAGAACGTATACGCCTGTTTCCAAGATGATCAATATCGTCAAAATATTCATCGCCCACATATACCTTTATTAGGTATTTCATGGTAGCAATAATATCCTCATTGACTAAGGTTAATTTATTCATGGGGATACCTAAATTGAATTTCTTGTTAAGCTTGTAACGTCCTACTTTTCCAAGATCATAACGGCGGTCGGAAAAGTACATACTAAGAAGATCTTTTTCCGCCTGATCAACTGTAATGGACTCGCCGGGCATCAATACGGAATAAACAGCCATTAACGCTTCATCTTTGGACGGCTCGGAACCTTCTTTGACAAACTTAATATCTTCGCGTTCAAAACAATTAAGAAGCATCGGCGAATTGAGCGAACCTTCGGCTTCAAAATCTATATAATCAACCGATTTAATTCCGTTATTCAAAAGTTCATCAATATTATGCGGATGAAGTTTTTCACCTGCGCGGTAGAGCTGTTTCTGTCCGCCTTCGGCATCCTTTATCCAGATTGATTTTGCAAGCGCTTTACCGGAAATATTTTCTTTTGTTTCCCTGTCATCTTTTATTTTTAAAGTATTGGTGACATAAAAAGCGCTGATAATATCTTCTCTTGAAGTAAAACCCAATGTACGCAGGAAGATTGTTCCCAAAATGCGCTTTTTCCTGTCAATCTTTGCATAGATTAATTCCCGCTTTTGATCGATTTCAAATTCAAGCCAGCTTCCGCGATAGGGAATAATCCGCGATGAGTATATTCCCTTTTCATGACAAAAAATAACGCCTGGCGAGCGGTGTATCTGTGAAACTACTACCCTCTCCGCTCCGTTTATGATAAACGTACCCCGTTCGGTCATAATAGGAATATCGCCCATGTAAATATCTTTCTGCCTGATTTCTCCGGTCTGCTGAAAAGCTAAATTGACGCGCGCTTTCAGCGGGACAGCATAGGTAAGTCCTTTTTGCTTGCATTCAAGTTCCGTCACTTTTATATTGTCTTCGTCAAAAGTGTAGTATTCGAATTCCAGCCGCATATCTTCATTGGGGCTTTTTATGGGGAATGTGGTTTCAAAAACTTCCTGAAGACCTTGTACTGCGAGTTTCTCGCCCTTCTTGACTTTTTCTCTCTGTAAAAAACGCTCGTAAGAATTCAACTGAATATCGATAAGATCCGGCAGATCCATTACATCCTGAATATCTTTCCCGATATATTGCCGTTTTTCCGCTGATTTTACCTTGACCATCAATTTCCCCTTCCTTACTTAAATATACACCACTTTAATTATTCAGGCAGTTAAAGTTTTAACCTTAACTGCCTTGCTTCCTTTAAACAAATGAGAAAATAATCTGTGTTCTTCCAAAGTTGTCTGACCATATAAACATCATCTATACGGTCAGATAAACAATTACTGAATTTCAACAGTACCGCCTGCTGCGGTGATGACTTCCTTGATTTTGCCTGCTTCGTCTTTGGAAACGCCTTCCTTAAGCGGCTTCGGCGCTCCTTCGACAAGGTCTTTTGCTTCTTTTAGACCGAGCCCTGTTACGACGCGGACTTCCTTAATAACGGCAATTTTCTTGGTCTCATCAAACGCTTTTAGAATGACATTAAACTCTGTCTTTTCTTCCGCCGCTGGAGCTGCCGCTCCGGCAGCGGCGCCGACAGCCGCTACCGCAACAGGCGCGGCGGCTGAAACGCCGAATTTTTCTTCCATCGCTTTAACAAGTTCTGAAACTTCCAGAACTGTCATGGATGCAATTGCATCCAAAATTTCTTCTTTTGTAACTGCCATATTATCTTCTCCTTCAAATTGTTTGTTCATCCGGCGCCTAATTCAACGAATATAGCGCATGATGATATTCCGGCCTAAGCCGGATAAACCGACAGGAACAGCAGCTTAGAACTTTCGTTCACCGAAGCCTGACGGTTTTTATTACATTAACCTGCCTTCCGATCGGCAATAGCCTTTATCGTACGCACCAGCCTTGACGGAATATCGTTAAGCGCGGCGGCAAGGTTTCGCGCAGGGGCGTTCATTACCGACATAAGCATGGAAATAAGTTCCAGCCTGCCGGGAAGTTTTGAGAACGCTTCGGTCTGCGCCGCATTGTAAACTGAACCGCTTACCAATGCGCCCTTAACCTTCAAAGCGGGAACTTCTTTTGTAAATTCATAGAGTATTTTTGCCACCTCGTTGGCATCTTTCGGAGTGATCGCTACGGCAGTAGGACCGACAAGGTAGGAAGATACATCCGGCATGGAAAGCTGTTCAAATGCAAGGCGCGCAAAGTTATTCTTTACAACTTCATATTTGACTTCTTTCGTACGAAGCTGTTTCCTTAAAGCAGTAATCTGCTCTACTGTAAGCCCTCGGTAATCGGTAAAGATAAAATCACCGGCTTTCCCCAGAGATTCTTTTAATTCTCCGATAGCTTTTGTTTTGTTTTCCTGTATTTTTTTCGCTATTATAGCCATGATTCCCCCTTACTCCTGATCCCTAATGGCAACCCAAACGCCGGGTCCCATAGTAGAAGCTACTGAAACAGTTTGAATGAATTCACCTTTTACATCGACAGGCCGTTTACGTTTGATTTCAGTAACTACCGCATGAATATTTTCCGCCACTTTTTCGGGTTCCATTGATACCTTGCCGACAGCAAGATGAATAACGCCTGTTTTGTCCGCCCTGAATTCAACGCGGCCTTTTTTAAGTTCAGCTAACGTACCTTTGAGATCAAAGGTAACAGTTCCTGTTTTCGGATTTGGCATAAGTCCCTTGCGTCCAAGCACCATGCCTAACTTACCGACTTCTTTCATCATATCGGGAGTCGCAACGGCTACATCAAAATCAGTCCAGCCGCCCTTTACCTTTTCGATTAAATCATCAGCGCCGACAAACGCCGCTCCCGCTTCCTGAGCTTCCTTTTCTTTTTCCGGTTTACAGAAAACAAGCACTTTCTTTTCACCCCGGAACTGATGGGGAAGAACTACTGTGTCGCGCACCGACTGGCTCTTTTTAAGGTTAAGTTTTACGGACATATCCACGGTCTCGTCAAACTTTGCGTAAGCCATTGACTTGACAAGGGTTAATGCCTCGACCAGCTCATAACTATTGACGGGGTTGTATTTTTTGGCGTTTTCTTTGTATTTTTTTCCGCGTTTCATTTTTCCACCTCAACACCCATAGACCGGGCAGTACCGGCAATTATCTTTACAGCAGCGTTAAGATCGTTAGCTGAAAGATCCGCCATTTTGGTTTTGGCAATATCCTCAAGTTTAGACCTGGAAATTTTACCTACCTTAACCTTGTGGGATTCTTTTGATCCTTTTTCCAGTCCGATTGCTTTTTTAATCAATACGGATGCAGGAGGAGTCTTAAGGATAAAAGTAAATGACTTATCCGCGTAAATAGTGATTATAACCGGAATAATGAGTCCCGGTTCCATGGTTTTTGTCCTGTCGTTAAACTGCTGGACAAACTGAGGCGCGCTTACTCCGTGCGGACCAAGCGCAGGACCTACGGGCGGTGCCGGAGTGGCTTTCCCCGCAGGACATTGCAGCTTGACAAAAGCTACAATCTTTTTCTTTGCCATTTCTTACTCCTTCGTGGTATGTCCGGCGGCAAACCGGATTAACGTCCGGTCTGACACTTGCAAGCGGTCAGACAGAACTCCCACTTCTATACTTTTTCTACCTGCAGAAGATCAACTTCCACAGGCGCATTTCTGCCAAAAATTCCGACCATTACCTTAAGTTTATTTTTCTCGTGATTAACTTCTTCTATAGTTCCGACAAATGACTCAAACGGTCCGTCAATAATTTTGACCTGTTCTCCCGCTGCAAATGTCTGCCTTGCGCGGACTGTCCTTTCACCTTTAATTTCACCGGATTTTTGAAGTATTGCGCGGGCTTCGTCGCCTGACAGCGGCTGCGGTTTACGATCTGCCGGAGTCCCGACAAAACCTGTCACGCCTTGAATTTTCTTTATTTTCGAACAGGGCGCTTTCCAGCCCATTTCCGCATCCGGCAGATTCATCTCTACAAGGATATAACCCGGCAGAAATTTCCTTGTCTGTGTGCGTTTTTTGCCGTCTTTTACTTCGACAACCTCTTCACTGGGAACTTTGATATCACAGACTACATTTCTGTCCAATTCTCCGTTTTCGATCATCATGCGGATAGTTTTTTCTATTTTATTTTCATATCCTGAATATGTATGCAGGACATACCAGCCAGTCGCCATTCTTTACCTTACTTGTCCTAAAATAATGTCCTGATACCAAAGAGCAGCAATACATCTAATAATCCTAAAATTGCAGCTACTATAATGGTAGAAACAATAACAACTTTAACCGAGCTTATTACATCGTCTCTGCCCGGCCAAATTACCTTTTTTAACTCTGCATAAGATTCTTTTGCAAACTGTACAATACTCATCTCTTTTCCTTTATACGGCTCATGCCGTTTCAGGCGCAGTAGGCTTCGAACCCACGACCTGCGGTTTTGGAGACCGCCGCTCTACCAGCTGAGCTATACGCCTTTGTTTCTACTTTATTTTGGTCTCCTTGTGGAGCGTATGTTTCCGGTCATGCGGGCAATACTTCTTAAATTCAAGTTTTTCCTGAATATTGCGCCTGTTTTTACTTGTTGTATAATTGCGTCTTTTACACTCGCTGCACTGTAAGGCAATTAATTCTACCGCAGTTTTTTTGCTTGCCATAATAAACCTCTTTATATTCCAAATATTTCAAAGATAATTAAATAGAAAACAGATTCTTCCGTTTAATTATCAGCCCTCAATCAGAATCGAACTGATGACCTCATCCTTACCATGGATGTGCTCTGCCAACTGAGCTATAAGGGCAAACCCCTAAAGCCAAGTGGTTTTGGGGACACTACCGCGAATTTACACAGTTTAGATAAATTACAAAAAAAAGGCAATTTTGTCAAGAGGAACGGCAAAAAAGTTTAACTTTACGGTTTTTATGCCGTTTTATCTTCCGATAACCCAGATAAATCGTTCATTGCAACGTTCAGTTTTTCTATCATTGACAGTATCTCGTTGTAGGTGTTTTTAACCATGTCGCTTTGACTCCTAAGACTGTCCAACGAGGCTATAATTTCACCGCTTTGAGCCGATAATTCGCTGAAAGTGGTAATCAAACCGGTCATTGTTTCAGCAAAACCGCCTATCTCTTTGGACATTTTGGTTATCCGGCTGCCTGTATCGCCTGACTGTTTTGAGGCAACGGCTACTCCGTTAATAATGCTTTTCAGCGTTCTGGATATATTCAGCGAATTTTCTCTGGTTCCTTCCGAAAGGTGGCGTATTTCACCGGCAACCACCGCAAAGCCTCTGCCCGCTTCTCCGGCATGCGCCGCTTCAATAGCCGCGTTCATGGACAGCAGGTTGGTGTTGGCAGCTATCGAACTGATTATCTTGATCGCCTGCGCTATCCCATCGACAGATTGGGAGATACCCTCAACCGATTGAATGGTTCCTCGCATGGCTTCCTGACTTTCAGCGGCGTTTTCTGTCAATCCTTTTATAGACTCCTGTTTGTTTCGGGAAATTTCCGCAGTTTCTTTGATAGAGTCAAGCATTTTAACAATATCCGTCGAAGATTGGTCTACCGCCGCCGCCTGCGAACCGATAACGGCGCTCAGTTTACGCACTAACTCTGTAATTCCTTCAATAAGACCGGATGCCTCGTGAATATGTTCCTGAAGCAGCCGGTTTAGTTCTTCCGTATCTTTTTTTTCCATGAGCATTGCAAGGGTATAATGTGCGCAATTTTCCGGCTTGTTTATACCGTTGTGAATTGCCACAGCCATTATCTTACAGCTTCCATAACCGCAGGCTCCGCAATCGTACAGGTCTGAATGGTTAAATTTTTTCATCTTGTGGTAAATCTCGGTTACTTCATCCTCACTGGGCTGTCTCAGAACAAGGTTCTCTGAATGATTACGGTAGCTCCGGTCATACAGTCCTCGCTTCCAGTACTGATTCAACATTTTGTGGTATTTTTCATATTGTTCTTTTTGTTTTTTGGGAGTAAAGCGTTTTTCAAGTTCAGCGCTTCGTTTGCGGATAGGGCTTTCCAGCTTATCCATAGGCACGGAACTGTTACCGGTACCGGGACCGCCGTTACAGCCTTTTTCGCAGTTCAGGCAGTCTATCAGCAACGGGAATTCTACGTCCGGTTCATTCAGCAATCCGGCTACTTCCGTGAGGTAGTGATAGATACTGTGCAGCCCTTCGATTTTGCGGGTATTTCTCCGTATGCCCGGCACAAACCGCTCGGCAGTGTCAAGAAGGCCGCCCGGGCTGGAAAACCCCACCGCCCTTTCGGCAAGCAGCCCGGTATAGTCCAACGGCTCAAAAGAAGAGAGATCTATGTTTTCCGCCTGTAGGTATTTTTTCAGAGCAAACATGGTAACGTTGTAGTCCCCCATGCCGGTTTCATCAAATTCCCGCCGTTTGGCAATGCACGGGGAAATTATCGCGATTTTATGATCCTTGTACTGTTGATAATACTCACGGATCATTCTGACTGTGTGAAGCATCGGACTGTCAGCCGGCGCAAGGTAGGGTATCAATTCAGGGTGGTAAATTTCAATATAGCTTACAATTGCCGGACACGGCTGAGCTATGACCAGTCTGGGGTTTTTTTCTTTAATATAATTGAGGTATGAAATGACCGTAAGTTCCGCTCCGAGGCTTACGTCAAAAAAGTCATTAACGCCCAGCGATTTAAGGCAGCCGTTGAGATTAAGATGCTTTCCGGGGAAAACAGACGCTACAGCCGGAGCGACAACCGCGATAATTTTGTCTCCGCTTTTTATATCCGAAAAAAAACGAGGGGTGTCGTCCACAAGATGACGCGCTTCATGGTGGCAGACTGTGATACAGTTTCCGCACCCGATACAGAGGTCCGAATTTATAATAACCTTTTCTTTTGTGCCGTCCATGCAGTATTTGACCGGACAGCCGGTAATACAGGCGTAACAATTGACGCATTTATCTTCATCGATTCGAATAACCGGAGTAAGCGGCATCTTCCCCATATTTATACCCTTTTAAAAATTATAATTTAAGCGTACTATAAATGCAATACTTCTTATACCGGACATATTATTCACGTTCCGGATAATTGCGGCTTATTTTTCACCTAAACAAATAGCCGTTCAGTTTTTCCATGACTTCATCCAAATTTAACGGTTTCCCTATATGTCCGTTCATACCCGCTTCCGCACACTTTTCGATGTCTTCCTGAAACACATTCGCAGTCATGGCTATAATAGGAATTTGCTTGCGCAAATTCCTATTATAGCTTCGAGTTTCATCTTCGGCGAAACCCGTGCCAACATTGCGTTCCGCCTCGAAAGCTCTGATACGCTTTGTCGCTTCATAACCGTCCATCTCAGGCATCTGCACGTCCATGAATATCAAATCGTATTTATCCGGCGCTTCGCTGAATTTACGCACGGCTTCTATGCCGTTTCCAGCGCAGTCTATCTCCAACCGAGTCGGTTCAAGCAGGGACATTACTATCTCGCGGTTTATTTCCACGTCTTCCGCTAAAAGTATGCGGCGCCCTGAAAAAAGCCCCGTAACCTCATGTTTCTCCTCTTTCACCAAATACTCTACTCCAAGGCACTTGTCTATTATGTCGGCAATGTTAGACGGAAAGAGGGGCTTGGACAGGAAACGATCAACGCCCGCCTTTCTTGCTTTATCTTCAATGAAGTTCCATTCGACTGCAGAAATCATTATCGCTACGGAATTTCCCGAATCCGACGACTTCGCCTTTAATTCTCTGGTCAATTCTATTCCGTCCATATCAGGCATTTTCCAGTCTACAAAATAAATATCATAAGAACCGCCGCGCTCCACGAGTTTGAGCGCTTCTTCCCCGCTCACAGCGGTATCGCAGGATACGCCTAACTGCTGCGCTGTTTTTTTGAAATATAATAAAATATCAGGATCGTCATCTATCGCGAGAATTCGTAAATTATCCCGATTCACACTGTCCGCAAGAAGCCGATGCTTTGTCCGGCTGCCTTTCTTCGCCTGTACCGTAAATGTAAAAACAGAACCCTTTCCAATCTCGGATTGAATCCCTATTGTTCCGCCCATCATTTCAACAATGCTTTTGGAAATAGCAAGACCCAGTCCTGTTCCGCCGAAACGGCGCGTCGTATCAATATCAGCCTGTTGAAACGAATTAAATAAATGTTCCTGCTGTTCGGCGCTGATACCGATACCCGTGTCGCTTACAGAAATTTCTACGGTACACAGGCCGTCTTTTTCTCCCATGAACCGCGTGTTAAGACTGATAGAACCTTGTTCCGGCGTGAATTTGACAGCGTTTCCCAGAATGTTTGTAATGACCTGAGCCAGCCGCTGGTCATCGGCAATAAGGGTTTGGGGAATAGCATTGTCTATATGCACGGTAAGTTTTTGCCGCTTTTCGTCCACGCGGAAATTGACGACTCCTACAACCCGCTGCAGCATCTTCTCAAAATTAAATTCTAAAGGTGAAAGCTCAAACTTGTTGGCTTCAATTTTAGACATATCCAGAATATCGTTAATTACGCCCAACAGATGACGCGACGCGTCCTCAATTTTGGCAAAGCAGTAATCTTTACGCTCAGTATCAGAAGCGGATTTCCCTATTGAGATCATGCCTATAATGGCGTTCATAGGCGTGCGTATTTCGTGACTCATATTGGCAAGGAACGCGGATTTTGCGCGGCTGGCGCTGAGAGCCTGTTCTTCCATTTCTTTGCGTTCGGTTATGTTATGCGATATAGCCAGTACTCCTACTATCTGCCCGTCTTGTATCATCGGAACTTTTGATGTTTCAAAAAGCTGTACGGTTCCGTCTGCGGACGGTATATATTCCTCAATCACGAACATTCGTTTTTCGCTCACAACCCTGCTGTCCCTCTCGCTGTACTGCTCCGCCAATTCGGCGGATAGTCCCAAACCGTCAACGTCCCCCTTCCCTATAATGTCCGCTTCACGGATATTAAAGTATTTCTCAAAAGTTTTGTTGCATCGTATAAAACGCGAATTTAAATCTTTGCAAAACACGAGATCGGGAGTTGCATCAAACGCGGCTGTAAGAGTCGCGCTCTGAATCACCAGCTCGTTTGTTCGTTTGCTCACTAATTCTTCAAGCCGTTTCCCTATAAGGCGGTTTTTCTGAAATTGAATAAACAGAAGAACAAGTATGCAAAAAAACAGCGCCGCGACTCTGATTAACCACGTACGCTGAGAACGCGCCAGCTTCCCGCTGTAATCATAGGTTTTGCGCATCCACTGCCCCGAAATTCCCTTTGTATCGGCAAGACGGAGCGCCTTGTCCACAATGGAACACAGGATTGCCTCGTTCCGGTTAAACCCAAAGGTGGATTCGGAAGTAATATCGAACACAAAATTTGCCTTGTAGCCTGTGCGTTCATAGTAATTTGTCAGCATGAGAAGCTGACTTAAATTCGCCATTACCATATCAACTTGGCCGCGTTCCAAAGCGTCAAAAGCGGCGTCGGTGTTTTCGTACTCCACAGTGTTTTTATGATCCGGAAACCAGCTTCGAAATGATGAAGTATACGCGGTATCTTTAATCAACCCCACTTTAATGCGTAAAACGTCGCTGATATTGATACTGGGGTAATTAGCCCGGGAAATTAGCGCGTAATTATCCGTCATAATAAAGGACTGAGGCCACAGGAACAGTCCAACGCGGTCTTCCGACTGTAACAATTCGCTTATCATGGACACTTCGCCGTTTTCCAGCGAACTCAACAGTTTTGGCCATTCCGTATACTGATCGTTGTTAATCTTAAAAGTTAAACCGGTGAGTATTTTTAACTCTCTCAATACGTCATAGGCGATTCCCTGCCATTGCTTTTCATATTTATTATAAAAACTGATCGGATAATTATCGTATTCGGCGGCAAACGACACTACCTTGTGATTTTTTATATACGCTTTTTCTTCATCGGACAGACGCATAAACAGTTTATGCCGCCGGTGTTCATTTTTCCCCGCTTGATACAGTTCGGCTAAATAGCTTAGGGAACCGTTGTGCAAGGCCTTTTGTACAATCGAAATGACAGGCTGAAGATCAGGATTTTTCGTAGTCAGGGAAACAGAACTGTAAATCACGGGAAAAAAATCTTCGGTTATTACGTCATCGTAAATGTCGAAGGCAGCCTCCAACGGCCCCTCGAAAAAATAGGCATCGGCTTCTCCGTTTCTGATCGCCTGATAAACGGCTTTATAATTATTCACCAGAATAATTTCATATTCACCGTGTAAACGTGAAGTAATGTCGTTTATTGTGGTAGTGCCTTCCAAAAAGCAGCAGCGCAGCGGGCGTGAATGGATAATCTCCGTAAAAGGTCTGCTATTTATATGCCGGAGAAATTTTATTGAACGCTCTACGATGGCATCGGTCATAAAAAAAGTTTTGCGGCGTTCATCAGTTGCGGTCATTTCGCCTGTAAAATCAATTTTCTTCGCGTTAATCCCCGCTACCAAATCGCCCCATTCATAAATAGCGGGCTTGAAAGGAATCCCGAACAACTGTGAAAGCCATTCGCAGAACATAGCGGAATACCCTCCTATTTCGCCGTTTTCCTCAATAAAAGTTTCGGTGGTTGAAAGCATCCCATACAAAAAAAAAGGAGTTTTTTCCCGCAGCGCCTCAACAGCCTTTATTTCATCTTCCGTTACGCCGGGAATGTCCCTGTACGAAGTAAATGTAAAAATTTCGCTGTTCGCGTTTTTTGAAAATTTTCCGCAGCCTAAAAATACAGCCAGCAAAAATATGACAGCAAGACCTTTATATATCATACTGTACGGTATTCGCGTTGTTTGCATTATTCCCCTTAATCAGGACAAATATTTATTTAATTTTTCCAGAACCTCATTAAAATCAAGCGGTTTTCCGATATGTCCGTTCATTCCGGCCTCAAGGCATTTTTCAATATCTTCTTTAAACACATTCGCAGTCATTGCAATAATGGGAATTTGCCTGTGCAATTTTCCATCATCGCTGCGAGTTTCACCTTCGGTTGAGCTTGAATCTGCCGATGCCGAATGCAGTTCCTCTTCAACAGCCCTTATACGCCGTGTCGCTTCGTAACCGTCCATTTCCGGCATCTGTACGTCCATAAAAATCATTTCATATTTTTCCGGCGCTTTGGTAAACATACGGACAGCTTCAGCTCCGTTTTCCGCACATTCTATCTCCAACTGCGCCGGTTCAAGCAAGGTTAGTACAATCTCGCGGTTAATCTCCACATCTTCAGCCAGAAGTATACAATGTCCTTTATAAAGACCGGTAATATCCGTCTTCACATCTTCTTTCTGACGGTTGCCTGTACCTAAACATTCATTGATAATTTCAGCAATAGTAGAAGGAAACAGAGGCTTGGACATGAATTTATTAACTCCCGCCTTTTTTGCTTCTTCGGCAACCACGCTCCATTCGGCGGCGGAAATCATTATTACCACAGAATTTTCGGATGCACGCGCCTTAAGTTCACGCACCAGTTGTATGCCGTCCATACCGGGCATCTTCCAGTCAATAAAATAAATATGGCAGCCGCCTTTCTGTTCCACCAAGGCAAGCGCATCTTTTCCGCTTACGGCAGTTTCGCATAATATGCCAAATCCCTGCGCAATATCACGGAAATATGTTAAAATATCAGGGTCATCGTCCACTGCCATTATACGGATATTGCTCCAATTCACATCCGAAGACAAAAGCCCCTGTTTGTCATCGGTTCCGCGCTTCATCTTAACAATAAATTTAAAAATTGAGCCTTTTTCTAGTTCGGATTCAACCCAAATTTTTCCATCCATCATTTCTACAATGCTTTTCGAAATCGCAAGACCAAGTCCTGAACCTCCGTATTTACGCGTGGTGCTGCTCTCGGCCTGCTGAAAAGAACTGAAAAGGCGTTTTTGCTGTTCCCCGCTTATTCCAATTCCCGTATCGCTTACTGAAACCTGTATTGTACAAAGGCAGTTTTCTTCCCCTAGAAATAATGCGTCAAGATTGATTGAGCCTTTTTCCGGCGTGAATTTAACAGCGTTACTCAAAAGATTGGCAATGACTTGAGCCAGCCGCTGGTCATCGGCGATAAATGTCTGGGGGATTCTTTCGTCAATATGCACCTTTAGTTTTTGCTGCTTTTCGTCTACGCGGAAATTGATTACCGCGACTACTTTTCGCAGCATCTTTTCAAAAATAAATTCAACGGGAGACAGTTCCAGCATATTCGCTTCGATTTTTGACATATCGAGTACGTCGTTTATAACGCCGAGCAGGTGTGTTGACGCGTTTTCTATCTTATCAAGCGCATAATCTTTGCGTTCCATATCTTTAGCGTTCTTGCCGATTGACGTCATGCCGGTTATCGCGTTCAGCGGTGTTCGCATTTCGTGGCTCATATTGGAAAGGAACTCGCTTTTCGCCTTACTTGCCTCTGTCGCTTTTTGCAGCGCTTCTTTGAGTTTTACTGTATAGATATCGCGCATTATTACGCCCGCGATCATGCGTGCCGTCATGGTAACAAATTCCTTTTCATTTTCCGTCCACTTACGGGGTGTTGAATTTTGTTCTACACACAATACCCCCCATAAACGGCCGTCAACATAAAGCGCCACACCAATAACCGCCCTTACATCAATGGCATAAAGCGCCTTAAAAACCACTTCTGTTTCGGACGCAGTATCATCGCTGAAAACTCTCGGTAACGTATTACCGACAGGCAGTGTTCCTGGAAAAAGACGAATTAAATTTTCATATAGATTGGATATTATATTCCTCGGCGGAGCGCCGTCCGCGCACCAATGATACGCCAGACGAGTATCTTTACGATCATAATCAATAGCGAGAACAAACACTAATGACACGTTATGGTAACGTCCCAACTTGGCAATAGCTTCTCTTACCAGCGTTTCTGAATCACCTGACGAAAGAAAACCTTCTGAAAGATCTGAAATCAGTTTATGCTGTTCCAATTTTATTTTTAGTTCTTCTCCCTGTTCGCGTATGCTTTCGGTCATCTTTCTTATTTTTCGCAGGTCGTATTGATACCCCAATATCATACGCTTCCCTTTATACGTCACACGCACCATTGTAACTTCAAAAGGAATAATTTCTCCCGTAGCTGTATAATTATCCCACTCCAACACCAACTTTTCGCCGCCCAGCACCCGCTTAACTACCTCAGCCGCCTTATCTTCGGATTTTACCCCGTCATTTTGGTATTCAGGTGAAAATTCGCGGAAATGTTCCTGATAGTATTTCCTTGTAGTCCCCAATGTTTTCAAAGTAACATCGCTGCAGTCAATAATATTGGCGTTTTCGTCAAAAACGGTAAAGCCTACAGGCGAAGTGTCAAGGATGGAGCGGTTAAATTCGTTAGCATCGGCTATTTCACGCTCCATGTCGGCGCGTATAACAGTGTTCGCGCACAGGAGTATAGCCGAGCGTATCATTTCGATACTGTCATCTTCAAAATAACGTTCATTATGGCGGTCTTCAAGAAGGGCAAATCCCCATACGGCGTTGTTAATAAAAATAGGAGCGATAAAAGCCGACACGCAGCCAAAAGATTTCAGCATAGCCGCTTCCGGCAAAAGTCTTACCGGACTGTTTATAAATTTACCTGAGGAAAAAAGTTTTTCCCAGCGCGGCGCGAGCTGGGTGTATGTAACATCCTCCAGCCCTTTTGTCGGCACTGTAGTACCGCCTGATTCTCTGTCCCAGCGGAATATCTGGGACGCATGCATGGCATCAGACCTGTTTAAATTACGCCAAATTGAAAGTCTGTCCAATTGGAACGCATCGGCGATTTCCCTGACGCCTACCGTCATGGTATCCTCAAAAGTTTTTTTACTTTGCGAGAGAAACATGACGGCGGCCCTGTTCATCGCAGCTTCCATTTTTTCGCGGCGTTTCAGCATATCATTGGCTCTTTCGGCGCTGTGTCCCACTCCCACCCTAATAACGGCGTTTGAGAATATACGCGCCGCCGAATACAGTAAATCGGCGCAGTTCTCGTCAAAATAACGGTTGTTTTTATGTTCCTGAAAATTGATAACGCCCCAAAATTTTCCATGCGTGAAGATGGGTACTATCAAGATAGACTTTATGCCATAGGTACGCATCAAAGCCGCCACATCTTCGGTATAATCGCTTTCCCTAAACCGAATACAACCGCCCTGTGATGCAATTGACATCCAGTTTTCCAAAACCGGATGATTAGGTAAAAACTTCAGTTCCTCGTCAAGAGACATAAGACCGCCTTCCGATTTGTCCCAGAGGTAGATTTGTCCCAGACGTTTGCTCCCTTCACCGTCTATCAGTCTATAAAAAACTACGCGGTCAATGCCGACAGCGTCCGCAAAAGGCCGTATGCCGTTGGTCATTACTTCATCAAACGTTTCTTCTTTATTAGAGGAAAATATCTCTATCGATTTGTTCAAAGCGTCAACAATGGAAGCGCGGCGTCCTAACAACTCCCGCGCTTCCTCATTATTATGTTTTACCGCCTCGCGGTTAAATTTTGTGACTATTTTTTGTAGTAATATGCGTATTGCAGACAAAAATCTACTCTTTATTCACATCACTCAACTTTAAACCGCGAAACCTCCATAATCAAACTGTCAATGGCTTCGCGGTTCTTTTGGGTCATCTCATTGACATTATGTACCGCTACGTTCACCTGCTCCGCTCCGGTTGCCATCTCGTTCATGCCGCCGGTTATTTCCTGCGTTACTTTTTCAAGGTTCCGGCTTTCATTCATAACTTCCTGACTGCCGCTAAGCATTTCTTCACTGCCGCTCTTTACCTGTTGGGTAAGTTCATTCAAACCGCCGACGCTTTGCAGAACTTGTTTGCTTCCTTCTCCCTGCTCCTCCATCGCGTTACGGATATTTGCTTCCTGATCCGCAACAGTCTTAACGCCTGAGTCAATTGCCTCAAACCTATGCAGTACATTATCTGTAGAACTGGTTATCTTCTTGATTGATTCCGCTATCTTTTTCAGTACCGTACCAATCGTTTTCGACTGCTCGCTGGAGCTTTCAGCCAGTTTGCGGATTTCATCTGCGACTACTGCAAAGCCCTTGCCCGCTTCCCCAGCATGGGCGGCTTCTATCGCGGCATTCATCGAAAGCAGGTTGGTCTGACTTGCTATGTTTTCCATTACCGCGTTAATCTCCAGCAAGCCTTCTGACTCGCGGGATATTTCCTGTATATCCGCCGCCACTTCCTGCAATCCGCCGCGGCCGACTTCGGAAGCTTCCTGTAACGAACTCACATTTGCCGCGTTGCTGACCAGCGTGTTGGTTACAGAACTGATATTGGCTACCATTTCCTCAATGGCCGATGACGCCTGAGAAACATTGCGGCTCTGGTTTTCTACATGGTCGTTGAGCTTGTTTATGTTGGCGATAACCTGTTCCATAGTTGCGTTGGTTTCGGTAACGCTGGCGCTCTGGCTAATGACACGGGTCTTAATGCTCTGGATGTTGGAGGTAATTTCGTTGATCGCAGCGGCTGTCTCGGTCATATTGCTGGACAGATCGTTGCCGATATCCGACAACGTACCCGCCTGCTTTTTAATGAGAAGCACAAGGTTTTTGATTTTTTCAATTGTTTTATTGAAGTATTTGGCAAGGTCGCCTACCTCGTCATTAGAACCGACTGGGATACTTCGTGTTAAGTCGCCTTCGCCTTCAGAAATGTCCTTGAGGGTATCAGATACCTTGACGATTGGGGCGGTAGTGTTGCCAAGGACAAGGTAGATAATTACAACCGCCACTACAAGGGCTATCGACGCCAAAATAATAACAAACTCTTTCAGCGCGTCGACATCTTTCATGATGTAAGATTCAGTTGAACCGATCATTACCGACCATGTTGTAGGGGAAGCGCCGATGGGAATATTGGCAATGGCTATTTGCATATTTTGTTTTAACTCAGGATCGTAAGCAAAACACTCGTATTCCTGCGCGTTTTTTATAGCCTCGGTAACTTGTTTTAAGTACGAGCCGAATTGTGTTTCCTCGGCAATTGTTTTTCCTATCATCTCCGGCAGGTAATTTGCCAAAATAAACCCGTTGTCGGAGTAAATGACCATACTGGAAACTTCATCAAACTCTTTGATAGTCTTCTCTACCCTGGGCTGGCACATCGCAATATCCAACTGACAGACTACGGCTCCGACTGTTTCATTGAGCCGCTTATTGATAATAGGACATACGATTCTGACCGCGTAGGTATCTTTTCCCTGATTCGTAAGCGGCGCGGGGTCGCTCATCCCGACTACTTTGGCGTTGGGACCGGTAATCCAGTCCATTGTACTCTGAACGTTGCTGCCCGCCGAAGCTATTATTTCTCCGGTTTCTCTTGACAGGGTAAAAGCGAATTGTCCTGTCGGAGTTGAGCCTACCCTGCCTATATTACGAGCGTCCTGCCCGTCAATGGCATCAGGCTTCCATGTGGTAGCTAATCGTACAAAATCGGGCGTGTCCTCAAAAACACCCCGTAAATTATCTTCAAACTGCTGGCGCCGATCCCCCACCGGTATGCTTTCATAAAAGTTAAAAATATTCGACAAGGTCTGCAGCACATTTATATAGCCGTTCAAACGGCCGTCCCAGTACTCGGCTCTCTGGCGCGCCAGGTACATGGTTTTCGATTTGGCATTTTCCATGGTCATGGCGCTTGACTTTACCAGCTCAATTATGGCAAGACCGCCCGCCACCACAGCCACAATGGCGATCATCATTATGCTCAGTTTGATTTTAATTTTCATTATTCTCTCCTCTATGTATTAATTAACCACATATACCTTTAGAACACCGTAAGTATAATACAACCCCATTAAAACAACAACCAACCGTCTGTAAATTAACTCTGCTTTGAACCCTTACACTGCATAAAATATAAGGGGAAGTAAAGTTTTATAGGCGTTATTTACGTCTACTATGACAATTTTCCGTTTTTTGTAAAATTTTGTCAAGTAACTTTGTATTTTTTTCACTTTTTTTACAATAAACCATTAGGGCACGGCGGATTTTACCTTAATTAGGAATTTTATATAGGGAATACTATTACAACAATCAATAACCCGCGCCACTACCCCGACAGCCGCCCAACAATCGCGGGTATTGAGACAAAAGTGCCAATTGAGCTTCCAAGACTGGAGAGAAAAAATACAAGTAACGCCCTTGAGATTCTGTTACGGTAAATGCCTTTAAGGTTTACAGCGTCTTCTGTTATATTCTGCACATCCGAGACGCGCGGTTTTCTGAATGTTACCTGAACAATGCCTGAAAGTATGCCTATTCCGATAAATGGGTTAAGAGACGTTATCGGCGCGCCGATGAACGAAATTAAAATTGCAAGAGGATGCGCAAGGGCAATAATTGCTCCGGCGGCGGCAAGTGAACCGTTCCACAAAACCCATTGCAGCATCATAGAAAAACCTGTTGAGCTTCCCGCGCGGATAAATCCGGCTGCAACAAGTGCAACAATGGCGGCGGGAATTACAAAACGCAAAACCTTTGAAAAAAAGCCTGAGGGCGGGATAACATCAAGTTCATTTATATCAGAAGTTTCTTCGCCCTTTTCCAGCTTTTCAAGATGATTGACTATCCCCTGTATATGCCCTGCGCCTACTACCGCGACAATCTTTTTGTTAGCTTCCCTTTCTGCGTTTTTTACAGCGGTCGGCGCAGAAGTCCAAATCTTTGCAGCAAGATAACGGTCCCTTTCATCAATCAGGGTTTTTTTTACGCCGGGCAGGTAATCGGCAAGCTCGCTCATCATGCCGTCAAGCTCGTTCTTGTCTTTTAAGCTTTCTATTTCCTTCTCGCTTAGTTTTTCTGTTGTGAATGCGCTCGCCAAAAGAGAAGCTAAAAGTTTTGACTTGCTCCAAAAACCGCAGGACGACCACGCGCGGCGCAGCGTTGTCTGTACTTCACGGTCGCAAAGACTGTACGGCAGCCCCAATTCTTCGGCAGTCCGTATTGCAGCTAACATTTCCTCGCCGGGTTTTACCCCCAGTTCATTGCCCAGACGTTTCTGGAAACTTCCGAGAACAAGGTTAGCGATCAATAAAAAACCTTTGCCCTCCCTGAAAACTTTGGATAAATTCAGTTTTTCCCAATTATCGTTTTTTGCTATAGAATTATACCGTCCCTGATCAAGTTCCACGCAAACCATGTCAGGCTTTTCTCCGCGGATAATGTTTTTGACTTCTTCTATACTTTCCCGCGAAACATGGGCGGTACCTATCAGTTTAAAATCCCTTCCGTTATGTGTAACTATTGCGCTGCTGCCGCTCATTTTCCCGTCCTTAAGCCAATGCCCCTTTCTTCAAGTATCCATTCATTCATACGCCATTCTATACTGGCAACAGCGTCAAGTTCCTGTACCATTATATAATATCTGTTCGCCAATGACACATTTCCCCTTACATCATAATAACACGCAAGATAAAAAAGCATTTTTGATCTGGAATAAATATTTGTCTCTTTTTCTATCCTTGCGGCAACATCAGCATCGCCTGACAGATCATGAAAGAGCTTTAACATTGTATATTCAATTGAATCACGGGGCGCTGTCTTTAGAACCTGCGCTAAAAATTGTTTTGGATCGGTCTGTCTGCCCGCCCGCATCCAGTTTACCGCAGCCATCAGGGCGTAAGTAAATTCCTTGGGCGCTTGTCTGTAAGCTTCAAGAAAAGCATCCCTGGCCTGCGCCCATTGTTTATTTTTCATTTTAATAAGACCGAGTCCTTCAAACGCAAAATAGTAATCAGGCCTGATTTTTGACATTTTTGCATAATCATGTTCCGCGCCGGAATAATCGCCGAATTCATCTTTTATTCCGGCGCTGTACACATACGCAATAAAAATATCAGGAGCAATATTAATTGCGCGGGTAAAACCGGTCAAAGCTTCCTGTTTACGATCCATTTCCATTAACAGCGTTCCGTGATCTACAATTATCCAGTAATTTTCAGGTTCAAGCGCCAGCGCCTTTTCAAAATCTTCAAGAGCATAGGCATAAAAACCCGCGCTTTTATATAACCGCGCCCGTTCCTGAAGCGGCCTTGCCCATTGAGGATAGAAATGCGCCGCGCGATTCAAAAGCTGTTCCGACAGTTTATACTCCCCCTCATAACGGTAAACAACAGCGCGTCCTACAAGAGCTTCTCCGTTTTCAGGTTCGGCAGCCAATGTTCTGTCAAAATAACCGGCTGCAACGCGCAGATTTCTGTTCCCAAGACTGATATTACCCAAATCATTTAACGCCCTTATATGGTGGGGATTGATTGCAATTACCTTTTCAAGATAGCTGCGCCTGTCGCGATCTTTGCCTTCAATTGCGGCTGCATCCGCTAAAACCATCAAAGCCTCTGTATTTTTACCGTCTGCTGCAATAATACTGTTCGCTATCCGCCTGGCATCAGCCGGTCTGCCCGCAGAATTAAAAATTGAAGCCTTGATAAGCTGAATTTCACTTTTTTCAATTTCTTCATGCGGCAGTTTGTCAAACAGATCCAGAGCTGACGAATAATTTTTTACGGCAAGATAACGGGCGGCTTCATTTAATACTATCTCCGTTTCATTTTCTTCCTGGGCTGAAAGCAGGGGAGAAACCCCCAAAATAACGAGAAAAATTATAATTTGCGGCAATAAACCGTTTCCATTGAACTTGATAGCCATGTTATCTATATTATATAATAATCTATACGCCGGCAAGTTACCGGATTAATCTATTAAAAGGGTAAGAATAATGAGAAAATCCCTTGCATCACGCATAATTTGTATTGCTTTACTTTACTGCGCAGCGTTCTTTTTTTTAGTTATACTTCAATTTTCCAATAAAGGAAATTTTTTACTGACTGCCGGCGGAATGTCTATAAGGGGACATTTTCTGCAATCCCAATCAGCGGCGATTTCCGCTGATGAAAATTCCGGCGAAGAAGACGAAACCGGAATGCAGAGGATTACAGGCGGAATAAAATTATTTTTCGGCGGGCTTGAGTTCAACCTGAAAGAAGAAAGGGAAAAGGGCTTAACGCTTGCCGGTATTGACGGAATTGTTTCTGTTAATCCCGAATATATGCTGGTTAAGGGCAATACAGTACGCTTTGAGCTGCCCGGCGGCACTGTACTTGTTTTTAATTCTATTGAATCTTCAAGAGGCAATGAACTGCTAATTAACGCCGAGTTTGCTGAAAATATTTCTGAAGTAACAATACCCGTCACGCCGAGAAAATCTACACTGGTTAAAAATAACGGAACCGGCATTATGTACAACAATTTATTGTATTCATTTCCGGGTCAGGAACTGGAAAACGGGGCTATTACCCTTTCGGGCGAAAGAACATTTATCTCTTACCGTTCCAGAGGAAAACAGAAGGTTTTAGACCCGGCGGATTATATAATTGCCCAGTCGTCTAATTATGAAAACGCATTTTCTGCGTGGAGGGATTCAAGTTTTTCCCAATGGAATAGAAATGCTGCCGTTATGCAAAACGAAGAAGATATAATTGCCTACTGCGCGGAAGCGCTTGTGCGCGGCGGCTATACGGCGGCAACAGCGGCAATTCCGGGTGATTTTTCAACAAGTACAAGACACAGCTACAAATCAGCGGTGTTTACCGGAGGAATGGCAAACGCGTACCGTACGCTGAATACAACGGAGAGCGACAGAATTAATCTTGTTACGCGGCTTGCAAGGGAGAGATCGCCGGACATATTAAAAGAAGAACACATAATTGACTATCTTTATACGCGTAACAATTTGTCTCTTGCCAATGATGTTATCAGCATGATAAATGAGGTTGACCCGGAAATGTTAATTCAAGACTATTGCCCCGGTCTTTTGGAAGCATATTCCGATATTAAACGCTTGTTTCCTGAAGTAAATAATCCTGTCGGGCGTTTGACAGAAAAAATTTTCAATCTTATCTTGGAAAATCTTAACCATGATGCTGAAAATGATCTTGTATATGCTTCAGACTCTGAAGGGCTGAATATGGATTTCAGCCTGAGACTGGGCAAGGCCATTATTGATTGGGCGCAGCCTGAACAAAATACCGAATGGGCGGCAATCGGCAGATCGCTCATTTTATCGGTATTAACAGACAGCATAGGCAGCGGAAAATTCTACAATATATTAAAACCGGGAAACTACAATCCGCACGCTGTATGGCTTGCAGAAAACGGTATTTGGGCTTGGACTGTTTCGCCTTCCGTAAAGGCTTCATATCAGTCAAGCAACCTGAATATCGACATATCATTCCCGGCAGGCTCGGTGCATTATGTGATAATCCGAGGGATAAGGCCTTTTATCAAACTGCAAATGCACGGACAAGACTGGAGGACAGACAACCAGTTTGAACGATACGATTCGTCGGGCTGGGTATATTATCAGCAGGAGCAAACGCTGATACTAAAGCTCAAACATCGCACAACCCTTGAAAATATCAGGATATTTTACAGGGTAGAAGCGCCGCCTGTAATTCACGAAGAAGTTGAAGAGGTTCTTCCATATTATGACTGGTCTCAGTATTAACTTTCCATTTTCTTATAAAATATTCCCGCCTGTTTTTTTATTAATTTGTTTGTTATTTGCATGCAAGGCAAAAGAAACAGTTACGGAACAAACAGAAGAACAAGTTATAATTGAACAAACGCAGGAAGAAACAGAAGTCCCTAAGCAGATTACGGAAGAAAGCAACAGTAAGGAAAATGTTAAGGTTTCATATAACGTTCAGCGTCCTTCATCAGGACTTTCCGGCATAAAAGGCAGAGTAAATTCTTCCGAGATAAACCCTGTTAATTATGAAAATCCCGATCTTGATATTTTAAAGCAGATGGGAACCGAACAGTATTTAATTTCTTTCTTCGCGGGCGAACAATTTTACCGCGCCGGAAACATGGACAGGGCGCTTGTTGAATACAATAATTCAATTAACAGCAACAGGGAATTTATAGAGGCGCTGATTTCCAGAGGGAATTTATGGCTGAAGAAAAAGGACTATGCAAAAGCTATTGATGATTATTCAAGATCAATCAGACTCGACTCAGGCAGGGCGGAAATTTACAACTACCGGGGTTTTGCAAGAATGGAACGCGGAGAGATTAACCTTGCAATAGATGATTTTACCCGATCTGTCGCGCTTAATAAAAATTATGTCGACGCTCTTATTAACCGTTCATATGCATACTATCAGAAAGGCGACTACAGCAGGGTAATTGAAGACTGCGATCAAATTTTAAAATTGGAGCCGGTAAACGCATATATCTGGAACAGACGCGGCAGCGCATGGTATCTAAAAGAAGATGACGACAGGGCAATAAGAGATTTTACAGAAGCAATAAGACTTAAGGGCGATTATGCAACAGCATGGTTCAACAGGGGAAACGCTTTTTACAGCAAACATGAATACGACAAGGCGCTTGCGGATATTAACAAGACTATATCTATAAATCCGTCATATACCGGAGCGCATGCCTTAAAAGAAAACATTATGCGTGTTTTGAACTGATGTTATGTTCAGAAACATCGTATCATTGCAGTTTCCGAACCCTATTGCAATATCTGATCCAGACCTTCCCTGAAAAGACCGTCCAGTTCATTCTGTATCTGGGCTTTTACACCTAACGGCAGGGAGGGCAAATTTGTAAAATACCTGAGGATACGTATTCCGTCAGTAGCAAGCGGAGGACCGGAAAAACGGCACAGTTTTGCAATTGATGTTGTTGCAGCCAGCACAAGCTGAGAATCCATGTTCGGGTTATTAGGAGAAAGCAAAAAACTGTATGAGTAAAATGACCTTCCTGTAGGATCTACGCCGATAATGCCTATCGCATCCGCGCAGGCTCTGCGTACTGCAGGCTCGGGGTCTTTGTCAAAAACATTCCACAGAAACGGAATAGTTTCCCTTGAACCGACATGGGCAAGAAGCCCGATAAGTTTAATGCGCTGTTCAGGCCTTACAAGCGGGCGCACCTGCGATGCTTGAGGATTACCGATAAAAAAACTAATCATCTCCATTAAATACCCGACATAATTGGGTTCATTTTTCCCGATTTGACCGCTTTTGATTACAGCTTCAATTTCAGCATAAGTTTTTGCCTGTTCTATTTCATTGTAACGATTATTGTCCGTAGACCAGATTGAAGGAGGCGGATTTCCCATTCCGTATGTGCCTTCAGGTTCCGGACCGTAATATCTGGACTGAGGTATTGCGCGCGGTTTTGCATCTACCCTGTAAACCCTGAGAACATTGTCTTTTCCGCACGTATAGAGAAACCCCTCATCGCTGAGAGCCGGAACGCCTGAACATTCAACGCTTAACCTGTGAACAAAACGCCTGCGACCTTCGTTTGTAAATGCGCTGATACCGCGCACAGAAATTGTGTATATACCGCGCTCATCATAAATCATCGCCGCCTGATTTATCGCAAGATTACCGGAACCTTTTTCTTCGGCGGCTTCATGGCTGTTTTTCGTCCAAAGCGTTCTGCCCTGCGCGTTAAGACAAAGCGTCCTGCCGTCTCTAAGCGTTACTACAAACTGATCATGATAGTCCGCCGACGCTACAGGCGGCGCAGGCAGGGAGCCAAGATTTGATTTTGTAAGCTTTCTTCCCTCTGCGGCAGAATTGTTAAAAACTATTTTTTCCATTTCTCCGGTCTGATAAAGCAGAATATAACTTTGACGGCCTTCTTCGCTGAGAGAAACAATCATAACAGGAAGACGATCAAGCTTAATCCGCTCCACATGACTGAATTGATTGATTTTTACAAAATCCATATTCCGGAGAATCGCCACTGTACTTCCGGTATGATCAATCATGGGAGAAAAAGCGACCGGACTTCCCAAATCAAATGTCCAAAGCGGGCTGCCGGAAGCCGTGCGGCATGTTATTACAGAATCAATAAAAACAAAAACCCTGCCATCCCAGCCTACAACAGGCGAATAAGAAACAGGCTTCCCAAGATTAAGCCGCCAAAGTTCGCGGCCTACCCTGTTTATCGCCATAAAAACGCCGTCCGTATTGCAAATATATGTTGCGGCCTCATAAGAACGCGCTATATACGGAACTGCCGTTCCCCTAGCGTCAAAGTTCCACAGAGGCGTCCCGCTCATAAAAAAAGACCTGACGCTTCCGCTTTCACCGACAAGCACAACAGAGCTTGCCTGCAGGTGAGGCATTCCCCTAATCGTATCGCCAATTGCCGTTTCCCACAGAGGAGCCGCGCCGACCGGCGAGCGTAAAGGATCGGCTCGCTGAGCATTCTGCGCCGCCAAATTTCCGGCTGCCGCAAAAATAATGATTGCAGCTAACACTAAAAAATGAATACTGCGATTTATTTTCTTGCCCATAAATACCTACCTGCTTTTCGTAAAATGGGAAAATCCCAGCACAGCGGAAGGATAAACAGATAGACCGTCATAATTATTTCCGCAGGGAAATATACCGTTTACAATATCAAAAGCGCTTCTGTCTCCGTTAAAAACAATGCTCAATCCCGCCCGGTTAACAGAAGTTTGTTCGGGCAGCGTTTCTTCAAGGCTTAAATGAACGCTTATTGTCGCATCTATGCGTACCTGCTGATTATTTATAGTAATCTGTCGGTTCATATAACCGGCGTATGAATAAGCGCCGTTTCCGTATCCTTCATATCTTAACGCGTTGTTCTGCTTATGTTCCCATGTGTCGTATCTTTCAACTCTCACAGTTCTGTCAGATTTGAATTCCATAATACAGACAACAGGACCGTCCGGCATATTTAACGTCGCCTGCCATATTCCAAGCAGATAATTAGGCAGAGGGACTTTTTCGGTTATCTTGCCGCAAAATGAAATAATGTTTATTTCCTTTACGCTTGCCGCTGTTTCTCTTGATTCATTTAATAATTTTTGGGTTCCCGCATCTGTAGTTTTGGCTTCCAAAACAACAAGATTCCCCTGTCTTGAAACAATCACTCTTACAACATAAGCGGCTCCTTCCGAACCCCGTACAATACTGAGCGTCCCCCATGAATTTAATTCGGAAATAACCTGTCCGGAAATATTGCCAATATCGGCAGATGATACGCCGCCGCCTGATTCAAATTCCATAATACCTACAACAGGTGTCTTTTGCGCATATACGGCATTAAAGGAATAAATCAGAAATAAAAACAATAAAATTCTTTTCATAATAAAATATTACAACAAGTTTTTGAAAAAAACTACATAAAAAGACTGCGGCACTCCAAATAAAAACGTTTTTCGCAGGAATGTCCCATGGAAAAGCTTTTCCGCGGCAAGGGACCAAGCCGTCCTACGGTTTCAAAAAGCCCGGATTTTTGCACAGGAGGCAGTAAAATACCCGTTGAGTTACTGTCTTTTACAGACAAACGGAACAGCTCTTCGTCATCGTGGATATAATCAATAGATAACGATCTGCCTTTATAATTATCGAGCAGGGGCTGTAAACATGCGGTTGAAATTCCTGCGGCGGAGGTTTCCGCTAACATACAACGATCCTGCGAAATGACACCAAAACAGTTTGCGGCGGAAGACACCTTGCACAAATGCGGAAGCTCTTCAGCCTTGTCTGCCGGACGGCATGAGAAATCCGGAAGCTGCGAAAGGATAGAAAGCGTTTCGTCAAATCCAACATCGAAAACCAGACGGTGAATAGGCTCAAATTGAATAGCCGGATCATAGATATTTTCAATTTCTACAAGCGCATAACGGCATGGATTGGCAAAACTGTTTACAGGGTCGGCTTTTTTTACTTCTTCCCAAATACCTTTGGCGGCTGCAAGCGAATGGTTGCCGTCTCCCACCGCAAAAAGAAAAGGATTCTTATTTCCGTTTATGTTTCCGTAGCGGTTGACGGAGCGGCTGCAAAGTTCGGCAAGTTTATCTGCAATAAAACCAAAATCTTCCTCCGTATCCAAAAACCAGCCGCTGATATTTCCGCTGTCCATCATAAGCGGGGTATTGTAAACAGGAGCCTGTTTTTTGGCGCGCTCGGCAAGAGCCGGCAGCAGGCTTTCCGTATCGTCGTCGATAAGAAGCAAAATGTGGGGAAGTTCAAGCGGCGCGCCGCGGCGAATGTCCATTCTGGGAGGCAGCCTTTCCGCCACAGTTCCCTCAGTACAGCGGATCAACGGACGCGAATCCGGCTTCCAGTCGTAATGTTCAAGATCAACCGCCGCAATAAGACCACGGCGTTTTTTTTGGTATGGCGTATCCCTTTCAATATAAATAAATCCCTTTCTGGGTTCTCCAAAAACTCCGTCTTTCAGATAACGTTTCATACACGAATGAATATCGGTAATTCTCTTTTGCGCATCATTGTCTGACAGAAACACTTCCGGAAAAATTAAGTTTAATGTCGAAGGAGAACCTGCGGCGGCGGCCTTTGCCTTTTCCCAATAATCACGATCCTGCGTAAATTGATCGCATGCAATTACCGGCCACTTTTGCATATTAACGCCCTGCGGCAGAAGTATTGACGGAATCTCAAGTCCCAGAGAATTTAATTTTTGCTTGTTTTCACTCATGGGCTCATTATAACGGGAAAAACAAGGTATGTCAGTTATATGACCGTTAAGCTGTGTTACGGCAGTTATTTATATCCCATATTTTCTGGAACATATCAATTATTTGTAAATACTCAGTCCCGTTCGTGCCGCCCATAAATGTCCTGCTGTCCATAAGCATATATTCGGCTCCCCAAATCCGGTTAATTTTTGTAGATTTTAAAATGACATTATCTTGTATATCAATGTTTCCAAATTCAACAATACAGGGCAAAATATATCCTTTTATATATTTTCGGCATATAGCTGGATTGTAGTTAATTAGAGTCTGTCTATAATGTGGACACATTATTTTAATCGCGCCCGCTCTCGAATGGTTTATATGAAAAACTCGGCGAAGAACATTATTGAAAAGTCTTAGGGTCAGTATAGCCTGGTTTTATAAGTAAATTATCCCTGCCTTCTATACAATCTTTATAAACACCTTCCCACTCATCTAATGAGTATTCCTCAAAAGAAACCGAAATATACTTTTTAGGTTTTCCTAAAGTTTTATTGACAATATCGCCTATTTGTTCTGCCGCTTTTTGCAGCGCCTCTTTTGACGGACCTGATATTGTTTTAATTACAACATGGGGCATAATACGCTCCTTTATTATTTTTTTATTATACCCCAAGTCATATATTTGTAAAACAACTTTTTAAAAATCAAACTTATTTAAACAATCCAATCCCTGTACAAAATCTTTCCGTAAAATGGCGTATAATAGGATTGACAAAATATTTGTCAATATTATATATTGTTTTTATGTGGATTATATTCGCTTTATTATCAGCCTTTTTTGCGGCATTAACTTCAATATTGGCAAAAATAGGTATTCAAAATATAAATTCAAATTTGGCAACAGCAATTAGAACAGTCGTAGTCCTTATTATGTCCTGGGCTATTGTTCTCTTTACCGGAAAACAAAATGACATTATAAATATTGGGCATAAAAACTTACTCTTTTTAATACTATCAGGCATAGCAACCGGATTATCATGGCTTTGTTATTATAGGGCTTTACAAATCGGAGAAGCCTCAAAAGTAATTCCAATAGATAAATTCAGTTTAGTAATCGGAATGGTAATGGCATTTATAGTATTGAAAGAAACAATCACAATAAAAACAATTATCGGCGGAGTTTTTATTACAATCGGTACGTTCGTTTTAATATTTTGATTACGAATAAAGTTAAATTTCGTTGTCTGCGCTTTTTCATAGATTCAATCTTTAAAAAGAACAGTAAATAATACCTATTTATTAAATAGTAGTCTGTCTATAATGTGTCCACATTATAGACAGATTCTAAATAGTTCCTTCGTACACAAACAGTTCTTTTCCGTCTATTGTTACCGTTAATCCGGATTCAAGTTTTTTTGCCGCGTCTCTGATATGGGTAAGCCAGACAAGATTGGGATTGATAATGCGCAACTCCTGTTCGCTTATTACAGAAACTCCTTCACAGATGATTCCGTTTACCATACTGATGACCGGCTTGTAATCCTCGGTCAGCACTTTACAGATAAGTATTTCACCGCCGCCCGAAGATGTGATTTTACTGCGGGCTTCATCGGGATTTGCGGCGTGGATTATTCTGCCCTGCGTGCGGGTAATAGAAGGATTTGCGTAACCACCGGCGTTTGAACGCGCAAGAACCGTCCCGATAATGATAACACGGACAGTATTTATCATATTCGGACTTTCAAGCGGCAGTCCGGCAATGAGTACTATTTTATCTGAAATACCTGCTGCGCCGGTTTCCGAAACAGCCTTCATGGTGTTGAGTATCATGCTTTCCGAATCATCGACTTCCGACTTGATATAGGTATTAACACCCCAGTACAACTGCATAATACGTTCAGAACGCTTATCGGTTGTTACGGCAAGAATAGGCTCGTCCGGCCTGAACACGCTCAAGATTCGCGCGGTATTGCCGCTGCGGGTCGGCGTAACTATGGCTTTTGCGTTTACCGCCGTCGCTGTTTCAACTCCGGCCCGCGACATGATGATGCCCAAATTTTCTTTCGGGTTATGTACTTCGGAATGGCATTCATCGTGGAAATTCCTCATGCGCATACGGAATTCATCGGACTGCTCAATGGTGAGCGCTATTTTGTCCATTGTTTTTACCGCTTCCACAGGGTACGCTCCCGCTGATGTTTCGCCGGAAAGCATGATCGCGTCTGTTCCGTCGAGTATCGCGTTCGCTACATCGGTCAGTTCAGCGCGGGTGGGACGCGGATTCACTATCATCGATTCCAGCATTTGTGTCGCGGTAATGACAGGTTTTCCCGCCCTGCGGCATACGTTGATAATATGTTTTTGCGCCAGAGGAATCTGCTCTGTGGGAAGCTGTACGCCAAGGTCGCCCCTTGCCACCATTACGCCGTCAGCAAGCCGGGCGATTTCTTTTATATTTTCCAGTCCCTCGCCGCTTTCAATTTTGGCAATAATTTTAACTCGGGAAGAGTGGCTTTCAAGGAATTCTCTTATTTCGGTTACTTCATGGGGAAAACTCAAAAAACTCGCGGCGATATAATCAATATCCAGTGTAAGACCGAATTCTATGTCTTTCTTGTCCTGTTCGCTCATAATGGGAAGATTGGCGTGAACGCCGATTAGGTTTACATTTTTTTTGCTGCCGATAACGGCGCTGTTGTTTGCGCGGCACTTAATGCCTCCGGCGGTATCAATCACTTCAAGCTCAAGAAGCCCGTCCGCAACAAGAACGCGGTGTCCGCATTGCAGTTTTGATTCCGCTTCTTTCCATGACAATGAAATATGCGCGGGAAGCCCGTTCTCGGCCGCTGTGGTAAAACAATTATCGGTAGAAATGATAACCTGGTCTCCGTTTTTTATCGTAACCTTGCCGTCATTTTCAACCATGCCTGTCCGTATCTCCGGCCCCTTGGTATCCAGCAGAATCGCGACGGGAATTCCAAGTTCGCTTGAAATACGTTTTACGCGCTCTACAGAAGCGCGATGCTCATCGTTAATCCCGTGAGAAAAATTAAGACGAGCTACATTCATTCCGGCAAGTATAAGACCGCGTACGACATCATCACCGGATGATGCGGGACCCAAAGAACATACAATTTTAGTTTTTCTATTTTTCATAATTAAAGAGGTATCTCCCTTTATATGATAATAACACAGATCAAGCTTCCGCAGGAAGCTATAATGCCGCGCTTAGTGTCAAGTACTTTTTTATAGTAATGCAGGTTAGCAAAGTATTTAATAAAAATTATTTCAAAGGATAAATGCACGATTCTTGCACGATGCTACGAATGTTGAAAAACAGCTTTAAAAAGCTCTAAGCTAATTCCTTATAACATAAGGAATTACGACTGCCACCTCGGAGAATTGAACTCCAGACACGCAGATTTTCAGTCTGCTGCTCTACCAACTGAGCTAAGGTGGCTAAATAACCGCACTGCGCAATGATGTTACAGCCAATATGCCAAAAATAGAAAAAAGTGTCAATAGGAAACAAATAATGCGGTTTAATACTTCCCAATATCCTTACGGTAATGCACACCGTCAAACCTGATTGTACCGGCGGCTTTGTATACTTTTTCAAGAGCAATACCCAATGAAGACGCGCACGCCGTAACGCCGATTACACGGCCTCCTGAAGTTAAAAATGAGCCGTCTTTATATTCAGTTCCGGCATGGTAAATAACAGCTTCGCTGTCTTTTATATTTCCGTCCGTATTAAGTCCGTCAATGACGAAACCGGTTTTGTATGCGGCGGGATAACCGCCGCTTGCAAGCACCACGCAGGCGGCATGGGCGGATTTCCAGCGGATATCAACAGCGTCAAGCCTGCCGTCTGTAACGGCTTCCATTATATCCAGAAGGTCAGTTTCCAGGAGAGGGAGTATCGCCTGAGTTTCCGGGTCGCCGAAACGGCAGTTGTATTCAATAACCGTTGGACCGTGCGGGGAGAGCATAAGCCCGAAATACAGGCAGCCTTTGAACGGGCAGCCTTCTTTTTCCATTGCGCGAATAGTCGGAAGAAAGATCGTTTTTTCGCAGACGGCGGCAATTTCACCTGTGTAATGAGGGTTTGGCGCAATAACGCCCATACCGCCTGTATTGGGACCGGTATTGTTGTCAAAAGCCCGTTTATGATCCATAGAAGAAACCATCGGCGCAATAGTTTTTCCGTCCGTAAAAGCAAGGACAGTAACTTCAGGTCCCGTTAAAAATTCCTCTATTACAATACTTGAACCGCTTGCGCCGAATTTTCTTTCAAGCATCACTGTATTAATTGCAGATAACGCCTCATCTTTATTTTCCGCAATTATTACGCCCTTTCCGAGCGCAAGCCCGTCCGCTTTTATTACAACCGGAAATTTACCGGAATACGACTTTATATAATCTAAGGCTTTTCCCGAATCTGAAAAAGTTTCAAAAGCGGCTGTAGGGATTCCGTATTTTTTCATTAATCCTTTGGAAAAAACCTTGCTGCTTTCGATACGGGCAGCCGCCTTGTCAGGGCCGAAACAGCGTATACCTTTTTCTTCCATTGCGTCTACCATTCCAAGAGCGAGCGGATCGTCAGGCGCTACAACAACGTAGTCAACTTTGTTCTGTACTGCGAATTCCGTCATTGCAGAAATATCCGCCGCTTTTATTTGCACACATTCCGTTTCACGGCTTATGCCGCCGTTTCCCGGGGCCGCATATAATTTTGTTATACGTTCGTTTTTTTTTAAGGACTTTATTATCGCGTGTTCGCGGCCTCCTCCGCCTACAACAAGAACCTTCATTTAATTTCTCCCTTGCAGAACATAGCTACAGCCTTAGGCAGAATTACCCACTCCGCTTCGCGCATAACGCGCTGCTGCAGCGTTTCGGGCGTATCATCGGGCAGTACGTCAACCGCTTTTTGCAGAATAATTTTACCGCCGTCTACAACGTCATTTACAAAGTGGACGGTCGCTCCTGTAACTTTTACGCCGTATTCGATAACAGCCTTGTGAACATTAAGACCGTAAAAGCCCTTGCCGCAAAAAGACGGTATCAGCGCCGGATGCACATTTATAATGCGGTTTTCGAACAATCGAAGTGTTTCCTGTCCGATTATTGACAAAAATCCCGCAAGAACGACAAGGTCTGTTTTTTTTTCAGATAACGCTGAAGCAACCGCATGATCAAAAGCGGCAATGTCTTCATATTTTTTTCTTTCTATTGTTTTTGTTTTTATTCCGGCTTTTTGAGCGCGTTCCAGCGCCTGAACGCCCGCCCTTGATGAAATGACGAGCGAAAGCTCGCCGCTTTCAAACTCTCCCTTGTCACGAGCGTCAATCAAAGCCTGAAGATTCGTACCTCCGCCGCTTACAAGGACAGCAATGCGCGTCATTCGATTACCACTCCGTCTATACCCGCCTTTATTTCGCCGATAATTGCGGCTTTTTCTCCCGATGAATTCAGCATTCGCAAAGCTTCATCGGCATTCCCGCTTGCGGTAATTACGCACATTCCAACGCCCATGTTATAAGTATTGAACATATCCCTTTCGGGGATTTTTCCTGTAGACGCAATAATGCCAAAAACAGGCGGGGTTTCTACCGCGCTTTTTTTTATAACAGCGCCGGTATTTTCGCCGAAAGCGCGGGGAATATTCTCATGAAAGCCTCCGCCTGTTATGTGACACAGGGAGCGGACAGGGACTTTTTCCAAAAGTTCGATAAGCGGCTTAACGTAGATTTTTGTCGGTATCAGCAGTTCTTCACCTAACGTCCTGCCCAATTCGCTGTAATAACGCTCAAGCGCCTTGCCGCCTGCGTCTATCCCGAATACTTTGCGCGTAAGCGAGAAACCGTTGGAATGTACGCCGGACGAGGCAAGCGCAATAATTACATCGCCGGGTTTTACGTTGTTTTTATCGGGTATTTTTGATTTTTCCGCTATACCTACTGAAAATCCGGCAAGGTCATATTCATCTTCCGCCATCATTCCCGGATGTTCGGCAGTTTCTCCGCCGACAAGGGCGCATCCTGCCTGAACGCAGCCTTCGGCAACGCCGGCGACTATTTTTTCAACTTTTTCAGGAATGTTTTTCCCAAGCGCGATATAATCAAGAAAGAAAAGCGGTCTCGCCCCCGCGCAGATAATGTCATTTACACACATTGCAACACAGTCAATTCCGACAGTATCGTGCCTGTCCATGAGCATTGCGACTTTAAGTTTTGTGCCTACGCCGTCCGTGCCTGAAACAAGCACCGGTTCATTGAAACCTATTTTCGGAAGCGCGAAGAGGCCTCCGAAACCTCCGATTTCTTCCATAACACCGGGAATTTTTGTCCGCCGCACATGCTTTTTGATCATCTCAACTGAGCGGTAACCTGAAGTTACATCAACTCCCGCCGCTTTATAACTTTCACTGTAACTGTTCTGCATAAGTTATCTCATTTATCTTAATTTTTCCTGAAGCTGTTTATCTTTTTGAATAACCTGCTCCATCATATCAATTTTCATCTTTAAGAGTTTTTCTGCAAGCATATCGTCATCAAGACTGAGAATCTGTGCCGCAAGAATCGCCGCGTTATCCGCTCCGTCAATCGCTACTGTTGCTACAGGGATTCCCGCAGGCATCTGCACTGTAGATAAAAGCGCGTCAAGCCCGTCCATTACGGATGATTTTATAGGTATGCCGATAACAGGCAGCGTAGTATGCGCGGCTGCCACTCCCGCAAGATGCGCCGCTTTTCCCGCTGCGGCAATGATCACCCCAAATCCGTTTTTTCGCGCATTTGAAGCAAATTCACACGCAATTGCCGGTGTTCGGTGCGCGCTCATTACATGCGCTTCATAAAGAATTCCGAAATCTTTAAAACGTTTAAAAACCGGTTCCAGCACCGGCAAATCACTGTCGCTTCCCATAAGCACGGCTGCTTTTTTCATATACCCTCGCTTTATAACGGTACGGACAACAGCATCTCGTCATACTGATTCCGCTTGTAAAATAAAAACGACTACATCATAATATCCTACAAGTTTTTCTTAAATTGTCAAATCACTTGATAATTTAACTAATTACTTAAGGAGGGTAAATTATGGCACTTAATATTCTCGGAATAGACGAGAATATTTTCAGTGATTTAATGGATAGCGATGAGGACCTTTATGTATCCGTTCTAAGCTCTTTCATAGAGAAAACGCCGTCTGTCTTAAGCAAGCTGGCCGCCGTAACAAAGGAAACATTACCGGACTATGCCATAACCGTACACGGTTTAAAGGGAGCCTGCGCTAATATCTGCGCGGAGGAAGCAAGAAAAATGGCCTATAATCTGGAACAAAAGTCCAGGGCCGGCGATTTAGCCGGTGTACAGGCCGATAACGGCGCTTTTTTAAAGTATGTTGAAGATTTATTGGTTAAATTAAAAGAGTGGAACAAAAATCATCAATAACCTTGAGGTGTCCAATAAGAAATAATAATTAACCGCAGAGCAACCGGAGGAATGGTATACAAAGTATGCTTTTGAGTTTTAGTACGAAAATCATCTTAATCCTCCGTGAAGCTCTAAGCCGTTCTCTGAACGGCAGGTCTCCGCGGTAAAAAATTCTTTTAGGTCATCCCTAAGCAAAAAAGGGGTATGTATGTTAAAAAGCAACAAGCGCATAATGTGCGTAGTATTTGTTTCCGCTTTTATTTTGACAGCGTTTTCAGGATGCGAAAAAGCTTCTAACAAAAAGTCTAGTGTTGTAACAGACAAGCTTACATTCATGGACATACCCGGTATAACTCCAAGCGAAATAAGCGCTATTGAGACTCTACAGAAAAAATACAGCTATTTTGTATACGGTATAAACCCCACTACAGAGTCATTCAAAGGGAAAGACGGCGGAATCGACGGGTATTCCGTTATGTTTTGCAAATGGCTTTCCGAATTGTTCGGAATAGAGTTCAGGCCTACATACTATCAGTGGGGTGATTTGCTTAGAGGGCTTGAAGCAGGCGAAATTGATTTTACCGGCGAGATAATGTCCACTCTCGAAGGTAAAGCGGGTTATTTAATGTCCGGCCCCACGATTAACCGCACGATAAGATTCTACCGGCTCAATGACAGTACATCACTTACGGATATTATACGCTCCCGCCTGCCGCGTTACGCGTTTTTAAGGGAAGCGGTTGCCGCCGATGACATCAAGGCGAACACCGATTACGATTTTGAAACCATTCTTGTTGACAGCCATAAAGACGCGTATCAGATGCTCAAAAACGGCAAGGTTGACGCGTTTTTCGCGCCGGATACCGCCGAAGGTGCGTTTGACGTATACGGCGATGTGGAAAGCGAGGAGTTTTTCCCGTTGATTTTCAGGTCGTCCTGCCTGTCGGCGCGCAATGAGGAATATCGTCCGATAATCAATGTGCTGGATAAGGCGATGACTGAGCGCGTTCTTGAATACCTGACCGAACTGCAAAAAAGCGGGTATCAGCAATATCTGCATAACAGAATATACGCCTTATTAACCGAAGAAGAGCGCGCGTTTATCAGAACTAACCCGTATATACCGATCGTCGCGGAATTCAACAATTATCCGATTTCATTTTACAATAAACAGGAAAATGAATGGGAAGGAATATCTTTCGATGTGCTGGATCAGGTATCGAAACTTACCGGGTTAAAATTTGAAGTCCTCAACGAAAGCGCTGCGCCGCTTTTGAAGTTAATAGATATGCTTGAAAACGGCGAGGCTCTGATCCTGCCGGAACTGCATCAGACAAAAGAATATGTAGACCGTTTCTTATGGTCAAAAATTCCCGTTATAAACGATAACTTCGCGATTATATCCCGGTCGGAATTTCGCAACATAGATGTAAACGATGTTTTTAATTTACACGTAGCCGTACGCAAAGACACCATATATTCCGAAATGTTTAAAAGAATTTTCTCCGCGCACCGGAATTTTACCGAGTACGAAACGATGGAGGATACATGGGACGCATTACGGCGCGGCGAAGTTGACGTGATTTTCGCAAGCCGGCACAGGCTGGTTATTTACACCAATTATTACGAAACGTCGGATTTTAAGCCGAATCTGGTTTTTGAACACGCGTTTAATTCTTGCTTCGCTTACAACAAAAACGCCGCCATTTTGAATTCAATAGTGGATAAGGCGCTGAGCGTTGTCAATGTAAATAACACGGCAAACCATTGGATATACCGGACTTACGATTACAGGGTTAAAATAGCGGCAGCCCAGCGCCCATGGCTTATCGGCACGTCGGTTTCGTTTTTCCTCGTTCTGATGCTGTTGTCAATCATGCTGGTAAGAAGCCGCAGTTCCGGCAAAAAGCTGGAAAAACTGGTAGCGTACAGGACAAGCGCCCTCGCGTTTGAGACATCCAAACTTCAGTCGGTGCTTGCTTCCATTCCCGATCTTATGTACACAAAGGATAAAGATTTAAGATACACGCAATGTAACAAAGCCTATGAACGGTTTATGGGCGTCAGTGAAGAGGCTATCCTCGGCAAGGTAAACTGCGACGGCGCTTGGTATGCTACCGAGGATGTAGACAAGATTCAAATTACCGACGAGATTGTAATAAACGAAAACCGGATAATTTCACATGAAGCGAGAATTCGCTCGCCTTCAACCGGAATAGAAGGCGTTTATGAAACGGTTAAAGCTCCGCTCAGGCAGGACGGAGCCGTCGTAGGGCTAGTCGCCATTATACGCGATGTAACCAAACGCAAGGAAACAGAAAGGGACCTGTCGCTTCAAACTTCATTGTTCAAGACGATGCTCGCTTCCCTTCCCGACGCCGTATTCTGCAAAGATTTGAATTTCAGGTACACTTTATGCAACAATTACATGGCATCGTTATTCGGCAAGAAAGTTGAGGATATACTCGGCAAGGATGATATAACCGCCCTTGGACTGCCTCCTGAAACGGCAGCCCTTGCCGCCGAAAGCGACTTGAAAGTCATGAACAAACAACAGCGCATAGTGTATGAGGAATGGGTTCCCTGCGCAGACGGCGTCAAGCGGCTTTTTGAAACGGTAAAAACGCCGCTTATACTGGAAGGCGGCGTAGTCGGGATTATGGCAATAGGGCGCGATATAACCCGGCGCAAAGAAATGGAAGAAGAAGCCACGGCCGCTAACCGCGCCAAGTCGTCTTTCCTTGCCAATATGAGCCATGAGCTGAGAACGCCGCTCAACGTGGTTATCGGGCTTACTGATTTAATACTTGAAGACGAAATGACCGATCACATGAGAGAAAATTTGGTAAAGATAACCAATGCGGGCAGTACGCTTTTGAGCATTGTTAACGATATTCTTGACTTCTCCAAAATTGAGTCCGGCAAACTTATGTTATCGCCGGTTGAGTATTATATGTCCAGCATACTTAACGATTTAATTACTCTTGTTATCACCCGTCTTGGGGAAAAACCCATAACGTTCAAATTGGATATCAAAGACGATCTGCCGCACAAACTGTACGGCGATGATCTACGGGTGAAACAAATACTTACAAATCTGCTCACAAACGCCATCAAATACACACGTGAGGGAAGCATCGAACTTATCGTACGCTGCACGCGCGAAGGCGGCACAGTGTGGATGGATGCCGCCGTCACCGACAGCGGCATGGGCATACCTAAGGAAGACATCAAAAATCTTTTCCTTGATTATTATCAAGTCGCAGCCAATGCCAACCGTAACATTGAAGGCACGGGATTGGGCTTACCCATTACCAAAAGACTTGTAGAAATGATGGGCGGGGAAATCAGCGTAGAGAGCGAACGCGGCAAAGGCTCTACGTTCCGTTTCCGTATAAAGCAAGGCTTTGTCAGCGATATGCCCATTGGAGCGGAAGTCTCGGAAAAACTCCGCACTTTCAGATACTCCGATGATAAGCGCATTGCCAACAAAAAACTGGTCAGGGTAAATTTGGACTACGCCAAAGTGCTTGTTGTAGATGATATGCAGACCAATCTGGACGTAGCGTCAGGCATATTACACAAATATAAAATGCAAGTTGACGTTTTAAGCAGCGGGCAAGCCGCGATTGACCGGATACAAGACGGAACTACGGTTTACAACGCTATATTTATGGATCACATGATGCCCGGAATGGACGGCATAGAAACAGCGGACAGGATTCGCGCTATAGGCACTGAATATGCGAAAAATGTTCCGATTATAGCCCTGACCGCCAACGCCATACAGGGAACCGACAAGATGTTCTACGCGCACGGTTTTCAGGATTTTATAACCAAACCGATTGATGTAATGGAGATGGACAGAATTCTAAGGAAATGGGTGTATGACAGCAAAAGACATAAAGATGAGACTGTTTTCGACGCGCCGGATTCAGGCGCTTCTTCCGAAGATAAAAATGATAATATAGAAATAATTATTTCGGGAGTGGATACTAAAAAAGGGCTTTCCCTGTACGCCGGTGATACGGATATTTATATCCCCATGCTGCGTTCATACATTGCCAACACGCCGGAAACTTTGGAAAAGCTGCGCTCCGTCACTGGGGAGACATTGTCTGACTATATAATTTCAGTACACGGGTTAAAAGGAACGAGCGCCGGCATAGGAGCCGAAACGATACGGGCGGCGGCTTTGGAACTGGAAAATATATCCCGGACCGGCGACTTGCAGGGTGTTTGGGCTAAAAACGGCAAACTCATCGCCGATACTGAAGTCATTGTCTCCAACGTAAAAGCGTGGCTGGAGCAGTACGACGCCAAAAACGCAAAACCGCGTGTGAAAGCTCCCGACCGCGAACTTCTTGCGAAACTGCGGCAATGCTGTGAAAATTACGATATGAGCGGTATTGATGAAGTAATGCTGGAACTGGATAAAAACGACTACGAAGAAGATGCGGATTTAATGGCATGGATAAGGGAAAAGATCGTCATATCGGAAATAGGCGAAGTTGCAGAGCGGCTGGCGAACTTGTAAAACGGCGCTGCCGTTTTACAATAATATTATGGAGAAATTGGGTAAATGTGCGTTGAGCGAAAAAAGATTATTGTAGTAGACGATAATCTTGAAAACCTTACCGCCATCAAAAACACCATGAAAGACATATATGATGTATATCCCTGTCCGTCCGTGTTAAAGATGTTCGATTTATTGGAGCATATTCAGCCTGATTTAATTCTGCTTGATGTGGAGATGCCGGATATGAACGGGTATGAAGCTATGAATAAACTGAAAAGCAGCGATAAATACCATGAAATACCCGTTATATTTCTAAAAAAAACATCTGCTGCCGCAATAGGGAGGAATCACAAAAGTGGTTAACGGACGAAAAAAAATAATTGTGGTAGATGATAATCTTGAAAACCTGACTACTCTTAAAGACACTTTGAAAAATGTGTACGAAGTGTATACATGTCCGTCAGCGTTAAAGATGTTTAATTTGCTGGAACATTTTCTGCCGGATTTAATTTTATTGGATGTGAATATGCCTGAAATGAACGGGTACGAAGCCGCGAAGAAACTGCAAAGTGATGTAAAATACAAACAAATACCTTTTATGTTTATGACTGTCAGAGAAGACATAGAAAGCGAAATTATCGGCTTGAAACTTGGCGCTGTTGATTATATACACAAGCCTTTTGTCATTCCGCTACTTCTCCAGCGGATAAAATCAAGCATCGCCCTGTTGGATTATCAAAAAATAGAAATTATTTCCATAGCGACAGTAAACGCAATGAACCACATCAGAGAAGGTTTTGTCCTTGTGGATGTAGATAATAATTACCTGACTTCCAATCCCATAATGGCAAAAATGCTTCCGGGGATTACCAAAATTTCCAAAGGAGAATCTATATTTTTCGCAAAGGGCTGGCCTGAGGAACTTAACAGCATTGAACATGGTTCTGTCGAATTCTCCACTACCGATGAAAGCACCAGATATTACAGGGCCCACATAAGTCCGGTTTTTATTGAGGGCAATACTTTCATCGGCAGAATTTTCCTGTTCACCGATATTACAGACAAAGTTAACTTTTTGACAGAACTGGAAAAAGCAGCCTACATAGACACCCTTACGGGGCTCTATAACAGAAAACATTTTACCGAACTCGCCGAAGCGGATATACAAAGAGCTATCAGAATTAATCAGTCAATCTATACGGCAATGGTGGATATTGATTTTTTCAGAAAAATTAACGATAACTACGGTCACACCGCAGGAGATATGGTCTTGAAATCAGCCGCGGATATTATCCGGCAGACAATCCGTTCATATGATCTGCTCGGCCGTTACGGGGGCGAAAAATTTATTATCCTGTTTGCAATCTCTGATGAAGAGGAAGTTAATAAGCTGGCGGAAAGGATAAAGGAGAATATGGAACACATTTTTACAACTTATGAGGGAGATGAGATTAAGATTACCTGCAGCATTGGAATCTCGAAACTGCTTAAAACCGATACCCTGCAAACCGTCATACAGAAGGCCGATGAGGCTCTTTGCGTTGCGAAAACTTCAGGCCGTAATCAGGTTAAATTATACGATTCCGCGCTGTACGCAAATTGACAAACTCTTCACAATAATTGCTGTTGCTATTGCAATACCGCGAGGCTATAATTACTTAAGAAAGATTAGATAAATGGGAAATGAACGGAAAAAAATTATAGCGGTAGACGATAATGTCGAAAACCTGACCGCTCTCAAAAACACCCTCAAAAATTTATACGAGGTATATCCAAGTCCTTCTGCGGCGAAGATGTTTGATATATTGGAACATATTAAGCCGGATATAATTCTTCTGGACGTTGAGATGCCGGAGATGAACGGGTATGAAGCGGCGGAGAAGCTGAAAAGCAGCGATAAACACCGTGAAATACCAATTATTTTCCTTACTTCCATGAATGATGAAGAAAGCAAAAAGAAGGGTTTCAGCCTTGGCGCTGTTGATTATATACAAAAACCATTTGACTCTACGTCGCTGCTTAAGCGTATCGAAACGCATTTGCCGTCATAAAGAGAGTCGTAAATGAACAATGAACGGAAAAAAATTATAGCGGTAGACGATAATGTCGAAAATCTGACCGCTCTCAAAAATACCATGAAAGACATATACGAGGTATATCCCTGCCCCTCCGCAGCTAAGATGTTTGATCTGCTGAAACATATTCAGCCGGAATTAATTCTGTTGGATGTGGAAATGCCGGAAATGGGCGGGTATGAGGCTATAACTAAACTGAAAAGTGATACTCAATACCAGGAAATACCCGTTATATTCCTTACTTCCATGAGCGATGCGAAAAGCGAAATAGAAGGTTTAAGCATCGGCGCTGTTGATTATATCCGCAAGCCCTTTGTCGTTCCTCTTTTGCTGCAGAGAATAAGAACTCAGCTTTCCATTCAGGAACAGCAGACGGAAATTAAACACCTGCTCGACTTAAAAACAGAAGAAGTTAAAATGCGCAAGAAAGCGGAACTGGATGCGGAAAGCGCGTCTCAGGCAAAAGGCGACTTCCTTTCACACATGAGCCATGAAATAAGGTCCCCGTTAAACGCCGTTATAGGCATGATAAACATCGCAAACGAAGAAAAAACTCTTGAAGGCGTAAAAGTTTATCTTGAAAAGGCGGGCAACGCGGCAAAGCACGTACTGGGCGTTATCAACGATATTCTTGATATGTCCAAAATAGAAGCGAATAAACTTGAGCTTTCAGACAGTGAATTTGATTTTCCAAAGATGATGACGAATATTGTAGACGTAACAGGCATAAAAGCCCAGGAGAAACATATACAGATTGTAACTGATATTAGCAAGGATATTCCGTCTGTCGTAATCTGCGACGAATTACGGCTGGCGCAGGTTATTACAAACCTTATGACCAACGCGATAAAATTTACTCCGGATAACGGCAAAGTCCAGTTGAACGCGCAAAAGCTGGAAGAAAAAGACGATGAAGTTACCGTAAGAATCGAAGTTGCGGACTCAGGCATCGGGATTTCGCCTGAACAGCAGGCAAAACTTTTCTCGGCATACAATCAGGCCGACCGCGCTATTGCAAAACAATTCGGCGGTACTGGGCTTGGGCTTGCCATTTCCAAGCGGATTATAGAGATGATGCAGGGAAAGATATGGATTGAGTCTGAACTCGGCAAAGGCGCGAAATTTATTTTTACATTAAGAATGAAAAAGGGAAAGGGCGTGGCTGTTGCTGCATCCGAAGCGGCAGGAGCGCCCGCCGCCGCGGCTGTTCCCGGTATAAAAGCCGCCGATTTACATTTACAGGGTTACACCATATTGGCGGCGGAGGACATGGATTTCAATAAGGAAATCCTGTCCAAGTACCTGGAAAAAACCGGCGTTACCATTGATTATGCCGAAAACGGCAAAGAAGCCGTTGAAAAGTTCAAAGTGAATTACGAAAAATACTGCATGATCCTTATGGACATTAATATGCCTGAAATGGGCGGAGACGAGGCGACCAAGATAATAAGAGCGCTTGATATTAAAAAGGCAAAAGAGATACCGATTGTAGCGATGACAGCGGATGTTTTTAAGGAAGACGTTGAAAAATGTCTTTCGATAGGCATGAACGATCACATCTCAAAACCGATTGTTCCTAAAATTATATACACCAAAATAAAACAGCATTTGAAATTGTAAATATAATATCTTACGGAAAAAAAACAGTAATTCCCAACTCTTAATCCGGCCAAAGGTTAGCGGCAGTTGTCGCGTCTGTTTTTTTCCAGTACTGACTGCGGCCTATACCGAGACCGATTTCACCGCGCATCTCGAGAGTGTCAGACTGAAATTTTTTACCGTCCGCAGGACGGAAAATAATTTTACAGTTGTACATTTTACCGTCTTCGGGATTAACAATATTGCCGCCGCTCCACTCGCCGTTCTTACCTTTTGTAAGTCCGAAAATCCACGGGGTTCCCGCGATAGGCATTGTATTTACCTTTCCGGCAACAGGAAAGCCCTTGTAAGTTTCCTTGCATTTGTCCGCAATAAGGCCTCTTGGCTCTGATGCCAACGAGAGAATCTTTCCGTAAAGCTTCCCGCCTTCCTCATATATCTGCCAGCCGGCGGTTGTTTTATTCGTACTTTCATCAATGCTCAGCCAGAATCCCTCAACGGGATCTTCGGCAAAACAGTTAACCGCACTTGTTAATACAAGAAAAAGAATAATGATTTTCTTCATTAATTTTCTCCATAATGTAACATTTCTATAATTTTACACTGTACGTAATATGTTTGCAAGCGATATAATAAAAACATGGAAATTAAAAAGAAATTATTCGGGATTCTTTCCAATGGGAAAAAAGTGAAGCTGTATACGCTAAAAGCGGGAGGTATAGAATTTTCACTGACAAATTACGGAGCCGCATGGACAAGTTTGATTGTTCCTTCGCGTAGCGGCGTCTATGACGATGTGCTGCTGGGTTATTCAGGGTTTGAAGGCTTTGTTAACGATGCGCAATTTTTTGGCGTAACAGTCGGACGTTTTGCCAATCGGATAAAGGGAGCTTCCTTTTCCTTAAACGGAAAAACATACCGGCTTAAAGCAAATGACGGTGAGAACAACTTGCATTCGGGGCCGTACGGTTTTGATAAAATGCTCTGGAAATCGGAAGCGTACGAAGAAAACGAAGGCGTATATGTGCGTTTTGAGACAGAAAGCCGTGACGGAGACTGTGGTTTTCCCGGGAAGCTGAATGCTATTGTCAGTTACGGTCTTACAAAATCCAACGAAATAATCGCCGATTATCAGGCAAAAGTTGAAGTGCCATGTCCTGTGAACCTTACAAACCACGCCTATTTTAATCTGGCAGGGGAAAGAAACGGCAGTATCCTTTCGCACGAGGTAATTCTTCATTCTTCTTCTTATGTTGAAATTGATGATAAATGCATTCCCACAGGGAAAATTCTTTCTGTAAAAGACAGCCCTTTTGATTTTTTAAACCGCAGGCGCATTGACGCAAATTTTGGCACGCTTAACGGTTATGATCATTGTTTTGCAGTCGACGGAGAGCCGGGAAAACTTCGTCCGTGCGCTGATGTTTTTGAACCATGTTCAGGAAGGACAATGAAAGTTTTCACAACACAGCCCGGCGTTCAGTTTTACACGGGAAATCATATTAATTCAGGAGGGAAGCAGGGCTCGCATTATGTGAAACATTCGGGCTTTTGCCTTGAGACTCAGCACTTTCCCGATACGCCGAACCAAAGCGGTTTTCCTTCATGTATTGCAGGTCCCGGCAAAGATTATAACGAAAAAGCAGTATTTGCATTCAGCTGGTAACATTGTAACTTTAGGTAATTTTTATCAATTTAAATACGATTTATCAGCCATGCTGTCAAGTTTTTCCTTCAGTTTATACAGGCTTGCGTCTACTGTTCCCTTTTTTATGCCGATTACTTCAGCTACCTGTTTGTTGGTAGCGTCGGTGCGAATTTTGGAAAGGCGCCTCCGCATTTTTTCAAGCCGCAGCCTTGCTTTATCATGGCGAAGTTTCATTTTGTTGTAAGCGGCGGTGTTTTCCTGAATAAGCGAAAGCCTTTTTTCATATACGATACATCTGTAATACTGACAGTAAATCCTTTCTTTCATAAGATAAATTGCATCGTCTTTTTTCTGCCTTATCTTTCGCATCCTTTCAATCATTTCCCTCAGTTCATCTTTGTCAATTTCGATCATAGAAGCTATTTTATCCAAAAGATCATCGGAAACATAATAATAACATTTCAGAACAAGCGCCAAAATTCGCTTTGTATTTTTTCTTTGATTTTGAATAACTGTTAATTCCGGCAATAAATCCTCTTTATTTTCACTAAAGTAACACGGAGATTCTTCATGTGCGTATAAATCGAGAACTTGGGCGCTCCATGCCGAATATTCAATAAAACTTTTTGTTGTTTTGCGCACCCTGTATTCCCTTGATGATACCATCAGGAATTTATTCATATATGCTTCAAAGGAAGAACCTATCTCTTTGTATGAATCAATTGCTTTTTTCAAACGGGGATAAAACCATGATATAAAATCCTCGTATTCTTCTTTTTGCCAATGGCAAAGGCAAGTTTTTTCTTTGTTAAAAAAGAAATAAATATATATTGAGCCTTCAAACTCTGCGCGGCCGATTATACCTGTTGAAAATTTTAAATATAAATCGTTTAATGAATATTGTTCCATGATAACCTCTGTTTCCTGATATCGGTTTTGATTTGGAACAATATTCAGAATTAAGCGGGAATATTTTTAATAAATGTGATTTGTAACATTGGATTTTTTTTTATTAATTTTTGAAAACTTTTGAAAAAGAATTTAGTATAATTTGTTTTACAGATGAAACAGTTCCTTGCATAGTGAGCCCTGAAGCGTTTTTATGTCCGCCTCCGCCAAAAGATGCGGCAATTTTCGAAACATCAATTTTATCAACAGACCTCAAACTCACAGTACAATTGTCGGCATACTCCTGGCGGATAATAACAATTGCCTCAACTCCTTTAATCGACTGCAGCAATTGATTTAAGCTGTCAGAATCCCTGCCTTCAAAACCATAAGTGTCAGATTCTTCCTGTGTTTCATAACTGATTAAAAGTTTTCCGTCAAAGTATGCTTCCGTTCTTGAAAGTATATTGCCCATTAATATTCTGGAATTAAGGCTTTTACCGCCTGTCATATCAAGAAAAGTTTTTTTGGGGCTTGCGCCGAGACGCACCATTTTAGCCGCCGCTTCAAATACTGATGCATTTTTTTCTGTAAGATGACGGAAAAATCCGGTATCCGTGCATAATCCAAAAAGAAGATATTCCGCTTCTTCACAGGTCAGCTCCAGTTTCATGGCGGTTATCAGTTTTTCTATTAACAATGTGCAGGATGGCACGTTCGCGTCTACATATACAGGAGCTTGAGGCGTCGACGGCGGATGAGTTACCGCAGCATGGTGATCGATTACTGCACAAGGATAATTTACAAGAATCTCCTGCAGACTTCCGGTCCTTTCCATGCCGGAACAATCAACAACTATTACTTTTGCGTCGGGTTTTACTTCTTCTTTTGATAAGTTAACAAATTGCCCTGCATATTTTTTTAATTCTATACGTTTGAAAGGTTCTGCTGAACAGACAACAGCTTCCTTGCCTAAACGCAAAAGAACACTGCGAAGGGCAAGCTGACTCCCTACACAGTCGCCGTCAGGTTCTTTATGTCCGGCTATTATAAACCTTGTGCCTGTTTTGATAAATTTAACAAGTTCTGCAGGTACTTCTTTACTTTCCGTACCAAAACCATCGCCGTGTTTAACCTTAGGCGATGGTTTCTTTTTATTGATCATTCAAATTCAAGGCGGAAAGAATCAGCATCTTTAAAATATTTGGTTAAATCAGTTCCCTGAGGAATACTGCCCCATGTGGTATGGCTTTTCTTGTGATGTACATATAATCTGACATGGCTGAATTTTCCGGCTTTAAAAAAAACCGACAGTGTAGGCCAGTTTCTTCCGGGAGGCAGCTTCATCAATTCACCTTTTCCTCCCGCATCGGTAAACCATTCGTTAGGAATACCGATAACCCCAATCTGATTTACACCTTTACGGTATTGAACTATATACCCTTCAGCTGACGCATACACTCTTTCCACAGTTACATTATAATAGTACATATCAGTAGTATCTTTTCCGGAATTGTTCTGGGCAAAAACCGGAGTAATTAGTACCATAAAAAACAAACAAATAATCAGCTTTTTCATAACTTTCTCCTTACAATACACTAAATATTAATTGATATTTGCCGATAATTCAAGCTCAATTTTTTACTATTTCCTGAGCATTTTGACAAGCACCTGCCTTACCGCTCCTGGACCGGCAATCATCTGCGCAAAAAGGTCTTCAACCAGTCCGCCGAGACTTCCAAAAGAAGCCCGGCTATTTTCGGGAACCGGCTTAGCTTCGTACAAATTTATACCGAAAAATGCCGGATTAGAGAGAATTGGCAATAATTTACCGTGAAATGTCCCTTTCTGTCCAAGCGCTATTCCTAAAAGTCCGGCAGAAAGGCTTTTATAGTTGGGATCGGGACTTACCTCGAATGGTTTACCCTCGTCATCAATACCGAGCAGATACCGCAGCCAGCCTGCAAAAACCAGGGGAATAAGCTTTAACTCTGCGAAATTTCTTCCGGTTTTTTGCCATGCCTTTAAAGTTTCTCCAAAACGGATTGGCAATTTAAGAGAGGTATCCGCCGCTATACGCTGAGGAGTATCGGGCACGAAAGGATTGGGAAGACGCACCTTTATCACCTGATCGATAAATTCTTCCGGTTTTATAATGACTGGGTCTGTTACCACAGGCAGACCTTCGCGGTATCCAATACCCTCGATAAGTTTAACAAGATCGGCGTCTTTCATTTCTTCGCTGATGCGCGTATACCCAAGCAGGCAGCCGAAAACGGCAAGGCTTGTGTGCAGGGGATTTAGGCATGTGCAGACCTTCATTTTTTCCGCTCTGTTAACGGTTTCCCTGTCCGTAAAAAACGCTCCGGCTTTATCAAGCGCCGGTCTGCCGTTTGGGAAGATATCTTCGATTATGAGATACTGGGTTTCTTCCGCATTTACAAACGGAGCGATGTATGTGTTTTTTTCTGTTACAAGCCCATGCATGTCTTCAAGACCGCAGGAGATAAGCATACCGCGGATACTGTCATCGGGACGGGGAGTGATTTTATCGATCATTGTCCATGGGAAGGAAAGTTTGTTTTTATTTCTGACATAATCAAGAAAACCCGTTTCGGCAACGCCGTTTTCAGTCCAGTTCCTTGCAAACGCTTCAATCGCGGCAAAGAGAATGTCTCCGTTATGTGAACAATTGTCCATGCTTACCATGGCAAGCGGCAGCGCGCCGTTCGTATAACGTTCATGACACAGGGCGGCAATGCGTCCCAAAAAACTTTTTGCATTTGCCGGTCCTGTTTTAATATCTTCCGCTATATCAGGAAAAAGCGAGCCTTCGCGGTCTGTAAGGCTGTATCCTTTTTCCGTAATTGTAAAACTTGCCATTTGCAGAGAGGGGGCGGCAAAAATTTCTTTTATGGCGGAAAGTTTCATGTCCATTCTGACGGCGCCGGCGACAGAGCCTATTATCCTTTTTTCCGTAACTCCGTTTGATTTCAGCGTAACAAGAAGAGTAAGATTGTCGAAAGCGGTAAAACACTTATCAATAATTTCGCCGTCGTATCCTTCTGCGGCAATTATGCCTGTTGTTTCAATTCCTTTTTCAAGCAGGGACTGCGAAAGGGCAGCGGGAAAAGCTCTGAAAATATTTCCCGCTCCGAAGTGAATCCACTTCGGCGTTTTACTTGTTGATGCAATCATCGCATCACGATCAAAATCAGGCAGGGCAATCCCCGCCTTTTCCCAAAAAGCGCGGTCTTTAAGTGATTCGCTGTTTAGTCTCATATTCTCTTACCAAGTATTTTTATAGACTAACAGCCATCAGGCGGCGGCATATCTTTACAATCATAGGGGGCAAGGGCAGCGTCAAGGTCTTTGACAATATCTTTGTCAATTTTTCCCGTCTCCGCCATTTCGCAGAGTATCTTCATGGTATCCGCATGATTCCGCATAGGGTGATATGGTCTTTCTTCGCATATAGCCTGATACAAATCCAGACACATCAGCAGCTTGGAATTAAAATCCAATTCATCAATTTTTTTTCCGAAGGGGTAACCGTTGCCGTCCGCCTTTTCATGGTGGTTAGACGCCCATTGGCATATAGTCTCGAATCCTTCAACATCATTAAGAAGTTCCCATGTTATATGAACATGCCGCTTGATAATTTCAAATTCTTCACTGGTAAGTTTACCTGGTTTTTCAAGAATTTCAGAAGGGATCGCCAGCTTGCCAAGATCGTGCAGAGACGCCGCAAGGTACAATTCTGAAAGTCTTTCCGGATCATACTTGTAATACTTTCCCATAAACCATGCTTTATTGGCAATCTGGGTTGAATGTTTCTGCGTAAAAACCGATTTGTAGTCGATGATCCTGGCGACAAAACCTGCCAAGCCAAAAACAGTTTCCGTTTGTACGTCTACAGTCCAGGGAGATATGTAATCCGCCGCCGTTTGTTTAATGACATCGTCTTTGAGAGACATAACAGCAGACCAGTCAAGAATTTCAAGCATGGTTTGCGCCGCTTTTTTGCTGTAGTGTTTTCCGATCTCATTAACAATTATGTTTCTTATACCGGGCAATTCTTCCTGTGTCAGTCTTTGAAGATGATATTTAGCGTCTAGTGAATCGGCAATAGTGATAAGTTCCGCTTCAAGCGGACCTTCCCCTTCCCGTATGCCGAACGGTCCCGTGCCGTCTGCGTGTTCATGGTGATACAGAACAAAATCTTTTACATTTGTTTTAAAGCAGAGCGCGTCCACATTCCGCTGACCGATTTCGCAGTGTTTTTTCATTGCCGTATCGCTGTCTCCGTCCATTCTTTCGGAAAGAATATATTCGGTAAGAGCGCTGTCATGGAGCAAAGCGCAAACAGCAAGGGCGGTGATTTCCTCAGTATTTTTTCCAAGTACTTTTCCCATTTTTGCGCAAAGAACGGCGATTCGTTTACCGTGATTGGTACTAATTCCTAGAAGCTCGCCCTCTACAATATCTAAAGCTGCGGCTATAGACTTGATGAGCGAATCCATCCGTACTTTTACCATGATTATATATTATATAGTTTTGTATCAATTTAGTATACGAAATATCGGCATCAATTCCCTAAATCTCGTAATGCCAGAAGTCCAGTTGGTCTAATTCTATATGGGTGGAAATATTACCGCTCGACTTAAACTGCAATTCTGGATTTTTTACGCTTACTCTTGTTTTCTCAGGGACTGAGCGTATCACAAAAGCATTACCGCCGATTACCACACCCTCGCCGATAATGGTGTCTCCTCCCAAAATGCTTGCTCCTGAATATATTGTAACATTATCGCTTATGGTCGGATGACGTTTAACGCCCTTAATGCCCTGCCCGCCTTTTGTTGATAATGCTCCAAGCGTTACTCCCTGATACAATTTTACATGATTTCCTATAATGGCGGTTTCGCCTATAACAATACCCGTGCCGTGGTCTATAAAAAAATACTTGCCTATAGTCGCGCCCGGATGAATGTCAATGCCGGTAACGCTGTGCGCGTATTCGCTCATAATTCTGGGTATTAACGGCACTGACAGCAAATAAAGTTCATGCGCTATCCTGTAAACCATTGTAGCATAAATACCGGGATACGATATGACAATCTCCGCCTTGCTGTATGCTGCGGGGTCGCCGCTGTAAGCGGCTTCAATGTCTTTCTCCAAAAAATCTTTAACAAGCGGAATCTTAAGGATAAATTGGCGCGTTATTTCCCACGCTGTTTTGTCAATTTCGTCCTGTTCGGTGTCTTTGTAGCGCAAATCATAACGCAGAGCCAATCTTGTCTGCGCGGCTAGATCATGGGAAACTTCTTCCAGCATAACGTTGAGCTTGTTTTTTGCCGAACCGCCGGTTAAAACACTCTCAAAAATTCCCGGGAAAAGGAGATGCTGCAGTTTGCCGATTATTTCGATTATTACCGATTTAACCGGCTGTTTTGCAACATCTCGCTTCTTCTGAAAATCGCTCAGCAGCTCAGCGGCGATTTGTTCTATCTCTTGATCTATTTCCATAAAAAGACTCCTGATATTATTCCCTAAGACTTCTCGCAGAGGCGCAAAGGCGCAGAGTTAGAGTAAATAATCATGCCAGTTCTCTAACCGCTATTACCAGTTTGTCAATTTCTTCCGCTGTATTATAAAACGCGATAGTCGGGCGCACTGTCGCTTCCAATCCGAAGCGGCGTAAAATCGGCTGCGCGCAGTGGTGTCCCGCGCGGACTGCGATTCCGTGATTTGCAAGATGTTTGCCAACCTGTTCCACGCTCGCGTTGTCAAGCACAAAGGACAAAACGCTCGCCTTCTCCGCCGCAGTCCCTATAAGGTGCAGCCCGTTTATACGCTTAAGTTCGCGGGTTGCGTAATCAAGCAGTTCATGTTCATACGCGCTGATGTTAGCAATTCCTATCCCTGAAACATAATCCAACGCCGCGCCAAGCCCGACCGCATCGGCGATACTGCCTGTTCCCGCTTCAAACTTGGAAGGCGCGGGATTGTATACCGTGCGCTCAAAGGTTACGTCCTTTATCATATTGCCGCCGCCCTGATACGGTTTGGCTTCTTCTAATGCGTCCGCTTTTCCGTACAACGCGCCTATGCCCGTAGGACCGAATATTTTATGCCCGGAGAACACAAAGAAATCCGCGTCTAACTCGCTGACATTAAGCGGCGTATGCGCCACCGACTGCGCCCCGTCAACAAGAATTCGCACTCCGTTTCCGTGCGCGATTTGAATCATCTCCCTAACCGGAGTAATTGTTCCCAATGCGTTTGAAACATGCGTTACCGAAACAAACTTTGTGCGTGGGCAGAAAAGCCGCGCGTATTCGGACAAAATAATCTGTCCTGTATCGTCAACCGGAGCGACTTTAATAAGCGCGCCGGTTTCCTGCGCTATCATCTGCCAGGGGACAATATTAGCGTGGTGTTCAAGAATAGTGAGTATTATTTCATCGCCGGGGGAAAGAAGCGGTTTCACATAACTTTGGGCGGCAAGGTTAACGCCTTCAGTTGTCCCGCGTACAAACACGATATTGTCCTTTGACGGCGCGCCTAAAAATTTTGCAATGGTTTCACGCGCCGCTTCGTAAGCGTCTGTGGAGCGTGCGGCAAGTTCATGCGCGCCGCGGTGGACGTTTGAATTTTCGTGTCTGTAAAAATACGAAATACGGTCTATCACGGCGTTTGGTTTTTGCGTTGTCGCGCCGTTGTCAAGCCAGATAAGCTGTTTGCCGCCCGCGACTCTCTCATTCAGAATGGGAAAATCGCCGCGTATACGGTTTACGTCAAAACCGGCGCCCAAAGGAGAGGTTTTATAAAACGCCCCTTCGGGAGACGTTCCGGCAGGCGCGCTTTTATACGGCGCAACAACAGGAGAATATGCGGTTTCGGCGGCTTCAGCCTTATTGACCTTTTTTTCCTGAAGTTCGGGAAAATAAGGCAGCGCCCACCTTTCAAGTTCTTCCGGATCAGGCAAACCGTAACCGTTAGGTGTAATCATAGTAGTTACCCACTTCCACATCTTCAAGAACGGCTATAGCGTCGTCTGAAAGAATTGCGGCTGAGCAGTACAGCGACAGGAGGTAGGACGCAAGTCCTTTATTATCTACTCCCCTGAAACGTACGGAAAGACCCCTACCCTGTTCATTCTGCAAACCTGTCTGGTATAAACCGATAACTCCGCGTTTTGCTTCTCCGGTACGCACCAAAAGAATATTGGTCTTACCGCCCTTGCTCTTGGGATTTTTCAAGCCGTCCACAAACAGTTTATCTGTCGGAATAATCGGAATGCCGCGCCACAGAATAAATGTGCCGCCAAAAAGTGAAGTAGTAGCCGGAGGAACGCCCCTGCGCGTACATTCGCGTTGAAAAGCGGCAACAGCTCTTGGATGCGCCAAAAAGAAAGCCGGCTCTTTCCACACTTTAGAAATCAATTCGTCCAGATCATCCGGCATGGGTGAACCCGCCTTGTTTCCGGGCGTTATGCGCTGACTGTCAGGAACATTTTTAAGCAGACCGTAATCATCGTTATTGATAATCTGACTCTCCTGCCGCTCGCGCAAACTTTCAATCGCCAAATGGAGTTGTTCCTTTGTCTGGTCGTAGGGTGAAGAAAACACATCTTCCACAGCGGTATCAACATTTATAATGGTAGAAATTGAGTTAAGGATGTATTCCCTCGGCTTCTGCTGATACTGTACATATCCTTCGGGAATCTCAGCGCTCTTTTTTTCCGATGAGCAGAGAACGTCAAGCGGCGTTTCTCCTTCAACCACTTTGTTTACGCGGTAAATTCCCGCATCCAGCCCTTTGAATTCCAGAAAACGTGTAAGCCAGCGCGGTGTAATCGCGCCGAATTGCGGCGGGGTTTTGGTAATGTCCGCCAGTTGGTACGCTTGCGCTTTATTCAGCGCATTTAATTCTGTTACTGCCATATTATTCTTCCCACAGCCATGTTGACAGATAACGCTCGCCGGTATCCGGTAATACTGCCACTATGGTCTTGCCGTTATTTTCAGGCCGTTTGGCTATAGTCAATGCCGCTTCAAGAACAGAACCGGACGAAATACCTACGATGATACCTTCTTCCTTTGCTAAACGGCGCGCCGCAGTTCCGGCTTTGACTTCATCGGTCTTGTAAATCTCGTCAATGACTGAAGGGTCATAAACCTGAGGTATAAAACCCGCTCCTATACCTTGAATTTTATGAGGGCTGGGCGATCCGCCGGAAAGCACCGGTGATGCGGCTGGCTCTACTGCAACAACCTTTACACTTGGCTTTTTCGATTTTAAAAACCTTCCGGCTCCTGCCAAAGTTCCGCCTGTTCCCACTCCGTCAACTAATATGTCAACCTTCCCGTCAGTATCATTCCAGATTTCCGGACCTGTGGTTTTTTCGTGTATAGCCGGATTTGCCGGGTTATTGAACTGCTGGGGAATAAACGAATTGGGTGTCGCCGCTGCCAGTTCTTCCGCTTTCGCTATTGCGCCCTTCATGCCCTTGGCTCCTTCGGTAAGTTCCAATTCGGCTCCAAGCGCTTTGAGCAGTTTGCGCCGTTCAATACTCATGGTTTCGGGCATGGTCAGAATTATCCTGTAACCCTTGACCGCCGCGACAAAAGCCAGTCCAATGCCTGTATTTCCGCTGGTCGGTTCGATAATAACCGTCCCCTTCTTTATTTTGCCTTCTTTTTCGGCGGCCTCAATCATTGAAAGCGCAATACGGTCTTTAACGCTATGCAGGGGGTTAAAGCTCTCCAGCTTGACATACACCGTAGCCCCTCCCTCATTGAGTTTGTTAATCTTAACCAACGGTGTATTCCCGATAAGATCGGTAATTTTTTCAACTCTTGCCATCATTTTCTCCTATTAGTCATTATTCAGTAATCATATAGGATTACTAGGGATAGTATGGTATATATTATTTATTTTGTCAAGGGGAATTTGGGGAAATTTTTACCCTTTGCAGCTGTTTTTCTTATTTCTCTCTTGGGTTATGTTGTAAGAAAGAATGGTAAAAACCATAAAAATATAGTTATGGTATAAAAAGGAGATAAAAATGAAAGTAATAGCTTTTAACGGAAGCCCCAATAATGACGGAGTAATACAGAACGCGCTTGAACTAATGTGCGCGGAATTAGAACATGAAGGGGTACAGACCGAAATTATACAAGTCGGAAGAGAAAATATTCGGGGATGTATTGACTGCCGCAAATGCCGGGAACTTGGCAAATGCGCTTTTAACGATGACCTTGTAAACAGCGCGGCTGAGAAAGTGAACGGAGCGGACGGAATAATTATCGGATCGCCTGTTTATTACGGCAGTATTGCCGGTAACTTTAAATGTTTTTTAGACAGGCTTTTTTTCTCAGGATTGCGGCTTGAGTACAAAGCCGCAGCAGCCGTAGTATCGTGCAGGCGCGCCGGCGGAATTAACGCTTTTCATCAGATGAACAATTATTTTAACCTTACAGGGGCTTTTATTGCGCCGTCCGTATATTGGGAGATTGTCCACGGTTCAAGCCGCAAAGAATCGCTTGAAGATGCGGAAGGTCTTTATGTCGCAAAACGTTCAGCGAGAAGCATGGCATGGCTTATTAAAGCCCTTGCGCTTGCAAAGAAGGAAATACCCTTGCCTGTAGTAGACACTCGGCCATGGACTAATTTTATTCGTTAACCGGTTAATTGCAAAACTTAAATCTAAGTACGCTTATAAAAATCTTGAAAACATAGAATACCTATGGTATAGTAGGGTATATGAAAATATCGACAAAAGGGCGGTATTCGCTCCGTATGCTTCTGGACTTGGCTGAGCATAAAAACGAAGGCTTTATTTCCTTAAAAGATATTTCACAACGGCAGGGCATTTCAAAAAAATATCTTGAGCAGATCGTTACCTTGCTGAGCCGTCCTGATATTTTACGCACCAATCGAGGTAACAAGGGCGGATACATGCTGGCAAAAGAGCCGGACAAGTACACGGTAGGTCAAATTTTAAGAATTACCGAAGGAGGGCTGTCTCCCGTTTCGTGTCTGGCTGATAATCCGAACCAATGTAATAAGAAGGCAGACTGCAAAACCTTACCTGTATGGCAGGGGCTTGAAAAAATGATCAATCAATACCTAGACGGTATTACTCTTCAGGATATTTTATACAATTACAAGGATGCAGGCACAAACGAATACTATATATAAAGAGTCAGCTAATGAGGCTGTTCCAAGAACTGAAGTTTTGGAACAGCCTCATTGAATTTATGATGCGTTAAAAGCCTGTTCCAGATCGGCGATAATATCATCAATGTGTTCTGTTCCAACGGAAAGCCTGATAGTATTGGGTTTTATTCCCTGATCCAGCAATTCGTCCCCTGAAAGCTGCGAATGTGTTGTGCTTGCAGGATGTATAACCAGCGATTTGGAATCCGCCACATTGGCAAGAAGGGAAAACAGTTCCAATTTGTCGATAAATTTTTTCGCCTTCTCCGCCCCGCCTTTAATTTCAAAAGTGAAAATTGATCCTGCGCCCTGCGGGAAATATTTTTTGTACAAGGCGTGATCCTGATGATTCGGCAGCGACGGATGATTTACGGATTCTACCTGAGAGTGCTTTTGCAGATAACTTACCACTTTCAGCGCGTTTTCTACATGGCGCTCTGTCCTCAGCGACAGTGTTTCCAGCCCTTGCAGGAAAAGGAAGGAATGGAAAGGACTTAAAGTCGCGCCTGTGTCTCTCATCAAAGTAACCCGGATTTTTATGATATAGGCAAGATTTCCAACCGCATCAGTCAATACAACGCCGTGATAACTGGGATTCGGTTTAGAAAGTCCCGGAAATTTGTCATTTGCCGCCCAGTTAAATTTTCCCGAATCTACGATCACGCCTCCGATAGCCGTTCCATGCCCCCCGATAAATTTAGTGGCGGAATGAACAACCACATCGGCTCCGTGTTCAAAAGGACGGAAAAGGCAGGGCGGCGAAAAGGTATTGTCTACAATGAGCGGGATACCGTTTTTGTGGGCGATAGCCGCAAGCGCGTCCATGTCAACGATGGTGGAATGCGGGTTACCCAGTGACTCCACAAATAAAGCCCTGGTGTTTTCGTTAATCGCCTTTTCAAAGTTCTTCGGATCGCTGCCGTCTACAAAGGTAGTGGATATGCCAAAGTCCGGCAAAGTGTGGGCGAAAAGGTTATAGGTTCCGCCGTAAATACGCTTATCCGATACGATATTGTGTCCCGCTGTAGCAATATTCTGTATTGCGTAGGTTACCGCCGCCGCGCCTGATGCTGTAGCTAACGCGCCGACGCCGCCCTCAAGAGCCGCTATTCGCTGTTCAAACACGTCCGATGTAGGGTTCATCAGGCGCGTATAAATATTGCCGCCCTCCGTTAAGGCAAACCTTCCCGCCGCCTGCGCGCAATCTTTAAAAACGTAGGACGTTGTCGCATAAATAGGCACTGCTCTCGCGTCGGTAGTCGGATCGGGTTTTTCCTGCCCAACATGAAGCTGCAGCGTTTCAAACTTGTAATTCTTTTTCATAAACATACTCTCCTTAAAATACATTTAACCCATATTACCTATGTGTTTACTATGATTATACTATACAAAATTAGAAACTGTCAATGATGCATGTAAAAAAAATTAAAGCTTATATTTATCGGCATCCCTAAAACCGGTTGTTTTTACCGGTTCCCTTGCTTTGCATTAGGTTCCAATATTTCCTCAGCATAGCGGACGGAGCTTATAGCATCCTTCGCATAAAAATCCGCGCCTATTTTATCAGCATAACTTTCCGTTAATACAGCCCCGCCCACCATTACACGGCAATTCGGCGCTTTTTCCTTGAGCAATTTGATCGTTTCTTCCATATACATTACTGTGGTTGTCATTAACGCGCTTAAACCTGCAAGCATTATGTTTTCTTTTAATACAGTTTCCAGTACAACAGCCGGTTCTACATTTTTTCCGAGGTCAATTACCTGAAAGTTATAGTTTTCAAGCAGCGTCTTTACGATATTTTTGCCTATATCGTGCACATCGCCCTTGACGGTTGCAACCACAACTTTCCCGCGCTTCTGCTGTACACCGCCCTGCTTTAACATTTTTAACGAAAGTGCCTCAAACGCAGCTTTTGCGGCTTCGGCGCTCATCAAAAGCTGCGGTAAAAAAGTCTTTTGGTTTTCATAATCTTTTCCGGCCTTATCCAGCGCCGGAATTAAATGCGCATTGATAATTTCCATAGACGGCGTATTGGCGCTCATGGCGCTTGCTATTTTTGCGGCCTGTTCTCTTAGTCCGCGTATAATTGTGTCTTGCAGACTCACTTCCTGCGCCGCATCTTTTGCTGCGGCCGCAGCCGGCTGCTCCTGACTTGAAAAATGGGCGATGTAACGGGCGCAATTTTCATCCAAACCGTTTAACGCCTGATATGCATATACCGCCTCCGTTATCGCGCTGTTCATCGGATTGACAATTCCCGCGCTAAGTCCCGCTCTCATAGCAAGGGAAAAAAATACCGCGTTAACGTTCTCCCTGCCGGGGAGTCCGAATGAAACATTGGAAACACCAAGCACGGTATGTACTCCCAATTCGCGCCGCAGATATTCAACCGTATCAAGGGTAACGCGGGCATTGTCAGCGCCGGTGCTTATTGTCATGGTAAGCGCATCTACAATAATATCCTTTTTGGGAATGCCGTATTCGGCAGCGGCGGCGATTATTTTTTCGGCTATTTGAACCCGTCCCTGTACAGTTTCGGGAATACCATTGTCATCAAGGCAAAGAGCGACAACAGCCGCTCCGTATTTTTTTACCAGTGGGAGTATTGTTTCAAGGGATTCCTTTTTGCCGTTCACCGAGTTTAACAGCGGTTTGCCATTGTAAAGCCTGAGAGCGCGTTCTGCCGCTGCGGCTTTTGCGGTATCAATTTGCAGAACGGCTTTTGTTACGCTTTGCAAGCCGCACACAAGCTGCGCAAGAAGCTGCTCTTCGTCAATATCCGGCAGCCCGGCATTTACATCGAGAATCTGCGCGCCGTGTTCCACCTGCTCAATCCCCTCGCGGCATAAAAAGTTCATATCGCGATCAATGAGAGCCTTCTTCATGCGCGGCTTGCCTGTCGGATTAAGCCGCTCCCCAATAATGACGGTGCTGCCGCCGAATACCACCGTTTCTCCGTAAGAGCAAACCGAAGTTACATTCTTTTGCGTAACATGGGGAAGCGGAATATCCTTACAGAGACGAACGGCAGCGGCTATGTGTTCGGGGGTAGTGCCGCAGCAGCCGCCGATTATGTGCGCGTTACGCGCAAGTTCTTCCATCTCTGATGCAAACCCTTCAGGCGGCAGATGATACTCGGTTTTTCCGTTTATTCTTTCCGGTAATCCGGCGTTGGGATTTACAATAACAGGAATACTGCTGCAGCGGATCAATTCCGGTATAAGAGATTTAAGCTGTTTTGGTCCAAAGCCGCAATTAAAACCCAATGCGCAGGCTCCCAGACTTTCGATCAGGCAAACTGCGGTCTGAATATCCGCTCCGGTTAAAAGCCTGCCGGTACTGTCAGGAGTAAAAGTTACCAGCAGCGGCAGATTGCAGTTTTCTTTTACCGCAAGCATAGCGGCTTTTATTTCGTAGGTGTCGTTCATGGTTTCAATCAGAACAAGATCGGCTCCGGCCTGCGTTCCCGCCCGTACCATTTCGGAAAAAATATCTACCGCTTCTTCAAAATCCAAATCCCCGAAGGGAGAAAGCAGCTTGCCTGTAGGTCCAATATCCAGCGCGACAAAAGCTTCCTCTCCGCCGGCCTTTTTTGCAAGCGCAACCGCCTCTGACACTATCTTGTTTACCGAAAAGCCTGAATCGGAGAGCTTTAACCTGTTTGCGCCGAATGAATTTGTCTTAAGGATTTGACAGCCGGCCTGCCGGTATGCCTTGTGTATACTCAATATCTTTTCAGGATTTTTTATATTTAACAGTTCGGGAAATTCTCCGGGCGCAAGCGTATCCTCAAGCAGGCTTCCCATTGCCCCGTCAAAGATCAAGCGTTCATTTTCAAGCCGTTTTAAAAAATCCATTATGTTAATTTTATTATTTACACTGTATTTATTCAATACACTTTATTATTTCATTTATTTTCTTCCGCCGCCGCTATTATTATTTATTAAATACGAATATTCATTTTTAAGTAATAATTTGTATCTATATTCTATTTCATTGTATATTTTATTTCTTATTATTTTATATCTGAAAACATCATAAATATTATTTGTTAATGGATTTTTTTTAAATGAATTATGAAGAGCAAATACATCTTTTTCGCTTTTAGTATCCAATGCTTTATTGTATAACATTATTGTTTTATTAATAATATTTAAATCATTTTTATAATTACTGTCCTTTTTCCTTTTTTTCATATCAATATTTTCTTCATTAAGCTCATTACCATAAGCACCAACAATATTTGATAAAATTAATTTTGTTTTAAGAATATCTTTTGTATTAATATCAGGATTAATTTTATTATTTTCAAGAACTTCTGCGTCAGCTTGATCCTTCAATCTATTTGTTGATTTTTTATTTATAATTAAATCTTCTTTTGAAATTATATTTATCTTAACATTATCTATTTCAATAATATTTTTTCTTTTGTAACAATCCTTTATATTTATACCATCTGCATTACTAATTACTTCTATACGCAAAGGCGGACTTCCTATAAATAAACATCCTTTTTCTTCTTTTAATATTTCGATATTAATAGGAGGAGATTTAAAATCATAAAAAACTTTTTCTAGTTTTTTAAGGTTTAAATTATCAATAAAAACAAGAAAATCTATATCTTTTGTCGCTCTAGGATTACTGTAGTATCCTACTGCCCATCCGCCTAAAAGAAGATATTTTACACCATTTAAATTAAGAAGATTTATGAATTCTTTGAATTCTTCCGGTAGTTGCATTCTTCCCATAAAAACACTCCCTTAAATATGTTATTGTCTCAAACTTTTCTTTTCCAAGAACAAAAAGACAATATTCACTATCAATTATTTCAACATCTTGCAATGTACCACAAAAAACTTCCTTTTTTTTATGGATTTTTATTATTTTTGAATTATTTTTTTTATTTTTTCCCAATTTTAAAGCTCCTTTTCTGTTAATAATTTCATTTTCGGTTTTATATCTGCGGCCTGTTCAACAAGCCTATAAAAAATTTTCCACGACTTGTTGATGAACGTCTATTAAATCTAAAAATATACTCATCAAGATTATATTTATTCCTGCATTTTTTACAAACAACAGAAATATTTTTAATAATTCAATATTCTGTACCTCCGCAATATTTACATTTATATCCATATTTTATATTTCAAATTAAATAGATAATCTCTACACAATTCTTCTGTTCCAAATCTCTTTTCAAATTCAATTTAATTCGTAGTAAACAACATACTTTTATTATTTTATATCATTTAATGTCTGTCAAGTGCATACCCACTTTATTCTATTATTTCATTTATAGAATAGGTTTTATAACAAATAACTTTTATGTAATTTAACTATAGGTTGAGTATTTTCAACAGAAGTTATTAACTATTATATGAAATTTGGGTATAATTTAGATATAAAAATTTACAGCCGGGAAACTGTACAACGGTTATATTACCATGTGTTATTTATGCTGTAAAATATCAGAATATGATAAAAGAGGTAAAACATGAAATTAAATCATATAGCATTATATGTAAACGATTTAGAAAAAATGAAATCGTTTTATGAAAAGTATTTTAATGCAAAAGCAAATAAAATGTACCACAACCCTAAAACCGGATTAAAGACATATTTCCTAGAATTTAATGATTCGTGCCGTATAGAAATTATGAATAAAGAAAATTTAAGCAATATTACGAAAGAGCTAAATAATACCGGCTATATTCACATTGCTTTTAGTGTCGGTAATAAAAATAAAGTTGATGAATTAACAAAATCACTGGAAAATGACGGGTATAAAATAATAAGTAAACCCAGGACAACAGGAGATGGTTACTATGAAAGTTGTATTGCCGATCCGGAAGACAATCAGATAGAAATTGTTGAATGAAAATATTATTTTTTCCAAAATATATTTCAAACCATTTTTGCGGTAAATGTTTTATCCAATTACCAGAATGTTTTGATCTTTGAACAGAATGTTTCAGCGGCGGTCGAAGAGCCTATCCGATTTTTTGTGTAAATGACAGAATATCATAAGAACGAAACTCGTTCTTTTCCAAACTCAATAGCAAACTGGTTTAGAGCCTGCCCCCATTCCCTTATCGGCATAGTCCACTTTTCCG